>Ga0315281_10005374_pt1 | contig 18362 bp, 27 predicted proteins | sample YL17G07_0_MG_FD_204540 | JGI IMG/M metagenome (GOLD analysis project Ga0315281, IMG submission 204540) | Sediment microbial communities from Yellowstone Lake, YNP, Wyoming, USA - YL17G07_0 | ecosystem: Environmental > Aquatic > Freshwater > Lake > Sediment | place: USA: Wyoming | collected...
GTATTCAACTTTTCTATGTCTTTTGTTTTGTTGTATATGACCTCAAGCTTTGTCTGTATGTTTCTCTGCAAGTTCGCAACAGTGAGATTCAAACCTTTTATTTGCAAATTGCTTTGTACAAGTTGTTGGTGGTAGGAATATATCAAAACTGCAGAAACGGCTGTTACCAGTAACAAAAGTAATGATAATAATTTTACGAATCTATCCTTTTCTTTATGCCTGTATCTCATGCTCTCAATTTCTATATATAATTTCTAAAAAGAAATAATGTTATTGGTGTTGAGATGACTGTTGGTGGTATCTGCCAGAGATGTCATAAATACTCACCCGGTCTTTTTAGGTGCCATGCCTGCAGCACTTTGGTCTGCCCGCTCTGTGTTGTTGAAGGCACTGGATTTTGCAAGATATGCCGTGGTACCAAACAAGTGAGATGATGGGATGAATCCCGGTGATTTGGTTTACATAGATTACGTTGGTAAAATAAAAGATAGCGGAGAGATTTTTGATCTGACAAAAGAAGGAGTGGCAAAGAGTGAAAAAATTTACAATGAAAAGGTAAAATACGGGCCGCTACCGGTTGTTGTTGAGGGAAATTTCGTTGTCAAAGGCTTGGATGACGCGTTAAAAGAGATGAATGTTGGTGATAAAAAAACTGTTGAGATACAGCAGGAGAAGGCATTTGGTCCGAGGCTGCCGGAGCTTGTTAAGATGGTGCCAGAGGGTAGATTTAGAGAGCAAGATATAGACGCAACGCCGGGGTCTTTTGTTACAATAAACAGGTTCCGTGGGAAGATACTCAGTGTGGATGGCGGCAGGGTGACTGTGGACTTCAACCACCCGCTGGCAGGCAAGACGCTTGTATATGAAGTGGAGATAAAAAATGAAGTAAAGGATTCGAAGGAAAAAATTTCTGCCATATATTTTTATTTCACAAGCATTGCGAGTGATGAGATTGAAATAATTATTGCAAACGATGTTGCAGAGATACGGTTGAAAAAAAAACATAATGTGGCAAGTGATACGAAGCAAATTATAGCGAATGTCATACTGAAATGGAACAAAGATTTGAAAAAGGTTGTGTTTTCGGAAGTATATGAAGAGGGAAAGACAACAACATAAACATATATTTTTGTTTTAGGAATTTATTACAAGGTGCTTGCATGGGAATAAAGCAGATTGGTGAAAGGGGGAGAAGTTTTGAAAAGGTTTCTCGTGACGATGAGGAAATAAAAGCGATATTAGAAAGCAAGAAGACGCAGATCAAGGTTGTCGGCGCTGGCGGCGCTGGCAATAACACCATAACAAGGTTGATGCAGGTCGGTATAGTTGGAACTGAGACTATTGCCATAAACACGGATGCGCAGGATCTGCTCTATACGGATGCCGATAAAAAAATTTTGATTGGGAGGGAACTGACAAGCGGATTGGGTGCTGGTGCGGATCCGAGGATTGGTGAGGAGGCGGCCAAAGAAACGAAGGACGACATTAAGAAGGCATTGCAAGGTGCGGATATGATTTTCATGACAGCTGGGTTGGGCGGCGGCACCGGAACTGGCAGCCTGCCTATAATAGCGGATGTGGCAAAAAGGATTGGTGCATTGACTGTCGCAGTCGTTACACTGCCTTTCAAAATGGAAGGCAAACACAGGATGGCAAATGCAAGGGAGGGTTTGAAAAGACTGGAGGGTGTGGTTGATACATTGATAATTATACCGAACGATAAACTGCTTGAGATAGTTCCTGATGTTTCACTTACAACGGCATTCAAGATATGTGATGAAATACTTGTTAACGCGGTTAAAGGCATAGCAGAATTGGTGACAAAGCCGGGCCTGGTTAATTTGGATTTCGCTGATGTGAGGACGATAATGACGCAGGGCGGTTTGGCAATGATAGGAATGGGTGAGAGCAATACAGAAAACAGAGCAGTAGAGGCTGTGGAGAAGGCGTTAAGCAACCCGCTTTTGTCCATTGATATAAGTGGCGCGAGTGGTGCGCTAGTAAATGTTATGGGCGGGCCTGACATAACCATACGTGAAGCCCAACAGATAGTTGAGGCTGTTACAGAAAAGATGTCACCGGATGCAAAGATAATCTGGGGAACGCAGATAGTCAAGGATTTGGGCGATACCATAAAGACTTTGTTGGTTATAACAGGTGTGCAGTCGCCGCAAATATTCGGCCCCAGCAAAACCTGGAGCAAGGGAGAAAAAAAGGATATAGAAAGAGTTTTGAACGTAGATTTCGTAGAGTAAGATTTAAATATTGAAGAGTAAATGTTCTATAAGCTGGTAAAATGTTTAAAATAAAAGAAACTTTGCAAAACTATTTGCGGGTTTTAAAGCTCACAAAAAAACCGTCCGTTAGCGACTGGACCTTTGCTGCACGCATATGCGCAATTGGGCTAGTGATAATAGGATTGATAGGTTTTGCAATATACATGGCCTCGGTATTAGTGGTGGGTTGATGGTATGATTTACACTGTTAAAACTGTTGTAGGTAGGGAGAACATTGTCATCGATTCCCTTTCTTCCAAGGCGAAAACGCAGGCGCTTGACATAAAGGCACTTGTCCATCCGGAAGAGATAAAGGGGTATGTTTTTGTCGAGGGTGAGATAAAGGACATAGAAAAGGTAGTGCAGATGGTGCCGCACGTGCGCGGCTTGATCAAAAAACCTGTTGACATTTCCCAACTGCAGAGATTTTTGCAACCAAAAACAGTTGAGATTTCTTTAGATAGGGGTGATATAATTGAGGTTATAGGCGGGCCTTTCAAAGGAGAAAAGGGAAAGGTTACGCGCTATGATAAAACAAAGCGCGAGGTTACTATTGAATTGCTGGAAGTGACAGTGCCCATACCGGTTACAGTTTCTGTTGAGTTCATCAAGCTGTTGGAGAAGGTGAAGTGATTGGCCAAAATAGAGAAGGTTGAGACACTTGTTGAAGGCGGCAAGGCAACACCAGGCCCTGCAATAGCGCCGAAGCTTGCTTTGCTGAAGGTGAACATGCAGGAGATATTCAAGCAGATCAATGAAAAGACAAAGGATTATGCTGGCATGAAGGTGCCTGTTAAAATAGAAATAAATACTGAAACGAAAAAGTTCGATATCACGGTTGGCACGCCGCCCGTGGCGAGCCTGATAAAAAAGGAGGCTGGCATAGAGCTGGCAAAAATAACCGAGGAAGAGAAGACTGCTGGCAAGACTACTACGGGAAATATAACATTTGACAAGGTTGTTAAGATTGCAAAGATGAAGCAGGATGGTTTTCTGGCAAAGGATTTGAAGGCCGCAGTCAAGCTGGTTGTTGGTACTTGCAACAGCGTGACTGGTTTGCAGGTTGAAGGCAAAAGGCCGAAGGAAGTTATGAAAGAGATCGATGAAGGAAAATGGGACGACCTGATAAAATAGCGCTAATATTTTTCATGATGTATCATTTCATCAATATCTCTTAATTCTTTTTCTTCAATTTTTTCGGATGAATCTGGATAGCCAACAGAAATCAAAGCTATCAATTCGATATTTTCTGGCAAGTTCAAGATTTGTATTAATTTTTTTCTTTCTTCTTTATGTTTAGTTCTATCGTCATGACTGAAAGTTGTGACATAGCACGCACCAAAGCCCAAATCATGAATAGTAAGCAGCATATTTTCTATAGCCAAACTCGCTGTTATATCCCAGTCCTTGTAATCAGGATCTTTTGTTCTATCAGCGCAAACTGCAATTAGAACTGGAGCTTCTTTAATGAATTGCCTATCTTCGTAGCCTAATGCCAGTTTTTCTTTTATCACAGCATCTCTTATGACAATAAATTCCCATAGCTGGCATTTTTTCTTTGGTGGGCCACCGAATGGAGCATACCTTGCAGAATCTATTATCTTTGCAATAATTTCATCAGAAACTTTTTTATTCAAATATTTTCTTATTGATCTCCTTGTTTTTATAATATCTGATAATTCCATTCAACCACTAATAATTTAAGTAATCTTTTTAAACCTTATTATACAAGTAAAATTAACCCGTTTGACTACTTCGGTAGGAGGGTTTGAAATGGCAAATGAAAAAATAATGGCTGCAATAAAAGAGCTAAGGGAAAAGCAAAGCAAGCGCAATTTCTCGCAAACCTTGGATCTTGTCATAACATTGAAAGAGTTTGACGTAAAGAAGCCAGAGAATAAAATTTCCGATGATGTTGTTCTGCCGCACGGCCGCGGTTCTGATGCGACTTTAGTAGTTTTTTCCGAATCCGCAGAGGATCTGGACTGCAAAGTTTTGACGAATGACGATATAACGGATTTGACAAAAAGCAAAAAGGAAGCCAAAAAATTAGCAAGGGAAAATGATTTTTTCTTGGCCGAGCCGAAGCTGATGCAGGCCATAGGCCGTGCTTTAGGCCAGTATTTGAGTCCAAGGGGGAAGATGCCAAAACTGGCTGTTGGCGATATGAAAAAAATGGTCAAGGATTATAAAAAGTCTGTGCGTGTTAGGATAAAAGACTCGCCTGTTATACAATGCATGATCGGGAAGGAGAATATGAAGGATGAGGAGCTGGCTGATAATGCAGAAGCGGTGCTGAAGCATTTGGAAACAAAGCTTCCAAAAGGCAGGCACAACTTTGGAAAAATAATGTTAAAGTTTACCATGAGCAAGCCCCTTAAATTGGTGGTATAAATGGCGAAAGAAGAAAAGATGCAGCAGGTCGAACAACTGAAGAAGGTGGTTGACAGCTATGCAACTATTGCAATAGTGGACATGCACAAGCTTCCTTCGAAACAACTGCAAAACATACAAAAAAAGATACGCGGTAAGGCAGTCATGAAGATGACAAAGAAGTCGCTGTTAAAACTGGCAATAAAAGGTTCAAGCAAGCAAAATAAGGAAGAACTGCTAAAAATAATACCGCAGCAACCAGCGATAGTTTTTACAAACGAGGATGCGTTCAAGTTTTATATGCTCGTGGACAAGATGAAATCTGCAGCGCCCGCAAAGGAGGGTGATGTTGCTCCTAACGACATATTCGTTTCAGCCGGTCCTACGAATCTTATGCCAGGCCCGGCAATAACTGAATTGACAAAGGCGGGAATACCTGCCGGTGTTGAAGATGGGAAGATTGCTGTAAAGAAGGATGTAGTGGTTGCAAAGAAGGGTGATAAAATTTCAAAGGCATTAGCGCCCGCATTGAGAAAACTGAACATCGAGCCCATGCTTGTCGGGCTGAATATAGTTGGCATTTATCAGGATGGCATGATATATTCGAAAGAAGCTTTGGGATTTGCAAACACATTCCAAGAAAAACTGAAGGTGGCATTTAGCAATGCGCTAAGCCTTTCAGTGGCAGTATGCTACCCAACAAGGGATAGTATAAAATACTTGCTGGCCAAAGCTTACAATATAGCAGATGTGTTTGAAAAGAAGTTTGAAGAAAAAGTTGGAGGTGCAAAATAATGGAATATGTATACAGCGCTTTGTTACTGCACAGCGCTAAGCAGCCGATAACAGAAGAGAGCGTGAAGAAGCTCTTGAATGGTGCTGGTGTTGCCGTTGACGAGGCAAAGATTAAGGCACTGATTGCAAGCCTGGAAGGCGTTAACATAGATGAAGCTATAAAACAGGCTGTAGTTGCTGCTGCACCAGTTGCCGCAGGCGAGAAGAAGGAAGAGAAAAAGCCTGAGGAAGAAGGTAAGAAGGCTGAGGAAGCGGCTGCCGGTTTGAGTGCGTTATTCGGTTAGACAAAATTGAGGGTAATCGAAGCATGAAAAGATTGATCGAGCTTGCGCAGAACATAAAGGATGAAGAATTGAGGAAAAGGGTAGTGGAATTTTTAAAGGATCCGAAGCTCTCGAACAAGGATTTCAAAAAATATCCTCGGATGAAGATTGAAGATGCAGGCAGTATGTTTACTGTTGGCGGCCCTGCAGGTTCTGCATCTGTTGAACGCGATGTGCTCAACCACACAATTACACTTGCAAACCTCTGCATGGACACTGCAAATGAGATGGAAAAAAATCACGGCGTCACCATCAATAAGGATTATCTTATAGCTGCCGCACTACTTCATGACATAGCAAAGATTTTTGAATGGAAACGAGTCGGACAGAGCCTGGAACATACTGGCATCATGCTGGATCATACCATGCTTGGAACTGCCGAGCTGTATACAAGGGGATTTCCTGAAGGTGTTATACACATTGTTGCATCGCATTTCGGCGAAGGCGGACCCACACCGCCAAGAAACTTGGAAGCGTTGATATTGCATCACCTGGATAATATGATTTCCATAGCTGAATTTCACATATGCGGCAGTAAGAAACAGGAGTCGATGCAGCTTATTTTACTGGATGAGGAAACCATCAAAAAAATAGCCGGTGGGAAACCTGAGAAAAAAAGCGAGTGATACTGCCGTTAAAGCTGTGGCTAATGCTGTGGAATTTATCAGAAAGATCAAGCCGAATGATAAAGTGGTTGTTGTTAATGACGATGACTGTGATGGTGTTTGTTCCGGAACAATAATGAACATGGTTTTAAAAAGTTTTTGCAAAAACAAACCCGTTCAGGTTTCCACTGAATGGAACATGACGCTGAGCAAAAAACTTGTAAAAAAAATCCTCTCTTTCAAGCCCAGATACGTTATAATCAGCGACGTGCCTGACATAAACAGGAAATTTCTTGAAAGAATAAGCAAAAAAGCAAGAATACTGGTAATCGACCACCACTCTGTGAGCAAATATAAAAATGTTGTTTATTCCAATCCCAGGCTGATTGATGCGGATGCTTACCTGCCAGCCACCTATCTCATGTATAAAATTTCCGAAAAGCTGCGTGTAAAAAATAAAAAAATCACATGGATTGCAGCGGTGGGTGTGCTTGGCGACCATGGCGTGGAGAGTTGTGAAGATCTTTTTGCAAATTTGAAAAAAGATTTTCCTGATTTAATCGGTGACTCTGAATTAACATCAGAAAATTTAAGACAAAATTCAAAACTTGGATTGTTGGCTAAGATAGTTGATGCCGGAAGGGTTGTAAAGGCCGATGCCGGGGCCGCGCATGTAGCAAAAGTCCTTTTGCAGGTTAAAGATTACGAGTATCTTTTGAAGGGAAAAACTGCCGCGGCAAAAAAACTCGTTGGCTGGTATGATGTTGTGGAGAAGGAGTTTGAAGAACTTGTTGGCGAATTTAAAGAAAAAAGTGTTCCAGTGGGGAAGACGTTGTTTTTTGAATTCAAATCCAGATTAAACATAAAATCTTCACTTGCAAGTGCCGTTGGTGGGGTTTATGATGACAAGGTCGTAGTCATTGCGCAGCATGAGGGAAAATATTATACGCTGAGCATGAGGCGTGGCAAGAATGCAACAACGGATTTGGACAGGTTAATGCGGACTGCTATAAAGGGCATACCGGATTCATTTGGCGGAGGCCATCCTCAGGCATCTGGCGGAAGAATACCGGCCAAATATATGGGTGCTTTTAAGAAAAATCTGGCTTAAAATACCTTTTTTACTGATAAAGAGTTTAATTTTGCCACCATTAATCCTCTTTTGCCTTCAGACGCCCCCATCTTTTGTTTTAGTGGGGATCCACTTCCAAAAATCGGGTATATACTGAAAGGCAAGTTAGTTTTGATTGAAATGAAATGTGTGATGTGCAAATCGCCGAGGATTTTGAAGTTTGTGGATGGCTTTGGTGATAGGAGAATATTCTGCCACAAGTGTGGTAGGAGTTTTTTGGAGGGTGTGTTTTTCAAAATGGCTGAACAAAGGAGCTTGCAAGAGTTTAGCATGCCTGCTTATAATGGCTACAACATGAGAGGTGCGTGAAATGGAAGAGATAGCTGCAATAACAATGAGTCTGCTGCGTGACAGGCAGATATTGAAATGGAGGGTCAACCTCGTAAAAGGTGGAAAGGTTTTTGGTTTTTTGAAACCAGTGCGAGAGGGGTTCGGAACAAATCTTTAGGAGTTATCCATTAAAAGTTTTTTGCGTTCCTTTCCCCTCCAGCTTATTCTTATGAATAATTATATAAAATATGAGTGATTGGATGAATGTAGACCAAAAAAAACTAGCTAATTTTTTAGTAAAAGCCAAAAAACAAAGTTATGCAGGCGATGGAAAGAAAGTAACTCCACAAAGGCCGGGATTTGAAGAGCTTGAATATTCTGACGGTGATTACGTTTATAGAGACAGTTATACGGGATTTTTATCTGCGCCTGGGCAAGAAATTGTAAGATTTAAAGGAACTGCAATATGGTCAATGGCTTACAGCGGTGGAATGAAAAAAGAATTTCATAATAACAGGAAATTTGTGGAAAGGGTTTTCACGTTTTTAAAAAAAGCACTTTCTAGAGTTACGGAAGATATGCCATTTAGAGGCCCAAAAAATTTCAAAGAAGGAGATTTCGAATATTCTAACGAATTTGAGGGCGACATCACTAATTTCAAGGGCCATGAAAAAATTTTATTCAAAGGAAAAGAAGTTTTCAGCCAAGATTATGTTGGCGGGTTAATTGTTTATTAAAAGATTATCTCAACTGGCAAACAAAATACCCGTGATCTTTTTCAAACGGATCAAGTTCTATAAAATCCAAAATCTTGAAATCTTTCTCAAGAGTTTTCTTTGTTTCTTTGTAAATCTCTTTTGGCTCCTTCAACACATCTATGCTTCTTGATTTTACAGCAATCATGCCAAAACCGCCCTTTTTCAAAAATCTTTTACAATTCCTGATAAAAATCTCCACCTGGTCCGGATCCGCCACATCCTCGTAAACGCAATCAACCTTTTCAATGACAATGTTTTCATACAACTCGGTTCGGCGTGCGTCAGCCAAAATCGGTATTATATTACCTCTCATCTCCGATGGCCTGATTGCTTCTCTTAAGACACGCTCAGATATCTCAACACCGTAAATTATTCCTTCACTACCGATTATATCGCTGAAGAATGTTGCCGTCTTCGCGGAAGCCAAGCCCAAATACAAAATTTTCATTCCTTTTTTTATCGTAAACTCCTTCAGACCGGATTTTATAGCAGCTGCCGGTTTTGACGTATAGGGATCCCACAGCCTGTACTCCTTACCACCCATGCTAACCAGTTTCTCGTTTGCAGTTTTGCTTCCTGGCACTAGATTAACCGTAGCAAGCTTTCCATTTATTAAAAATATTCCTTCAAATTTTTTATGTGGATTTACTTTCATAACATCATCAATGATAAATAATTACGATTTTAAAATCTCTTTCATTCTTTTGTTCAAATCTTCTTTCAGCTTGTCAGCCTCGTACTTTTTAGAATAATAATCCATCTTTGCAGCGATGCTTAGCTTTGAGGCAAGCAAGCGGGCAACCTTGCCTTTCAATCTCTCAGGCGTATTCTGAATCAATGGGTGGTTGAAAAGAATGCCGAACTTGGGTGATTTACCCTTGCCGTGAAGGTAGCGGAAGAGCGCACGCTCTGCACCAATCAATTGTATCGTGCTTGAGGCCATCCTAGCAATCTTCTCCAACCCGCCAGCCTTTGCAATCAGCTTTGCTGCCAACATGGGTGTAGCAATCTCAGCAAAATTTGGTGCTACCTCCTTCAAATTTTTTTCAATGTATTTTGACAAATCTTCACGCAGACTGTAAAGCTCGATTATTTTTGAAGCAAAATTCTGAATAATCTTCACGTCATCATCTGTCAAATCTGCGCCCATGCTTTTCTTTTTTATCGCATCCAATTCAGAATCAGTAATATTTTCTCTCAAGCCAAACTTTTCCACAAGCTTGGCATATTTTTCATGGTTATCCACAAACCTGTCCATCTCAGGAAAATGCAAACCATACCATTCCCTCAGGCGCTCTGATAGTATGTTTACGGCCTTGTCTATCTCCTCCACAGTGCCGTTGGCTTGCATAATGAAATTGTCCCTACCAACTGCCTTTTTGATATCAACCTTTGTCAGCTCTATGTTAATTTTTGTAAGCAGTTGGTTGAACTCTGTCTGATCTTTCACAAGCTTTTTTTCCAAAGCTATCTTCCTGAGGTTTTCACGCAGATATTTTTCAACCTCGTTGTTCGGCTCCGCATGCTTCACGCCCGTTTTTCTGACGGAAAATATAAACTCCTTGTAGCCCTTCCTCCAAAGCTGCTGCATCATCTCCTTTTCTTCCCCCAAAATTTCTATCTCCGATAGTTTGAACATCTCGGCCATCTTTCTCAGTTCTTTTGGAAATGGCTTGAAGAAAATTACTTTGTTATTTTCATCAGCCGCAAACACGCCGAAAAATGTTGTAACTATGTATGCTTTCATGCTTTCACTCTTAATTCTATAACCACTTCTTATTAATTAATTTCATAAAGCTTTTTATTATTGTGATGCAAGTAATAAACTGAGTGATTGGAATGCCGTTGAAACTGTTTTTGATGATGAACCTGACACTGGTTTTGCTATTCGGCTTCCTCCTCGGGGTGCTGACAGCGGTAGGATACTATTACGATATATCCGGTTATTTTATGGTCGGCATAGCCGTGTTCATAATTTTCATACAATGGCTTGCGGGACCGTCAATAATAAGATGGACCACCAATATGAGGCCGATTGAGAAGGGCGAGTTTGGGTGGCTGCAGAAAGATATCGCTGATATATGCAAAAAAACCAAGACGCCAGTCCCCCAGTTGGCATTAGTAAGGTCTGGCCAGCCAAATGCATTTGTTTTTGGAAGGACACCTTCATCTGCAACCTTGGCAGTAACCGAGGGTTTGATAAATAGCTTGAACAAGGATGAAGTTAGGGCTGTGGTTGCGCATGAAATTGGCCACATAAAACACAAGGATATGGTCATCATGACAGTTGTTTCTGCAGTGCCGGTGATAGCTTATTATGTGGCAAGGTTTTTGGTTTTCGCCCCGAAAAGCAGCAATGACAAGCGCGGTGGTGCAGCGATACTAGTTGGTATAGCTGCGTTTCTAGTTTACTTCGTTACAAACCTGCTCGTGCTGGCATTATCAAGGTTGAGGGAATATTACAGCGACAGGTTCAGCGGTGAAAACACCAATCCCACGTTGTTGGCAAGCGCGCTCGCAAAGATAACCTACGGACTTGGCATGTCAAAGGAAAAGGAAAATGTTGCAGTTCGCTCGTTTTACATTGCCGATCCAGTAACGGCAGCAGCTGAAACATCAAAATTCTCTTCCGAATATTCCGATTTTCAATTGACAGACAAGGAATTGGCAAGCGCTATGGAGTGGGAGAGGAGCAATGTGTTCGCAAGAATCAGTGAAATATTTGCCACACATCCTTTGACATTCAAGCGTATAGCTGCTTTAAAGCAGATGGAAAAGAAATAAAGCTGTGTCCTGCGACTAATTATAGTATGAAAGATGGGGAGCTTGTATTACTGTATTCGAAGGGTGAATCCTACATAGTTTCTGCCGGCAGTAAGGATATGCATACAAAAAGTGGTGTGATAAAGTTAAAACTTCTAAAAGGGAAAAAATTCGGTGGCGAAATAAAAACGCATCTTGGAAAGAAGTTTGTGATAATGAAGCCGACTATATCCGACATACTTGAAAAAAAGGCCAAGAGGCTGCCGCAGATAATAACGCAAAAGGATATTGGGTTAATCCTGGCGTACACTGGCATCGGTCCTGATAGCAACGTTGTAGATGCTGGCACCGGTTCTGGATTTTTGACGATGATGCTTGCAAATTACGTAAGGCCTGGCAAGGTGGTGACGTATGAAAAAAATAAAAAATTTGCAAAGGTGGCAAGGATGAACATAAAGGCAAGTGGGCTTGGAAAATTTATAAAACTGAAGCAGAAGGATGTGTTGAAGGGTATTGATGAAAAAAATGTTGATTTGGTAACGTTTGATTTTGGCGGAACGGAAAAAGCTGTCAAGCATGCATACAAAGCGTTGCGGCCTGGGGGCTGGTTGGCTGTTTATTCGCCATATATAGAGCAGTCGATAAAGGTCGTTAGGGAAATAAAAAAGAAAAACTTTTCTGAACCAAAAACTGTTGAAAATATTGTCAGGGAATGGCAGTCCGGTATTTATCAAAATGATGTTTACACAAGGCCGAAGACCGTGGGACTGATGCACACGGGTTTCATAACCTTTGCAAGGAAGATTGGAAATGGCAAATAAAGATGAAACAATACATGATAGGGAAATTGGACCTACGCCGAGGATTACCCCTGAAATGATTCAAACCACCTTCAAAACACTGGATGCAAGGGGCATGGTGTTTTACGGCAAGGAAGGCGCGTACATACCGACAGAGAGCGGTTGGAAACTTCTGGTGAGTTCAAAATCAAAAAAAGAGGAGATTAATGCATACGGCCACAAAAATATCGCGGCCTCGCATACGACAACCTTCGAGATAACAAAAGCCGCTGAATTGAAAAAGGAAGGTGACTGCATAATTGCCATTAAGGCAGACAAGGCTTGCGCGGACCTTGGAAAAGATTTTCGCGATGCATTGAAAGAGGCAAGGCGTGTTGAAATAACCATAGAAGCCGGTGGCATAACTGATACTGTAACAGCATATGGATCCCCGGCCCTTAGAATGACACATGAAGAGAATATTGTTGTTAGAAAAAGTGATTACATTGATAATAGAACACTGGCAATACTTGCGAACAAATCTGCAAACGAGTTGAAGCAGGAGCTTGTTGAAAAGTTGAGGAACCCGGATACAAAAGTGAAGATAACACTAGAAATAAAAGGATGAAGTATATTAAAAAATATTTGTTTAAAATCGTTTTCGGGGTTGTAGTCTAACTTGGTTAGGACCTAGCCCTCGGGCGGCTAAAATCTGGGTTCAAATCCCAGCAACCCCATCCTTTTAATAATAAAATTGAATAGAAAAAATTCTAACGAATGATGTTGGGTTAATTGATTTTAAACGAGCTCATTCTCGCTGACAATCACAAAGTCCCCTACGGACTTGACTGCACTGAATGGTATCAATGTTCTGCCCTTTTCATCTGCCTTGAGATTGAGATCGGCAAGATGCTTTGTAGGCTGCTCTACTATGAGGTTTAGCAGTTCGCCGCTTTCTGTTATAAAGTCTATGTTGCTTACAATGCCAAACTTCCTTCCCGTTTCCTCACTGATAACCTGCTTTCCCACTATGTCAGCTGCTCTAGCTTTTGTTTCGGCCATGAATAATCACCTTGTTTATTATATTGTTATGTAATACATTATTTTTTATGGCTTTTAATCTTTATTAATAAAAGGTTGTGAGTATGGTAAGGTGCTTCATAGCGGTTGCAGTACCTGAAGAGGTAAAAATACGTGTTTCTCATTTACAAAAACAGCTGAAAGAGATGCCCATGGATTGCAAGCTTGTGGAGGATGAAAATATACATATAACCTTGTCATTCTTGGGGGAATTGAGCAGTGAAGAGGTTGAAAACATGAAGAAAAGGATTGGTGATGTTTGCAAAAAGTTTTCCAAGATTGAAACAAAAGTTTGCGGGTTGAAAATTATACCGAGCGAATCTTACATACGTGTGATTGCATTGGATGTATTTGACCATGACGGCAAGTTACAGCAGCTGAGTGATGAAATAAAAAAGATTGTTGGTGGTGATGTCAAACCGCCGCATCTAACACTTTGCAGGGTTAGGGATGTGGAAAACAAAAATGAACTGCTATCAAAACTAAAGGTTTGGAAGGGGTTTGACGCAGGGAGCTTCACAATCTCAAAAATAATGCTAATGAAGAGCGAGTTGAGTAGGGATGGGCCTGCTTACGAGGTCATTCACACCTCCGAGCTTGGTTGAGTATCGTTCCTGCCTTTCGCTATAAACTCCTTGAGTTCTTTTGTTTTCGGTTCTATTCTATACTGCTCTATTGATATCCTCTCCCGCAATGCTTTGAAAATCTCCTTGTTTGTCAACTCCTCCACTTCCTTGCCTTCCGGTGCCTTTGCTACATAGTCCACATCAGACAGCTGCGCCATTTCCTTTATTATGATATCACCGCTGTGGTCGCCGTCGACAAACAATGTAGACACTTTTTCCTTTGTCAGGTTTATCATTGCCTGCGGCACAACAGCCCCTCCGATGGCTATTGCATTTTTTATACCGTTCTTAAGCAGGTTAAGGACATCTGCCCTTCCCTCGACAATTGTTATATCGCCTGAAAACGGCACATCCTCACCGCACGGCATGCCATTGTAATCCTTTATCTGCCCTGTCCTCACAGTCTCGCGTATCTTTTCTGTCAATGCTGTTGTGGGTATGCTCTTTTCAACCAGCTGCTTGAGTATGTCTTTGGCCCTTTCCATGAGAAATTCGCGCTTCATAACCCTCACGTCTTCCACAGATGTTACAGCAATTTTTGCACTGCACGGTCCAACACGCTCAATTGTTTCCAGGGATGCCGCTATTAGCGATGTTTCAGAACTGTCGAGGCTTGAGGGAATGGTTATTTTTCCGAAGGCCTTGCCTCCCTCATTTTTTACATCTACGTCTATCCTTCCTATTCTTCCCGTCTTCTGCAGCTCCCTTAAATCCAAGTCCTGTCCAAGCAATCCCTCAGTCTGGCCGAATATGGCGCCAATTATGTCTGGCCTCTCCACCATTCCGTCGGTTGTGAAATCGGCTTCGATTAAATATTTTATTGTAGATTGAGCAAGCTTTGCCATGATAATCATCCTCCAGTGATTTTGTAAGTTTTGTGATTGATGATAGCTCTTCAAATTTTTGGATTTTGAAGAGCGATTTGAATTTTTTCCTCAACGATGTATCAGCCTTTATGCCGTACTTTGTTAGGAAAGTTGTTAGTTGTGATAATTTTTTTTCTCCCTCTTCATCGAAATCTGTCATGATAAAAACGGATTTTTCATTCTTTATTTCCTCAATAATGTCTTCAGGTTTTTTGAAGGATATTTCCAGAATTCTTTTGAAACCAAATTGTTCCAAAGCCTTCCTGTCTTTTTTACCCTCAACTATTGCCAAAAAATTATTTACTTTACCAACTTCCTCTTCAATATTTTTTATTTTATCAGAGAGCAACATAATTATCTAAATTATTTCCTCTAAAATGTCCCTTTCCGTAATAAAACCTACCAGGCTATTTTTTTCATCCACAACTGGCAAACCGCCTATATCCTTGTCCCTCATGATGTCGATTGCGTCTGAAATGTCTTCGTCCCCCCTCACGGAAAAAATATTTTTGATCATTATTGATTCTATTGGCTTCGAAAGTGAAAGTAACTTGAAGTTGTTTTCATTTAAATATTTTAAAATATCGGCAGCGGTTACCATGCCGACAAGCTTTTTATTCAAAACTACTGGTAGTCTTCTGTATCGTGTGTTCACCACGCTTTTAAGGCATTCGAAGATTGTTGCTGAGGGTTGTATGAAAAATGGTTTTGTAGTCATAAGTTCTCTTATCTTTGTTCCAAAATTCACCTTTGTGAAATGCTTCACTATGTCACGCTCGGTGATAACGCCGACAAGTTTTTCCTTATTAATTATGGGAAACCGGCCGCGCCTGGAAAATTTAAACTTTTGCAGTGTATGTCCCAAACTGTCTTCCACGCTTGAGTAAATCACATCCCTGCTCATTATTGAAGAAATAGGATCGTTCAGGTTCAGCTCTTTCATGAAGGCATTGAGTATGTCGATTATTGTTATAACACCGATAATGGATTTTTTATGCATCACCGGGAAGCTCCTGTGGTTGCTCAAAACCATTTTTTTCGCTACTGAAATTATGTTTTCCGTGTCTTCGCAGTAAATAGCGTTCATTGTGGATATTGTGGTAATATCCTGCAGCCTATCCAATCCAGCCTTTTCTAATTCAATGCTCATTCCTCTTCTTCCCTGCAATTATCACAAAGCCATTGATCATTCATATATTCCAAGTGTGAGCCGTAATTACCGCAAGAATCGCATATCCCCGATGTAAACCTCTCCTTTATTTCAAATGGCTGCTCCTCTTCCTTCAACCTGAGCCTGTTTTCGAGTATGTATATCATTTCCGGCGACGTGACAGCTATGTCTGTCAGGGAGATTACACCAACTATTTTTCCCTTGTCAACAACTGGAAGACGCTTGATGTTGCTGCGCTTCAGTTTTTTTGTCGCAACGATTATATCATCATCAGAGCTGACAGTGATTAACGGCTTGGACATTATATTTTTGATTTTTACCTTGGATGGTAAGACATTTTTTGCAATGACCTTTTTTATCAGATCACTATCTGTCAGGATTCCGATTGGTTTGTTGCTCTTTACGACTATGAGTGCGCCCTTTCTTGTTTTTTTGATCAGCTCGCCGGCCTGCTTTGCAGTTTTGTTTATGTCTATGGTCACAACCGGCTTTGTCATTATGCTTCTAACTAAAACCACTAACAATCACCTACATTATATAAAGACGCCGGCGAGTTTATATTTTTCACAGAAACTCTGTTATTGGCATGCCGTCGTTGGGTTTTACCACTTTTTGCGGGGGTAGCATGCGGATTTTTCCATAGCCGAAATCGACTACGAGATAAAAGGAAAATCCCTCCAAACTTGGCTTCATGTATTCGTAATAATATAATGTTTTTTTCTTCGTTGATTTTACCTGCAGCAAAACACACTTGCCTCTCTTTATGCATATGAGGTCCGCGTCACCAAGACTGCCACCTGCCCTTACAACGCGCCACCCCCTATTTTCAAACATAATCCTTATTTTTCTTTCAACCCTGTAACCCTTCATTTTAAAAAACGGCATGCAATCATTTAATAAATGTTTGAGATGTAATTTAATAAAGCTCGTGATGGTATGAAAGTGTTAGTGGTGGGTGATATACACAACGACGTGGAAAACATAATCAGGTATACCGATAAAATTGCAGAAATGGATTTCGATGTTGTTATAGCAGTCGGTGATTTTATTGATTTCAACATACCGAGGGGATTTATAAAGGAGGATATGGGCAACCTCATCATTGAACAATTATCAATCTTGAACAAACCAATATTGGCAGTCCCAGGAAATTTTGACAAGGATTTGATACCCATGTTTGAAAAACGCGGCATAAATTTGCATGGGAATGGGAAGGTAATAAAAAATGTTGGATTTTACGGATATGGTGGGGCAAAAACACCCTTCAACACATCGCTGGAGCCGAGTGAGGAGGAGTTGGAGAAGGGGTTGGAAAAGGCATTTGGCATGCTAAAAAAATGCGACGCGACTGTGCAAATAACACACAACCCGCCCGCAAGGACGAAATTGGATATCGTTTATACCGGGGCGCATGTTGGATCTGAGGTTGTGAGAAAATTTATAGAAAAAAACCAGCCAGCTGCTGCTGTGTGCGCGCATATACACGAGGCCAGAGGCGTTGATGAGGTTGGAAAAACAAAAATAATCAATCCAGGACGCTTTCCCGAAGGCTACTGCGGTATGATAACGATAAAGGGAAAGGAGGCTAGCGTGGAAGTAATCAGTTTAATGTAACTTGTTTACTACCGCAAAGCATTTTTATAAGGAAAATTCAAACTAATGAATTGCAAGAACGTTCGATTCAGTGATAAATCAGTGATTATGAATGAATACATTGGAAAATTTGATAACTACTAGGATTGAGGAAAATCCGGAAACAAGTTTGTTGGAGCTCGCGGAAAAGCTGGATATTCTTGATGTGCAGATTCTGAGAAAATTTTACACAACCGGTAGGGACTTTCCATTCGACACGCAGCCATACTGTTTTCCCATACTTTTCAAGGAGATGAAGGAAACAAACAACCTAAAGATTGGATTGGAGGGGTTGAGAAAGAGGCTGGATGTCTTGGTAAGGCTTGATCTCATAACAAAAATCAAAGGCTCGAACCCAACCAATTATGCGCCCGTTTCCGGCAAGGAACAGTTTGTAAGGGCAACGGTAATTAAATTTTTCATAATAAACGGATTGACAAAGTTTTTATAAATTATACGAACTAGTCTTTTTTATCATGTGTTTTTAATTATTTTTTGAAGGTGGGTTATTTTTTATGAACTTTTCTTTGTTAAAGAATATTATTAATTATAACAATTCACCAGATTGTTGGTGTAATGATAACAAAAAACCCAAGCCAAATAAATAAGACGCCTTAAGAAATATCATTTTTTATGATTGTTCCAACGAATATTTGCACACATTCTCCTTTTATTTATGAAAACTCTACGAAATTTTTATTATATTATATATTATACAAATGTTCATAAATAATAAATAATAAATAATAAACATGTTTTCTTCTGAAAACGAATTTAAAAAATATATAGAAAAAGAATTTATGCGAAATGATATAATTTTTCAAAAGGAGTTTAATGTTGAACACCGTTTTATCGACTATGTCATAAAGTGGAGAGAAAAGGATTGTGCGGTTAAGGTCAAGATCAACCACTC
>Ga0315281_10005375_pt1 | contig 18362 bp, 14 predicted proteins | sample YL17G07_0_MG_FD_204540 | JGI IMG/M metagenome (GOLD analysis project Ga0315281, IMG submission 204540) | Sediment microbial communities from Yellowstone Lake, YNP, Wyoming, USA - YL17G07_0 | ecosystem: Environmental > Aquatic > Freshwater > Lake > Sediment | place: USA: Wyoming | collected...
TGCTCGGCGTCGTAGACGAGCTCGCGCCCGTGCTCGACGATGAACCTGACACTGTCCGCGACCATGTCGAGGTTCTCCGCGGGCGTCGCCCCGAGGACCTCGATCACGTGGAGCAGCCAGCTCTTGCCGAAGATGGTCACGACCGGCGTCTCGGCGCGGACCAGCTCCTGGAGGTTCTCGTCCGCCGCGGCGGTCTTGCTCCGGTGGCGCGTGGAGCCGAACGCCGCCAGCTTCGCGCGCTCCCAGCGCATGGTCCTGGCCTGTCGGAAGAACTCGATGTCCTTGGGGTTGGAGCCAGGCCAACCACCCTCGATGTACGGCATCCCGTACTCGTCGAGCATGCGCGCGACGCGCAGCTTGTCGGCGAGCGAGAGCGTGACGTTCTCGCCCTGGGTGCCGTCGCGGAGGGTGGTGTCGTAGAGGATGACCGGGGCGTCCGGCCCGCTGGGATCGTGCATCGGAATGGTGCTCCAGGCGGTGGGATCGGGCGGATCAGGAGGATCAGGCAGGTCTGGCGGCGGCCGCTGACGGCGCCGCCTGGCGAATGGAGATCCGTTCGATCACCGCGTCCGTCATCCCGCTCGTGCCCACGTGCCAGAGCCCGTCGTCCGGGGATGGCGCCGCTCCGGGCGGGAGCAGGTCCCGTGTCCGGTACCCGTCAAAGAGGGCGCTGCTCACCGCTGCCTCGACGGCGTCGGCCGCCGCCTCCTGCCCGAGCGACCAGCGCAAGAGCATGGCAGCCGAGAGGATGGTCCCGAGCGGGTTGGCGAGGCCACGTCCGGCGATATCCGGCGCCGTGCCGTGGATCGGTTCGTAGAGACCGAACCGGCCGTGGGCGGTCCGGCGCTCACCGAGCGATGCGGACGGGAGCATCCCGAGGCTGCCGGCAAGGACCGCGGCTTCGTCGGAGAGGATGTCCCCGAAGAGGTTCTCCGTGACGAGGACATCGAACGCGGCCGGCTGTTTGACGAGGAGCATCGCGCACGAATCCACGAGCTGGTGTCCGACCGCCACCTCGGGGAAGCTCGTCCGCTCCTCCTCGACGACCTTTCGCCAGAGCCGCGAGGTGGCCAGGACGTTCGCCTTGTCAACGCTCATGAGCTTGCCGCGACGTCCGCGGGCGAGCTCGAGGGCGAGCCGGACGACCCGGCGGATCTCCTTCTCGGTGTACCAGAGCGTATCTACCGCGACGCGGCCGTCAGCCGTCGCGCGCTCCTCCGAGGGCCGGCCGAAGTAGAGGCCGGAGGTCAGCTCGCGGACGATCAGCAGGTCCACGCCCTCGAGGAGCTCGGGGCGGAGCGGCGAGGACGGGATCAGCGCCGGGTGGACCCGGACGGGGCGCAGGTTGGCGAACAGCTCGAGGCCGCCGCGCAGGGCGAACAGCGCCTGCTCGGGCCGGACCGCCGCGTTGGGGTCGTCCCACTTCGGGCCGCCCACCGCACCGAGGAGGATGGCGTCCGAGTCTGCCGCGGTCGCGAGGTCCTCCGGTCGGATGGCCGCGCCGTGGGCGTCGATGGCAGCACCGCCGGCGAGGATCTCGGTCCACGCGATCGTGAACCCGGCCGCGGCCCCGGCTGCGTCCACGACGGCCCTCGCCGCGGCCACGACCTCCGGGCCGACCCCGTCGCCCGGGACCGTGACGATGCGGTAGGCGGGTGCGGTCATGGAAGCTCCTCTGGGGTCCGCTGCGCGACGAAGGCCGGCGAGGCGGGCCCGATCTCGGCGCCGTGCAGCTTGTTGACGGCGACGAGGTACGCCTCGAGCGACGCCTCGATGATGTCGGTGGAGAGACCGTGGCCGGAGACCGCAAGGGCGCCCGGACCCGTGTCCGTGGAGCGGCGGCAGCGGACCAGCACCCGGCCCTGGGCGTCCTCGCCGCCCGAGACGGCCTTGATCTCGTAGCTCTCGAGGACGGGGTGCCAGCCGAAGACCGGCTCCACGGCCTTGTCGACCGCCTCGAACAGCGCATCCACCGGCCCGTTGCCGATGGCGGCCTGGGCGCGCTCCTCGTTCATGACGGAGAGCGAGACCATCCCGGTCGCCTTGCCGGCGTGGGACGAGGTCACGTTCCAGCCCTCCAGGTGGACCGACTCCGGGACCTCGGCGACACGCTGCTCAACGAGGGCGAGGAGGTCGGCATCAGTGACCTCCTTCTTGGCGTCGGCCAGCGCGACCGCCGCGCGGTAGAGCTCGTCGAGCGCCTCGCCCTCGACCTGGTGGCCGAGCTGGCGGAGCTTCTGCTGGAGACCGCGCCGGCCGGACAGCTTGCCGATGGTGAGCTGGCTCCCGGTCAGCCCGACCGACTGCGGGGTCATGATCTCGTAGGTCAGCGGGTTCTTGATGACGCCGTCCTGGTGGATCCCGGATTCGTGCGCAAAGGCGTTGCCGCCCACGATCGCCTTGTTGGGCTGGACCGCGAATCCGGTGAGGTAGCTCACCAGGCGGGAGGCCGCGGTGAGCTGCTCGGTCTGGACCCCGGCGGCGAAGCCCGGGAACTGCGTCGGCCGGGTCCGGAGGGCCATCACGACCTCCTCCAGGGAGGCGTTGCCGGCGCGCTCGCCGAGGCCGTTGATCGTCACCTCGACCTGGCGCGCGCCGGCCTGGACCGCGGCGAGCGTGTTGGCCGTGGCCAGGCCGAGGTCGTTGTGGCAGTGGACGCTGATCGTCGCCTGGTCGCCGACCAGCTGCACGGCACGCTCCACGAGCGAACCGAACTCGCTCGGGATCGCGTAGCCGACCGTGTCGGGGATGTTGATCGTGGAGGCGCCGGCCTCGACGACAGCTTCGTAGACCTGCATCAGGTAGTCGATGTCCGTGCGCGACGCGTCCTCGGCGGAGAACTCGATCTCGGCGTCGCGGCCGAGGGCCTCACGGCCGTGGCGGACCCAGCGGACGGCCTCCTTGAGCGCGGTGTCGCGGTCGATCCGGAGCTTGTGCTTGAGGTGGATGTCGCTCGTGGCGATGAAGACGTGGAGGTGCGGCCGCTCCGCGACGCGGATCGCTTCGATCGCCCGCTGCGGGTCCCCGTCGCGGCAGCGCGCGAGCGCGGCCACGCCGATCCCGCCCTTCGTCTCCTGCGCGATCCGGCGGACGGCCTCGAAGTCGCCCGGGGAGGCGGCCGGGAAGCCGGCCTCGATGACATCCACCTTCAAGCGCACCAGCTGGCGCGCCACCTCGAGCTTCTCGGCGGCGGTCAGCCCCGCGCCCGGCGCCTGCTCCCCGTCGCGGAGCGTGGTGTCGAAGATCCGGACGGTGCCCGCCGGGACGAACGGCCCCGACGGGCGCGGTACGGCACCGGCCATCAGTGCGACCCGCCGGAACGCCCGGCGCCGGTTGGCGCGGACGCCCCGGCCCCCGCCTGTGCCTCGCCGGCCCGGACGACGACCGGGTTGAGGAACTGCATCTGGGCCCGCAGTTCGGCACCGACCTGCTCAATCTGGTGGTTGACGTCCTGGGCGCGGAGCCGCTTGAAGCCCTCGCCGCCCGACTCCTGCTCCGCGATCCAGCGCCGGGCGAACGCGCCGCTCTGGATGTCGCCGAGGACGTCCTTCATGGCCGCCTTCGCACCCTCGGTGACGCGCGGCCCGGAGACGTAGTCGCCGTACTCGGCCGTGTCGGAGACGCTGAAGCGCATGAAGTTGAGGCCACCGCGATACATCAGGTCGACGATGAGCTTCAGCTCGTGCATCGTCTCGAAGTAGGCGAGCTCGGGCTGGTAGCCAGCCTCGACGAGCGTCTCGAAGGCGGCCTTGATGAGCGCCGACACGCCACCGCACAGGAGCGCCTGCTCGCCGAACAGGTCGGTCTCGGTCTCCTCGGCAAAGGTGGTCTCGAGGACCCCGGCCCGGGTGGCGCCGATGGCCCCGGCGTAGGCCAGGGTTCGGGCTCGTGCCGTGCCCGACGCGTCCTGCTCGACCGCGAAGAGTGCCGGGACGCCGCCGCCCTGCTGGTAGACGCTGCGCAGGAGGTGGCCGGGGCCCTTCGGCGCCACCATCCCGACGTCGATCGTCGTGGGCGGCTTGATCCGGCCGAACCGGATGTTGAAGCCGTGGGCGAACATGAGCATCTGGCCCGGCCGGAGGTTCGGCTCGATCTCGGCGTCGTAGACCGCCTTCTGGGCCGTGTCCGGGACGAGGATCATCACCACGTCGGCGGCCCTCGTCGCCTCGGCGACGGTCGTGACGCGGAGCCCTGCCGCCTCCGCGAGCGCCCGACTCTTGGAGCCCTCGGCCAGGCCGACGACCACGTCCACCCCGGATTCGTGCAGGTTCAGCGCGTGGGCATGCCCCTGGCTGCCGTAGCCGATGATCGCGACCGTCTGGCCGGCGAGTGCCGCCGGGTCCACGTCGTTGTCGTAGTACATGCGCGCGGTCATCGCTTGAGTGCCTCCTCGATGGATCCGGAGCCGCGCGACATCACGACGGCGCCGGTCCGAACCAGTTCCTTGATCCCGTAGATCCTGACGAGAGCGACGAACGCGTCGGTCTCGCCTTCCGTGCCACTGACCTCGACGATCACGGACTCGGCCGTGAGGTCGACGACGCGGCCCTTGCTGAGCTCGATCACCTTGAGCAGCTCGCCCCGGTTCGCGTCGGTCGCCCGGATCTTCACGAGGGCGAGCTCATGGTCCACCGTCGGATCCGACGTTACGTCCTGGACCTTCAGGACATCGATGAGCCGGTAGAGCTGCTTGGCCGCCTGCTCCACGGCGACGTCGTCCCCATGCAGGGTGATCGTCATCCGCGACAGGCCCTCCTGGTCCGTGCGGCTCACGGCGAGGGAATCGATGTTGAAGTTGCGGGCCCGCATCAGGCTCGCCACGCGGTTCAGCACGCCCGGCTTGTCCAGCACGAGCGCCACGAGCCGGTGGACGCGGACCGCACCGGTGCCCGGAACCGCCCGCGGCGGAGGGGCGGCGCGGGTCGGGATCGTCGTCTCCTCGCTCATTCCTCCGACCCGCCCCACGTCTCGATGAGGTCCGAGAGGCCCTTGCCGGCCGGCATCATCGGGAAGACGTTCTGCTCCCCGGCAATCTGGAACCAGACCAGCGCCGGCCCGTCCACGCCCTGCGCGAACCGGATGGCGTCATCCACCTCGGCAGGCGTCGTTGCCTTGATCGCCGGGACCCCGTAGGCCTCGGCGAGCTTGAGGAAGTCGGGGCCCATCAGGTGGGACGAGTGGTAGTTCCCGCCGTAGATGATCTCCTGCCACTGGCGGATCATCCCGAGCTTCTTGTTGTCGAAGAGGGCGATCTTCACCGGGATCCGGTCCTGGACGAGCGTCATCAGCTCCTGGCTCGTCATCTGGAACCCGCCGTCGCCGGCGATCGCCCAGACCTGCCGCCCGGGGACGCCGAGGGCGGCACCCATCGCGGCCGGGACGCTGAAGCCCATCGTCCCGAGCCCGCCGGAACTGATGTGGGTGTTCGGATGGCGGAACCCCGTGTACCGGGCAAGCCACATCTGGTTCTGCCCGACGTCGGCGACGTAGATCGCCTCGTGGTCGGTCAGCTCCCCGATCCGCTCGACCACGTAGTCCGCGGAGAGCAGCCCGTCACGCCAGGCGCCGGAGCCATGCCACGACGAGGCCGTGGATTCCTTCTTCCAGCCGGTCAGCTGGTCGAGGTAGTCGCGGCGGGCCTCCATCGGGGTCGCCTCGACCATCGGGGTGAGCGCCTTGAGGACGCGCCGCGCGTCGCCGACGATCGGCACCTCCACGGCGACGTTCTTGCCGATCTCGGCCGGGTCGATGTCGACGTGGATGATCCGTGCGTACGGCGCGTAGGTCCGGACGTTGCCGGTGACCCGGTCGTCGAATCGCATCCCGATCGCGATCAGGAGGTCGGCCGACTGGATCGCGCGGTTGACGTGCTTCCAGCCGTGCATCCCCATGTAACCGAAGGCGAGGGGGTGCGTCTCGTCGACGGCGCCGATCCCCAGCAGGGTCCAGGCGATCGGGATGCTCGTCTTCTCCGCGAAGGCGAGGAGCTCGGCCTCGGCATGGGCATGCAGGATCCCGTGGCCGGCGAGGATCACGGGGCGCTGAGCGGCCATGATCTCGGCCGCCGCGGTCTTCAGCTGGCGGAAATGACCGTCCAGGTTCGGGCGGAAGCCGGGAAGCCCGGCGATCACCTCGGACTCGGTCGGGTGCCCGGCGTTCGTCTCCTGCTGGAGCGCGTCCTTGGTGATGTCCACGTGGACCGGACCGGGCCGGCCGCTGCGCGCGATGTGGAACGCCTCGGCCAGGACCCGGGGCAGATCGTTCGCGTCGCGGACCAGGTAGTTGTGCTTGGTCATCGGCAGGGTGATGCCGTTGATGTCGATCTCCTGGAAGGCGTCCTTGCCGATCAGGGCAGCCGGGACGTTGCCGGTGATCGCCACCATCGGGATGGAGTCGAGCTGCGCAGTGGCAATGCCGGTGACGAGGTTGGTGGCGCCGGGCCCGGAGGTGCCCATGCAGACGCCGACCTTCCCGGTCGCTCGAGCGTAGCCGTCGGCAGCGTGGGCGCCGCCCTGCTCATGGCGGACGAGGATGTGCCGGAGCTCGGGGTGATCGCCGAGGACGTCGTAGAGCGGCAGGACGACGCCACCCGGGTAGCTGAAGAAGACGTCGACGCCCTGCCGCAGGACCGCCTCGCAGACGACGTCCGCGCCGATCCGGGGGCGCGGGGCGCGCGCCTTCGCCGTGGCGTCGACCGGGAGCGATGCGGCCGCGGCGCCCTCGTGGAGCATCTCGCGCTGGGCCCTCTCGACCGCGGCCGCGTGCTCCGTCCCGTCGGCCGGCACGTGACTGCGCCGGACGCGCGCTGGCGCCGTCTCGCCTGCGGCGGCCTCACCGCCCGGACCCGGCGGCTTCGCCGAGTCGCCCTTCGTCATCGTCATCGCGTGGCCCCTCCGTGGCCGGGGGATCCGCGGCGGCCCCTGCAGCCGTCGCTTCGTCCCGGGAAACAACAAGACCCTCGCCATCCGGCGAGGGTCCCTTCGGTCTTCGTTGGTCTGGTGCGCTAGTTGCGCCCGTCCCTCCGCGTTCCTCGGTTCTCCCGCCGGGAGCCGGTAATGAGGAGCCCGAGGCTCTCGATCCCGGCCAGGAGCGAGCGAATAAGGGAGAGAAGGGATACCTCGAGCGAACCGTTCTGGACCGGCACGTGAACGCGCCGACCATCCGACGTCACGACGACGGCGACGAGGCGGCGGTCCTGCCCATTCGAGGTTCTCACGGTGCGCGCAGTCTACGGTGCGGTCCCTGGATGCGCAACCGTGCCCGGAATACGGGAATCGCCTGAAAGAACCCCTGCTCAGCGCTGCTTTGTGCGCCAGCCCTCCGCGTAGGCCTCGCGCGCGTCGCGGGCGTATGGCGTCGGCGAGACCTTCACCCGGATCTCTGCCTGCCGGTGACGCTCGACGGTGCTCTTTCGCGAGCCGCCCCCCGGTTCGCCCCAGACCAGCGTCAGCACGTCACCAAGATTGATGTCCGGGTCCACGACTCCGAGCGAGAGCATCGAGCGCTCATTGAAGCTATAGCCTGCGAACATCGAAAAACCGACGGTCTTCCCGTCCACGGTCACGTTGTCGTACGACGCGGAGGCGTAGTTCGAGAGGGGGATGTCGATGTACTTGTACGGGTCGACTCCCGGCTCGAACATCGACCGCATGACCCTCGTGACGTCGTCGGCGTTCCAGGCGAAGGTCACCTTCCGGCGATGTGGCTGACCGGCGACCTTCTCGAGTGCCTCCCGGCCGATGAAGTCGTGATCGAACTTGACGAAGGTGCCGTAGCCCAGCTCGTAGGGCGTGAGGTAGTAGTCCTCGATGTCGTCCGAGACGAAGCTGCCGCCCAGGGAGCCGGTGCCCTCGTAGCTGGTGGCCGGGAGCCACTCCCGGTACGGCTTCATCTTCTCGCCGGTATAGACAGCCGGAAGCGGGGACGGGATCCAGCCCGATTCCAGGGTATTGGTCGCGTAGGCCCTCGCCCCGACCTGGGCGATGCCGAACTCCCTGCCGGCCTCGAGGATGGCGGCGCGGATCTCCTCGCCCTCCGCGTAGGGCCCCCAGATCTCGAGGCCCGGCTCGCCGGCCATCCCGTGGCGCAGCGCGCGGACCTTCCGCCCGGCGATGTTGATGGCATCCATGCTGAAGAACCTGATATCGGCGAAGGGGCCGCCGTTCAGCTTCCGGATCAGCTGCTCGGCGTTCGGCCCCTGGATCTGGAACCGGTAGTGCCGCCGAACCACGGGCTTGCCCATGGGGCGTGAGGGCGCCCGATCGTCCTTGACGACCGAGACGTCATAGCCACCGGTCTCCGCGTGGAACTGGATCCAGTTGGCCGACGGCGCGCGGCCGACGAAGACGAAGCTGTTCTCGGCCAGGTAGAACAGGATGCCGTCACCGATCACGCCGCCGTCATGGCCGACCGGCACGAACTGCTTGGCCTTGTTGACCGCGAAGTTGCCGAAGGTGTTGACCCCGAGCATTGAGAGCAACTTCAGGGCGTCAGGGCCCTCGATGAAGAGGTCAACCATGTGGTACGACTGGTCGTACAGGACGCAGGTCTCGCGCCAGGCGCGCTGCTCGTCGCGCCAGTTCGTGAACTCGGGCGCGACCACGGGGTAGACGTAGGCTCCGAGCTGCGAATTGCGGAGCATCTCCACCGGGTTCCCGGCCGACCTGAGCAGGCTCTCGAGATTCTCGTGCGTCATGGCAGCCGGTTGCCTCCTGCTCAGGATCGGGACGCTGGTCTCGCCCCACGTCGGGCCAATCATACGGGTGGCAGGGCGAGAACCCCGGACCAGGCCCGAGAGGACCGGCGATTGCCGGACCGAGGCGTCGTTCACGGCCGGGGTCGGCGTCAGGGGCGCGAGACCACCCTCTGCTCGACCACGGTGACCGGGGTCCCTTGCCGTATGGAGCAGGGGATCTCGGCAACATCCTCGACGATGCGGACAAGCTCGGCCAGCCGCTCCTCGGGAGCGACGCCCTCGACCTCGACGTGCACCTCGATCGGCGAGGACGCGCTGCCGCGGGCGGGGAAGTCTCCGTCGACCCGCACGGCCACGCGACTGAGCTCGATCCCCAGCGTGGCGGCCTCCCGGTAGAGGTCGTTGCACCAGCAGGCCGCGATCGACATGTAGAGGAGCTGGCCGCCGTTGAACCCGAAGCCGCGGCCACCGGCGCTCAAGGGACGATCCACGACGACGGAGGCGCCCTTGCCCCAACCCAGTGCCGTGGGGCCGCCATCGACCGATCGGACCTCGACTCGATAGCCCTCGAACATCGATCACCTCCTCGCTGAGACGCCCAAGGGATGCGAACTCGCGCGTGGACGAGCGCCCACGGGCAGGCACTCTCGTCCCTGCTGGTACCCTTCCCGTCCGCAGATTGACAAAAGCCGCCCGGAGTCGCAAGTGACCGTCGCCCCGCCAGGAACGTCCCGCCAGCCCCGCACGCTCGTCGAGAAGATCTGGGACGACCATGTCGTCGCCGAGGATCCCGGCGCGCCGAGCATCCTGGCGATCGACCTCCACCTCGTCCACGAGGTGACGAGTCCGCAGGCCTTCACGGGCCTCCGCCAGCGCGGACTGACGGTGCGCCACCCGGAGCGCACGGTCGCGACAGCGGACCACTCGATCCCGACGACGCCACGCGGGCTCCCGATCGTGGATCAGCAGGCAGCCGCCCAGGTCGGGCAGCTCGAGACCAACTGCCGTGAGTTCGGCGTCCCGCTCCACGGGGTCGGCGATCCGAGCCAGGGGATCGTCCATGTCATCGGGCCGCAGCTGGGCCTGACCCAGCCGGGCATGACGATCGTGTGCGGCGATTCCCATACAAGCACGCACGGGGCGTTCGGGGCGCTGGCGTTCGGGATCGGGACCTCCGAGGTCGAGATGGTCCTCGCGACCCAGAGCCTCCTCCAGCGCAAGCCGAAGACGTTCGAGGTCCGCGTGGATGGGCGCCTCTCCCCGGGGGTGAGCAGCAAGGACATCATCCTCGCCCTGATCGCACGGATCGGCGTCGGCGGCGGCACCGGCCACGTCTTCGAGTACCGCGGCGAGGGCATCCGCGCCCTGACGATGGAGCAGCGGATGACGATCTGCAACATGAGCATCGAGGGCGGCGCCCGTGCCGGGCTTATCGCGCCGGACGAGACCACCTTCGAGTACCTCGAGGGCCGCGCCCACGCCCCGCGCCCGGGTGCCGCCTGGGACGCCGCCGTTGCCTTCTGGCGGACCCTCCCGACCGACGACGGCGCGACGTTCGACAAGTCGATCGTCATCGACGCGTCCGCCCTCGAGCCGATGGTGACCTACGGCACGAACCCCGGCATGGGGATCCCGATCAGTGGCCGCGTCCCGGATCCCGCCGCGGCGACCGACCGCGCGCACGGCCGCGCCCTCGTCCGCGCGCTGGAGTACATGAACCTCACGCCGGGCCAGCCGATCCTCGGCCAGCCCGTGGATGTCGTCTTCATCGGCAGCTGCACGAACGGCCGGATCAGCGACCTGCGCCTCGCGGCCGCCGCCCTCAAGGGTCGGAAGGTCGCCCCGAACGTCCGGATGATGATCGTGCCGGGCTCGGACGAGGTGAAGCGCGAGGCCGAGCGCGAGGGTCTCCACGAGATCTTCCGGGCCGCCGGCGCCGACTGGCGCGAGTCCGGCTGCTCCATGTGCATCGCCATGAACGGGGACCAGCTCTCCCCCGGCCAGTACGCGGTCAGCACGAGCAACCGCAACTTCGAGGGTCGCCAGGGCAAGGGCGGCCGGACCTTCCTGGCCTCGCCGCTGACCGCGGCCGCCTCGGCCATCGCCGGCGCCATCGCCGATCCGCGGCTGCTGCCCGGCATCGAGTCCGTCGCCGGGATCGGGGGGCGCTGACCGTGGCCGAACCGTACCGCGGCTTCAGCTCGAAGATCGTCCCGCTCCGTGCCGAGAACGTGGACACGGACCAGATCGTCCCGGCCCGCTACCTCAAGATCACGGACAAGGCGGGCCTCGCCGAGGTGGTCTTCCGCGACTGGCGGTTCAACGAGGACGGCACGCTCAAGGACCCGCCATTCATCCTCGATCAGGCGGGCATGGCCGGCCGGAAGATCCTTCTCGTCGGGGACAACTTCGGCACCGGGTCCTCCCGGGAGCACGCGCCGTGGGCGCTCGCGGCCTGGGGCGTCCGATCCGTGATCTCCACGGGTTTCGCCGACATCTTCAACAACAACGCGCTCAAGAACGGGGTCCTGCCGATCGTCGTGGATGCGGCCACGCACGCCCGGCTCTTCGCGCTGATCGAGGCGAACCCGGACGCGGAGCTGACGGTCGACCTGGCCGAGCAGGGAGTCCTCCTCCCCGACGGCTCGACGATCGACTTCGAGGTGGACCCCTTCGCGAAGCTGATGCTGATGAGCGGAACCGACGAGATCGGATACCTCGTCGGCAAGCTCCCCGCGATCGAGGCCTGGGAGGCGGAGCACCCGGCCCGGGTCGATACGAGGACTCCCGCGGGCTGAGGGTCGCGCGCCCGACTGAACGTCAGGCCGGCCGGGGTCGCGCGCGATCCAGGCGCACATCGGTTCCGCGCAGGCGGAGCGAGTTGGTCACCACGGAGACCGATGAGAGCGCCATCGCGCCGGCCGCGAGGGCCGGGCTGATGGTGATCCCGAAGGCCGGGTAGAGCGCCCCCATCGCCACCGGGATGAGCAGCACGTTGTAGGCGAACGCCCAGAACAGGTTCTGCCGGACGATACGCATGGTGGCCCGCGAGAGCGTGATCGCGGAAGCGATCAGCCGCGGATCCCCGCCCACGAGCGTGACATCGGACGCTTCGATCGCGACGTCCGCCCCCGTCCCGATGGCCACGCCGAGGTCCGCGCGGGCAAGGGCCGGCGCGTCGTTGATGCCATCCCCGACCATGGCGACCTTCCGACCCTCGCCCTGGAGACGCGCCACCATCGCGTCCTTGTCCGCAGGGAGCACCTCGGCAATCACCCTGTCCGCCGCGATCCCGACTCCGCGGGCAACCGACTCCGCGGTGCGCCGCGAATCCCCGGTCAGGAGCCAGACATCGAGGCCCATGGCCCGCAGCTGGCGAATCGCCTCGGCAGACTCCGGCTTGATTGGGTCGGCGATCGCAAACAGACCGGCCAGCGCGCCGTCCACGGCCACCCAAGCGAGCGTCGACCCCTCGGACGCGTGCAGCTCCGCGGCGCCAGCCAGGGGCGAGGTGTCGATCCCGAGCTCCGCGAGCAGCCGGCCGCTGCCGATGACGGTCTCGCGGCCATCGACCCGGCCACGGACACCGCGACCGGCGACCGCCCCGAAGCCCTCGACCGGGAGGAAGCCCAACTCAGCCTCGCGGGCATGCCGCACGATCGCCTCGCCCAGCGGATGCTCGCTGCGACGCTCGAGTGAGGCCGCGATATCCAGGAGCCGCGCGGCGTCCAGCCCTGGGGTCGTCACAACGGACGCCACCGCGGGTCGGCCGATCGTGAGCGTGCCGGTCTTGTCGAGGACGACCGTATCGACGTGGCCGGCGCCCTCGAGCGCCTCCCCGCCACGGATGAGGATCCCGGCCTCGGCTCCCCTGCCGGTCCCGACCATGATGGCGGTCGGCGTGGCAAGCCCCATGGCGCACGGGCAGGCGATGATCACCACTCCGATGAACGCCGTGAGCGCGAGCGTGACCCGCGGCTCCGGCCCGCCCACGAACCAGGTGACGAACGTCAGGACGCCGAGCACGAGCACGGCCGGCACGAAGATCTCGCTGATCCGATCGGCGAGGCGCTGGATCGGCGCCTTGGAGCCCTGGGCCCGTTGGACCAATTCGACGATCCTCGCGAGGGCGGTGTCGCGTCCGACATGCACGGCCCGCATCACGAAGGATCCCGTGGTGTTCAGGGTCGCGCCGATGACCTCGTCCCCGGCCGCCTTCATCGCCGGGATCGGTTCGCCGGTGAGCATCGACTCATCGACCGCCGAGGCACCCTCGATGAGAACGCCGTCGACCGGGATCTTCTCGCCCGGCCGAACACGGAGGAGGTCGCCGGGGACCACGGCGGCAAGCTCGACGTCCTCCTCGACGCCGTCGCGGAGCCGGCGCGCGGTCGTCGGCTGGAGGCCGATGAGTTGGCGGATCGCACCCGTGGTCCGTCCCTTGGCGCGAGATTCGAGCCATCGGCCCAGGAGGATGAGCCCGATGATGATCGTCGACGAGTCGAAGTAACTCTCGGGCTGGAGTCCGGCCCCCCGGATGACCTCCGGGTACATCGTCACGAAGACCGAATAGCCCCAGGCGGCGGAGGTCCCCACGGCGACGAGCGTGTCCATCGTTGCCCCGCCGTGCCGCCCCGCCCGCCAGGCGGCGCGATAGAAACGCCCGCCCGCCCAGAACTGGATGACGGTGGCCGGCCAGAGGATCAGGCGGTTCAGGTCCTCGATCGCCACGACCGTCTGTGGCGTGAACATCACGACCATGATGATCAGGGCGGCCGTCACCGAGACCGCGGACCGGAGCAGCGTCTGGCGTTGTGCTCGTTCGCGTTCCAGGTCGTCGGGCGTCAATTCGTCCAGCAGGCCCGCGCCGATCGCGGCGGCCGACGGCGCGGCGATCTCGGGCTTGACGTCGTAGCCAGCCGCCCGGACAGCATCCGCGATCTCGTCACGGCCCGCGAGCACGGGATCAACAAGCACGGTCGCCCGCTCCGTCGCCAGGTTGACGCTTGCCTCCCGAACTCCCGGCGTCTTGCGGATGAACCGCTCGATGCGATTGACGCACGACGCGCAGGTCATCCCCTCGATCGGCAGGACGAGCTCGATCGGCATTCGGCGCGGGTCGTTGGCGGGGGCGGTCGTCGTGGTGGCCATATACTCCAGGGGAGTATATCACCGGCGAGACCCGTGTCCACCCCGGTTGACCGTCCAGATCTGCGCGCGGACACTCCCATGGTCGATCAAGGGTGACGGGGAGGGGATGATGCCGGTTCGGGTCTCGGTCCTGGGAGCAGGCAACGGGGGCTGCGCGACCGCCGCGGACCTGATGGGTCGCGGGTTTCCCTGCACGCTCTTCGACCTGCCCGAGTTCGACGCCGTCCTCGCCCCGATTCGCGAGGCCGGCGTCCTGCGGCTGACGGGCGCCCTTGGCGACCGTACCGTTCCTGCGCCGGAGATCACGACCGATGTCCGCGAGGCCGTCGAGGGCGCGGATCTCCTGGTGATCGCCGTCCCGGCCTTCGCCCAGGATGCCTTTGCCCGCGCCTGCGCCCCGTTCATGCGCCCGACCCAGATCGTGGTCCTGACCCCGGGCAGCACCGGCGGAGCCCTCGCCTTTGCCCAGGCGCTCCGCCGGGAAGGCGCCGCGGAGGAGGTGGTGATCGCCGAGACCCTCTCGTTGCCGTATGCCTGCCGGAAGGTCGAGCCGAACCACGTCCATATCGGCGGAGTGAAGCGAAACCTTCCGGTGGCGGCGTTCCCTGCCATCCAGACGCCGCGGGTGCTCAGCGAGCTGGAGACGATCTTCCCGGGCGCCCTGGTGGCGGCGGCGCACGTGCTCGAGACGAGCCTCAACAACCCGAACGCGATGGCCCACCCGGTGCCCGCGCTGCTGAACGCGGGCTGGATCGAGACGACCGGGGGCGACTTCCGCTTCTACACCGACGGGGTCAGCCCATCCGTGGCACGGGCGATGGACGCCCTCGATCGCGATCGTCTCTCGCTCATGGCGTCGCTCGGCCTCGAGGCTGTCCCGGCGATCGAGTGGGACCGGCGGCTCTACGGTCTGGTGGGGGCCACGACCTACGAACTGAACCGCGACAGCTGGGTCCACCGGGAGATCCGTGCGCCGGAGGGCCTGCGATCGCGTTACCTCACCGAGGACGTCCCCTTCGGCCTCGTCCCGATCGCGTCCATCGCCCGGCAACTCGGGGTCGAGACGCCGGTCATCGATCTGTTCATCGACCTCGCCTCAATGCTGCTGGATGAGGACCTCCGGGCGGCCGGGAGGACCGCCGACTCGCTCGGCCTGGGGGGCCTCGATGCGAGCGGGATGGTCGAGTTCGTGACGACGGGGCGGCGCTGAGCGATGCGGCCGGCCGCGGCCGGGGTGAACGCGCGCCGGCAATGCGCCCTGGAGCCGCGATCAGACGCCCAGGAATCGCTTCAGGAAGAGCCGTGTTCGCTCGTCACGCGGGTTCCCGAGCACCTGGCCGGGCGGCCCGATCTCGACGAACTCACCCTCGTCCATGTAGTAGACGCGGTCCGCCGCCTCCTTGGCGAACGACATCTCGTGGGTGACCACGATCATCGTCCGGCCCTCGTGGGCGAGACTCTCCATGACCTTCAGAACCTCGCCGACGAGCGATGGGTCAAGGGCGCTCGTGGGCTCGTCGAAGAGCATGATCTTCGGCTGCATCGTGAGCGCTCGGGCGATCGCGACGCGCTGCCGCTGGCCGCCTGAGAGTCGCGACGGGAACTCATCCCGCTTCTCGATCAGGCCCACCTTCTCGAGGTAGGACTCGGCGAGCTCCGTGGCCTCCGCCTTCTGCATCTTCTTGACGTGGAGCGGCGCCTCGAGGAGGTTACCGATCACGGACAGGTGCGGGAAGAGGTTGAACTCCTGGAAGACCATCCCGGCCTGGAGTCGAAGCAGGCGGATCTGCTCCCGAGTCTCCGTCGAGCGGCTGCGCAGGGGATCGCCTGTCACGCGGATGCCATCGATGTCGACCACGCCGGCGCTGGGCTCCTCGAGGAAGTTGAGGCAGCGCAGGAAGGTGCTCTTGCCCGACCCGGAGCGGCCGAGGATGGTGATCGTCTCGCCCGGGAAGACGGTCATGGAACAGCCCTTCAGCACGTGGTTCGCGCCGAAGTACTTCTCGATCGCCGTCGCCTTGAGGATCGGCTCGGCGCCCGGCTTCACGAGCGCGCCGGGGATCTCGGCCGGATGGACGACGTGGATCGGCGCCACGGCCGCACCATGCCCTGCCTCGGTGACCATCAGGCGCCTCCGCGGGCCCGGTCGCCCGTTGCCATGCCCCGCTCGAGCCGAACCTGGAAGTAGGAGAAGACCAGCGTCATCGCCCAGTAGACGAGCGCCGCGATGATCAGCGTCTGCATCGACTGGAAGGTGGGTCGGCCGGCGACCTGGGCCTTCCAGAGCAGCTCCTGGACACCGATCACCGAGACGAGCGACGAGTCCTTGAGCATCGCGATGAAGTCATTGCCGATCGCCGGCGTGACGATCCGGAAGGCCTGCGGGGCGATGATCCGCACGAAGGTCGTCCGACCGGTCATGCCCAGCGACTCCGCCGCTTCGGTCTGGCCGTGCGGAACGGCCTGGATGCCGGCGCGGAAGATCTCGGTCACGTAGGCGCCGTAGTTGAAGCCGAGGGCGAGGACCCCGCAGGCGAGCTCGGGCAGGACGATGCCGGCCTGGGGGAGCGCCAGGTAGATGAACAGGATCTGGAGGAGGAGCGGCGTCCCCCGGAAGAGCGAGACGTAGAAGCTCGCGATGCCGTTCGCAACCGGGTTGTGGGAGAGACGGCCGAGGGCACCGAGGCCCGCCAGGCCGATAGCCAGGGCGATCGACACGAACGAGATCACCAGCGTGATCCCGGCCCCGCCGAGGATGAACGGGACGACCGAGGTCATGAACTTCGCGTTGAGCTTGACCGTGAACAGGACAAAGGCGACCAGCCCGGCGAGGATCACCAGCCAGACGAGCAGGAACTCGCTGCGCCAGAGTCTGGCTCGCCGGCGCTCCGCGTCCAGGATCCTCGCGCCGAGGTCCGGTTGGGCCTGCGCCGACGGGGTCATGGGTCCGTCCTCATCGCTCCGCCATCCTCCGGGGACATTCTGGGGCTGCCGATGCGGAAACAACGAGGCCCCACCGCCGAACGACGGCAGGGCCCCGCGTCAGAGCGTCATGGCGCGGTCGTGACGTCCTTGCCGAGCCACTTCTGGGAAAAGGCCGTCAAGGTCCCGTCGGCGTGCATGGCCGCGATGATCGGGTTGAGCACCGCGAGCATCGAATCGGTCGGCGCTCCGCTCCTGTCCATCGCGAACGCGACGGAGATCGTGAACGGCACGATGCCTTCGAGAACCTTGATCGGCTGGTTCTCCTTCACCGCGTTCGCCAGGTCGTTCTCGTTCGCGACGATCGCGTCGAACTTCCGGCCGGCGGCGAGCGCCTGGATGCACTCGTTGTCCGTGGGCAGCGAGGTGATCTGGAGGCCGGTCGGCGGCGCGAGCTTGGCGGGGTCGACGATCTCGAGCGTGCCCTTCAGCCACTGCTCGTACGTGGTCGCCGCGCCGACGCAGACGGTCTTCCCGTTCAGCTCAGCGAGGGTCGTGACCGTCGAATCCTTCGGGACGGCGACGGCACCGTAGTCGTAGTAGTAGGGGTCGGCGAAGTCGACGACCTTCGCCCGGCCGATGGTCACGCTCATCGAGCCGATCGAGATATCCCAGCGGCCACCCCAGCTGCCGGCGGTGATGAGATCCCAGCTCGGGGTCACCCACTCGATCGCGATGTCCTTGCCGACGGCGGCGCTGAGGCGCTTCACGGCCTCCTCGGCTGTCGACGTGTCGAAGCCCTCGTATTTGCCGGTGCCCGTGTTGAGGGACGAGAACGGCGCGTAGTTCGGGTCGGTCGAGATCCGGATCTTGCCGGCGGCGATCACCTTGCCCAGCAGCGAGTTCGGATCGACCGTCGGGGCGGGGGTCGGCGTCGCGGGCGCCTGGCTGGCCGCAGCCTCGGTCGGGGCGACGGTTGCGACGGGGGTCGGGGTAGCGGCCGCGCCGCAGGCCGCCAGCATCATTGCGGCGACCGATGCGAGCGCCGTGAGCCGCAGGCTCGTCTTCATGTGCTCCTCCAGTTCGATGACCGTCCGGGGTGCTCGAGCGCGGGTACGCGCGCTCGGCGGCCGCCAATCGCAGCACGTACTCCCACGCCCGCGCGGACGTGGGCACTATCGCATCTTCCCAAGGGCGGTACAACGATCCGGCGCACGCGTCGAGTGTCACGGCACCTGAGGCCTCATGCGGCTGCCTGTGCGACGATCCGGGTGTGAACCAGCTCGACATCGGCGCGCTCGTGCTGCTCCTCGCGGGCATCGTCCTCGGCGTGCGCTCCGGGGCCCTGCCCCAGGTCGGCGGGTTGATCGGCGCAGCCGCCGGTGCCTACCTCGGTCTGATCGCGATTCCCGCCGTCCTCCCGCATCTCGACGCCGCGAGCGTCCCACTGCGCGTCGCCGCCGTGCTCGGTCTCCTCCTGGTCGCCGTCGGCCTCGGCGAGATGATCGGGTCGCGGGGAGGCCGCGCCGTCTCCCGGCTCCTCGGAAACGGATTGCTCGGGGCGCTGGATCGCGTGGCCGGCGGCATCGTGGGT
>Ga0315281_10005376_pt1 | contig 18359 bp, 18 predicted proteins | sample YL17G07_0_MG_FD_204540 | JGI IMG/M metagenome (GOLD analysis project Ga0315281, IMG submission 204540) | Sediment microbial communities from Yellowstone Lake, YNP, Wyoming, USA - YL17G07_0 | ecosystem: Environmental > Aquatic > Freshwater > Lake > Sediment | place: USA: Wyoming | collected...
GAACGAAGTACGCAAAAATACCCGCGTGAAAGGTTCTGCGGGGGTCTCCTCGATTGCCCCCACAATACCGAGAATAAGGCTCTCCCCGGGAACCATCGCCTTGTCTCCCTCTATCACAAGGGACCCTCGCGGTACGTCTGCTTCAAAATTTCCCATGCCGCGTCCATGCGCTACTACGGGGATTGCCTGTGCGCCAATAAGTATGGGCGTGTTTTCCCCGGGAGATGAAAAGAGTTTCACTTTTGCTGAAGAGGAATACACCTCGATGATCTCACCAATGACCCCTGCCCCCGCGTACACGACACGGTCTGCCAGGGCGATACCCTGCTCGGTCCCCGCATCGATCACGAGCGTATCGTAGGGAGAGCGACCGGGTCCGGCCAAAACGTGTGCCACGATCCTGTTATCGCTTCCTGTACGACCGAGCGACTCCTCGAGTGCCGTTACTTTTTCTTCAAGCAGATTGCGGTCGAGCACTTGAGCTTGCATGCGCGCTACTTCTTCTTGTAGTGCTTCGTTTTCGCTCACCAATGATCGTTTCAAACGAAATTCTCCCCAAAATGCATGCCACGAATTCTGAAAAGTTCCTCCCCATGTCCAGACCTCCGGGGCGATGCCGTACACGGCTCGCGATATCGCACCACGCACTGGACCGTACGAAAGCACCAAAACACCCAGAACCACCGTCAGGGCAAGCATCAAAAATTTTCGTCGTGCGGACAAATTATCGTGGCGGTAGGTCGCTTTCATGTTCAATAAGTACCTCTTTAAATTCTTCCATATTCTCAAGGACGATCCCCGCGCCGCGCGCGACGGCCGTGAGGGGGTCGTTTGCCACATAGACGGGCACGTGGAGCGTTTGAGATAAAAGCTCATCAAGCCCGCGCAAGAGCGCACCGCCCCCGACCAAGATAATACCGCGACTCATAACGTCCGAGAGGACTTCGGGCGGCGTGGTCTCGACCACTTCTTTGACCGCCTCGACGAGCCCGGCAATCGAAGAAGCAAGCGCCTCACGAATGTCCGTGTCCGTCACCACCACCTCGCGCGGTAGCCCCGTCACGAGGTCACGTCCGCGGATGACCGCCTCCATCGGACCTGCGCCTTTCATTGCCGACCCGATTGCAATCTTGACACTCTCCGCCGTGCGCTCGCCGATGAGCACGCGAAATTCATCGCGAACATAATTGATGATGTCGCTATTCAACCGATCACCCGCGATGTGGAGATTTTTCGACCGCACGATACCGCCAAGAGAGATCACGGCGATGTCGGTAGTTCCCCCGCCGATGTCGATGACCATATTACCGACTGGATCTTTGACCGGAAGCTTGATGCCGATTGCGGCCGCCATCGGCTCTTCGATAATATGCACTTCGCGAGCCCCGGCATTCTTTGCCGCATCATACACCGCGCGGATCTCGACCGAAGTGATCCCCGATGGAACCCCCACCACCACACGCGGACGCGCGGTCTTTTTGCTAACCTTGTTCGCTTTATTGATGAGATAGGCGAGCATCTCCTCCGTAACTTCAAAGTTTGAGATGACACCATCCACCAGCGGACGAATGGCGACCACATGCCCCGGCGTGCGCCCGATCATCTGTTTCGCCTGGGCGCCAATGGCGACCACCGTTCCCGTCTTTTGATTGACCGCGACGACCGACGGCTCATCAATAACAATGCCGTGGTCACGCAGATACACAAGCGTGTTCGCGGTACCGAGGTCGATACCGATGTCATTGGAAAAAAGTTGATAGAATTTCTCAAACATAATAAGTTAGTTAGAAAGTTGAAAGTTCATAAAGTTTATAAAGTTGGGCCCGTATTCGTATCCACTTTTAACTTTATGGACTTTACAAACTTTATAAACTCACCCCGGTCGACCATCGACACCTCCCCTGTCGCGCGATCTTTAACCTCGAACACTCCCGAGGTCAGTGTTTTTTCTGATACGACCACACGAAGGGGTATACCCAGGAGATCACTCTCGGCGAATTTCTCTCCGGCGCGCAGGTCGCGGTCGTCCCAAAGCACCTCCACTCCTTGTGCCGAAAGTTCCCGATAGAGTTTTTCTGCTTCTTCACGCACGCTCGCGTTTGACGAAACTATCTCAACCAAGTGCATCGCAAACGGCGCAATCGTGCGCGGCCACACGAGCCCCTTGTCGTCGCCGAGAACCTCCACAACAGTCCCGAGTATACGTCCGAGTCCGATGCCGTAGCATCCCATAATGACAGGCTGTTCTTTGCCTTCTTCGTCTTTGTACGTGAGTTTGAAAGGGTCCGAAAACTTTGTCTTGAGGTCAAAGATATTGCCGACCTCAATCGCCGTTTCCTCGCGAAGGTCTTTGTTCCCACACGAAGGGCACTCGCTCTGTTCAGCGATGATCTCTTTGTTTACCGCAATACGACACGCATCGCATACATAAATAGTATCCTCGCCTGCTGGCGTCACCGTCTGGAACTCGTGCGAATATTTTGAGAAACTGCCGCCACTTGCAAAGGTAAGGTAAGTACGCTCACCAAGCCCCACACGCTCAAACACGCGCGCATATACGCCCTTCATCATTTCATAATACTTCGCGAGGTCCGCCTCATTAGGGTGGAACGAGTACATATCCTTCATGATAAACTCGCGCCCACGAAGGATCCCCGACTTTGCACGGAGCTCCATACGGAACTTGTTTTGAAATTGATACGTTGCGAATGGCAAATCGCGATACGAGGAGATGAATTGTTTTGCGAGGGGCACCACAATTTCCTCATGGGTAGGACCGAGCGCATACTCGCGCCCCGATGCATCGCTCACCTTATAGAGATCGTCCATCGTTTCCCAGCGTCCCGTCGTCTGCCACAACTCTTTCGGATGAAGCGACGGCATCAAGATCTCCTGACCACCCGCCGCATTCATTTCTTCACGAATGATGTTTTCGATATTTTTGAGCACGCGCAGTCCGAGTGGCAGATACGTATACACGCCGGCTTGTAGCTTATCAACGAAACCCGCGCGAATGAGGAGTTTCGCGTTTTTTGCCACCTCGCCCTCGGGCGCTTCTTTGCGTGCTTTGGTAAAGAGTTGGGATTGCTTCATATATGTTCGTATCTTACAGGAAAAACCTTGTGACGCCAAATTACTTGACTTTTTGTGGAAAAATGACATATTCATTTTGGAGTTTTAAAAACTATCAACAACCAAAAGGGAGCTCGTATGCTTCAAAATCCGTTTGTTCTTTCCATCATCGCCGCTCTTGGATTTGGCGGTTGGCCTCTCGTTACCCGAGGAGCAGGGCTACCGCCACTCGCAACCGCGGTCATCCTTTCGATCGGCACCCTCGCGTCAGTAACAATGGTAGGACCATTTTTATTTTCATGGGGTGAAGCCTCAAGAAAAATGGTTTACATTGGACTACTCGCAGGAATGGTGAACGGCTTATCGTTTCTTGCCTACAGCAAAGTCGTCGCGAACCCAGAGTGGGACATTTCGATCTATGCACCTTTGACCATTGCCATGATGCTTATGGTTCCCGCGGTGGGAGGCATCGTATTCTTTGGCGAAAGTTTCTCAGCGATCAAGGGCTGTGGATTGATTATGATCCTCGTTGGCGCCTACATAATCTGCTAGTTTACACAATCAACCAAAACGGGAGCCCCAGGCTCCCGTTTTTTTTGCTTGATTATATTTATTCGGAGTCACTAACCCTGGAGCGAGCCATTCCCTTTTCTGGTACCTTGCGTGAATTCCAACTTAGAGCGAGGTTCTTCGTTTTGAAATGCCTTGCGCAGCGCGGCGGCGCGAGCAGAGCAATTTTCTAGCAAGAAAATATGCGTGCATTTCAAAACGAAGAACCGAGCGGACTTTATCCATGCAATATCTTTGCAATATCGCTATAGGTCACGACGACCATGAGGAGGATGAGAATAATGAACCCGACACCGTTTGCCGCATTGGCAATGGATGGCTTGATGGGTGAGCCTTTGATCGCTTCGATAAGGAGGAAAAAGAGGCGTCCGCCGTCGAGCGCAGGAAATGGGAGGAGGTTGATGACGGCGAGATTGATCGAAATGATCGCGACAAGCGAGAGGAGGTGCACAAAACCAAGCGCTGATGCATCTCCCACAATACCCACGATACCGATTGGTCCCGAGACCTCTGAAAAGTCCGCGTGTCCTACAAATATATTTTTAAAAAATTCAAGGATGCCCGTCATCGTCGCCCACGTGAATGAGGCGGTGGTCAAGATACCAGCATAGAGCGCCTCGTGCACAGGGAGCTTGAGCGTCCCCGCCCTATCCATCGAGATGCCGATCGCGCGACGACCGTCTACCACCCCGTCCTCGGGATGTACGATGGTCGTCTTGATCTCCTCTCCGCGCATATAAGCGAAAGTTATTTCCTCGTGCGAGGCGATGAACTTTTGCGTTGAGGCAACTTCGGGAGTTTCAAGCGTATCTTTGCCTGCGTAGAGGGCGACGATATGGTCCCCACCTTTGAGCCCCGCCGTTTCGGCAGGCGAATGCGGCATGACCTGGGTGATGGTAAGCTGGGAACCTTCAACGCGCGCACCATACTTTTCATCATCTGCCGAATACGGCAATCCCATCATAAAACCTGCCGAGATAAGCACCCATGCAAGAAGGAGATTAAACACGATTCCCGCACCAAGAACCCACGCCTGCACCCATTTTGATTTGTGCACAAAACTTCTCTTCGCATCTTTCCCTCCAATAGACTCTTCGTCGGGGTTCTCGCCAAAGATCTTTACAAACCCACCGATGGGAAAAGCATTGACCGAGTACGTCGTCTCCCCGATCTTCTTTTTCCAAAGACGCGGAGGAAAGCCGATACCAAACTCATCCACGCGAATCCCCGCTTTTTTTGCAGCAATAAAATGCCCAAACTCATGCGCAAGGATGAGAACCGCGAGAATGATGATAAATAAAAAAATACTCATGATGTTTTGGGTTAATACTGGAAAGCAGAAATGTGTTTGCGTCCAAACTTGGAGCGAGGTCTTTCATTTTGAAATGCCTTGCGCAGGCTGACGAGCCGAGCGGAGCAATTTGCTAGCAAGCAAATATGCGTGCATTTCAAAATGAAAGACCGAGCGGACCTTACTCTCCCATGATCTCCTTCTCCTTCTTGTCGCCTGTAGACTCAAAATTATTGTTCGTACTATCGACGAGTTTTTGAAGTTCTTCCAGGGCGCGTGTTTTTTCGTCTTCGCTCATAACACCTTCGCGTTCTTGTGCGATGATGTCGTTTTTAGCTTTTTCACGTTCACCTTTGAGCGACACGCGCGCGTCCTCGATCTTGTCGCGCATGACCTTAGTGAATGCCACGCGGCGCTCGGTGGTAAGCGGAGGAAAGAACACACGGAGTCCCGCGTCGTCCATCGAGACGGAGATGCCCAGGTTCGCATTATTGAGTGCCTTTTCGATCTCCTTGCCGTTCGCCTTGTCCCACGGCACGATACGCAACGTGCGCGCATCCTCGGTCGCGACGGTCGCGACATGAGAAATGGCGAGACGCGCCCCGTACGACTCGATGGACACGCCATCAAGAAGCGCCAGGCTTGCACGCCCCGTATGAATAGCCGAAAGCTCTTTCCCCAAATGCTCCTCAATATCCCCCACCTTCTTTTTGAATGCCGAAAAATCGTATGTCATATGGGGAGTATGTTAGCAGAATTACGCAATGACTTCAATGCCTACAATGCCATGGCAATATGCTCAAGCAACATTTTTGGCGAGGAGCCACGGTCAGCGAGGTAGGTTTTGGCTTGGAAGATCTCGCGGAAGATCTCATTTCCTTCTTTCTTTCCTGCCTGCGCAGGCAGGCCTGCAAGGCGCGTGTAAAGAATGCGCTCGACGTGGTCGAGAACACGACGAATCTTTTCGCGGTCGACAACCTCGCCTGTTTTTTTATCGGTAAGTTTTTTTGCCATCGCAAAGCGCTCTTCAAGAGAAGCATCGAGAAACTTCTTTGCAAGAGCACTGGTATCGTCGTGATTTTGTACATCTTTAGGAGAGACGAGCACGACACGTGATTTGAGTGTTGGCAGTATGGTATTGAAGTGCGGGAGGATAATGAAAAAGTGCGTACCGGCGGTCGGTTCCTCAAAAGTTTTCAAAAGTGCGTTTTGCGCCTCGCGGGTAAACGACGGGGCGCTGACGATAAATATCTTGCGTGCACCTTCGCTGAGTCCCGCACGCGACTGCATCTCGGTGAGCGCGCGCGCTTCATCAATGCCGAAAGAATCATACGAAATAGTTGAGAGATCGGGATTACCTTGTGCCACGATGCCCATATGGCGTTCGAGTGCAGCAAGAAGTAAGGGCGCGAGCGTTGCCGACTCGCCCTCGATTATATGTGCGTGATGCAAGTATCCCGTCTTTTTGTAGTGTTCAAGAAAATCAAACATGATTTTTAGCAATTAACAGGTGACTCAAAATACACAGTGCTTAATTCTCCTCGGTCAGTTGTCAATTGTTTTTTGTTAACGGTAGAAAAGCATTCTCGCGAAAAAATAGACACACGATGTGTGTCTATTTTTTCGCGAGAATGCTTTTCTTGTACGTATCGAGATGCTCGAGGGCGATACCCGTACCCTTGGCAACACAGTACAGCGCATCATCAGCGAGCACGGCCTTGACCCCCGTGCGACGAAGGACAAGCTCGGGGAGGTTGCGGAGCTGCGACGAACCACCCGTCATGATGATGCCTTGATCAATAATGTCCGCGGCGAGCTCGGGCGGGGTCTCCTGCAAAACGTCCTTAATCGCGCGGATAATCTCACGAAGCTCACGGTCGATTGCCTTTACGATCTCGTTGGTCGTTACTTGCGCAGTACGGGGAAGTCCCGTCACATAATCGCGCCCCTTGATCGTAAGGAGGAGCTCATCCTCGATAGATACCGCCGAACCGATACGCACTTTGATCTCCTCGGCTGTGCGGTCACCGATGGCGAGATTAAAGGTCTTTTTGATAAAGTCCGCAATGGCATGGTCAATTTTATTGCCCGCGCACTTGACCGAGGTCGATGCTACGATACCGCCGAGCGAGATCACCGCGACGTCCGTCGTGCCACCGCCAATATCGACAACCATGTGCCCGCGCGCTTCGTAAATGGGGATACCGGCACCAATCGCCGCAAGAATCGGCTCCTTCACCACATAGGCACTCTTTGCGCCGGCTTTGATCGTCGCTTCAATGACCGCGCGGCGTTCAGTAGAAGAAACCCCCGCAGGCACCGACACCATGACCTCGGGCTTCCATATATTCCACTTACCGAGCGCCTTGTCCATATAGTAGCGAATCATCGCCTCGGTCACGCGATAGTCGGCAATAACGCCATCCTTCATGGGACGATACGCGATGATGTTATCCGGCGTGCGACCAATCATCTGTTTTGCCTCAATACCCACCGCCATGATGCGGTTGGTTTGCTGGTCGACTGCAACCACCGAAGGCTCGTTTAAAACAATACCCTTGCCAGGAATAAACACGAGCGTATTTGCCGTGCCGAGATCGATACCAAGTTTTTTTACAAAAAGTCCCATATGAAATTATGCGATTACCTCAGGTATTGCAGAAACCCGCTCCACCTCGACCCCGATAGCTCGCAAACGAGCATCCACGTCCTCATACCCGCGGTCGATCGTCGTGTCCACATTATGGATGACCGACTCCCCTTTTGCAATCACCGCCGCGATAACAAACGCAAGTCCCGCACGAAGATCCGGGCTCGTCAACTTGCGTCCGCGGAGTTCAGACTTGCCACGCACGAGCACGCGATGCGGATCCATCATCGTGATCTGCGCCCCCATTGCGGCAAGCGACTCAGTATAGTTGAGGCGCCCTTCAAAAATAGTTTCAAACACCGTGCTCTCACCATCGGACTGCGTAAGGAAAACCGTCATCGGCGCCTGGAGATCGGTCGGAAACCCCGGATACTCGTGCGTCTTGATGTCGACCGGTTTCAAATGCGCTGGTGCACGCACGATGATCTCATTTTTCTTGGTCTCGATTGCCACGCCCGCACTGCGGAGTGCCGCAATAGGCGACTCGAGGTGTAAAGGTTCGCAATGCGTAATATGAAGCTCGCGCGCCGCAAGTGCGCCAAGGATGAGAAAGCTCCCCGCATCAATACGGTCCGGCATGGTTTTGTAGGGATGCCCCTTGCCGGAGAGGAGCGAGCCGCCCTTGATGGTGATGGTGGGAGTACCTGCCCCGGCGATCTTTGCACCACACGTATTGAGGAATTTGGCGAGCTCTTCGATCTCGGGCTCCATGGCGGCGTTCTTGATGACCGTCGTGCCTTTTGCCAGCACCCCCGCCATCATGAACGTTTCCGTCACCGTCACACTTTGGTTCTTGAGGAAAAACTCAGCGCCCTTGAGTCCCCCTTTCGCTTCGACTACATACGAGTCGTCTTTGACCGTTACGGTCGCCCCCATTTTTTCAAAACCATCCACAAAGAGATCAAGGGGGCGCGAACCAATGACGCATCCGCCAGGATGGGGAAAAGAAACTTTGCCGAACCGCGAGAGCACGGGACCCGTCAGCACGACCGACGCGCGCATTTTTTTTGCGATACCCGTCGAGAGCTCGGTTGCAAAACCCTTTGGAATGGTGACGGTGTAGGCGCCGCGCTTGCTATGCGCCACCTCCGCACCCATATCTTTTAAAAGTTCAAACATGCGCTCGACATCATTGATCTCGGGAATGTTCGTAAGGGTGACCGTATCGCGGAAAAGTACCGTGGCCGCGATCGCCTTGAGTGCGGCATTCTTCGCGCCCGTTGTGCGCACCGTACCGGAGAGCTTTCTCTCCCCCCCAAACCCTTTTATGACCAGTGCATTACTCATAGATGTTTCCTATCTTACTATGCGATGTGGTCTTTGACCAAATGAATGTAATATGCTATAATGTACATAGTTAACAAAGAGGGGTAGCACCTTATGAAAACGATGCTGGTTTTGGTTTTAGGGCTGTTTTTCGCACTAGGAAATCCCGCCCTGGCAACAGAAAAAGTGGTTTCGAAAAAGATCGCTTCAAATTTTTACTGCAAGGGGATACCGTATGGTAGAAACAACGCCACAAGAGAAGAGATTAACTCCATGGCATATGCCATGCTGATCACCCTGCCCGCCAACCTGCGCCCGACGGATTCCGAGAAACACAAGGTGCACATCACGGTCGGAAAACGTACTTCAAAAGTGTGCGTTGAAGGACCCCCGCTCGATTAGCGGTCCCGCAAACGCCCCTACTCACCGCCAAGCTCCCTCAAAAGAGCCTGGCGGTTTTTCTTTTGCCCGCTTTCGAGTACTATAAAGACATGCAGATCCTCACCGTTGCCCCCATTGTTCGCGGAGCCCTTCAGGGGTCGCTTACCTACTTTGCCAAAGAAACCGTACCGCTCGGTGCGGTGATCATGGTACCCATTCGTACGCGCGAGGTCCCCGCACTCGTCATTGAATCCAAAAGTGTCAGTGATGCAAAGTCGGCGCTCAAGTCCTCCGACTACGCCGTGCGCAAGATTGCGCGCGTAAAGCCCCACCGTATTTGGAGCACTGCATTTTTGAAAGCCGCCGAAGAAACAGCGAATTACTCTGCACAAGGTCTCGGTGAAACGCTTCTCGCCCTCACCCCAAAAACTATTTTAGATGCGCACGTCGAAGGAACCCTCGAGGACGTGTCTCAAGAAAACAACGCGGACCACCTCCGCATCGCCGCCATCCAAAGCGACACTAAAACGCGCATCGAATCCTACCAGCGCCTCATCCGCGAATCCTTTGTACGACACGAGTCGGTCTTTATTTGCGCGCCAACGCTTGATGATGTGGAGCGCCTCGAGCGCGAACTCGGTCACGGTATTGAGGAGTACGCTTACGCCTTTCATAGCGGACTGACTAAAAAACGACTCCTTGAGAAATGGCAGGAGGCACTCGAAGAAAAGCATGCCATCCTCGTCATCGGTACCCCGCAATACCTTGCACTCCCGCACACCTTTGCCACGGTCGTCCTTGACGAAGAGCACGCGCGCGCATGGAAGACACTCGCGCGCCCGCTCATCGACCTGCGCGTCTTTGCCGAAGCATATGCGCGACACAGCGCCCGCACGCTCATCTTTGGTGCACCGGTTCTCCGTCCCGAAACCCACAAGCGCATTCAAGAAGGCACAATCGATGAATTTGACCGCATCGCGCACCACACCCTCGCCGACCTTGCCACGGCGATTATCGACCCGCGGATTGAAGAAAAGAACATTCGCGAAAACACCGGCAGGCGCACCATGCAGATCATCGGTGAAAGTATCCGCGAACTCATCGAAAATGCACAGCAAAACCGCGAGCAGGTTTTTTTGCTCGCCGCGCGCAAGGGACTCTCCCCCATCACCGCTTGCGGCGACTGTGGTACGATCATCCGCTGCGAAGCCTGCGACACCCCCCTCGTCATTCACAAACAAGGCGACAACCGCATCTTTTCCTGCCACAGCTGTGGTCTCATCCGCATCCCCGAAAGTGGCGAACACGAGACCTGCCCCACGTGCGCCGGATGGCGTCTGGAACCCTTGGGTATCGGCATCGAGCGCATCGAGGACGAGGTCGCCGCGCTTTTCCCCGACGCTCCTCGCTTTGTCTTTGACGGTGACCGCGTAAAGACGCGCACGCAGGCGCGCAAGCTCATCGCACAATTTGAAAAATCCACAGGGGGTATCCTCATTGGCACACCCATGACCGTCCCGTATCTTTCTCGCGTTGACCACACCGCGGTCATCTCCATCGACTCGCTCTTTGCTATTCCCGACTTTCGCATGAACGAACGCATCTTTGCGCTCATCCTCGCACTCCGCGAAAAGACGGCTCAAACGCTCCTGGTACAAACACGCATGGATGATACCGAGCTCCTCGAACAAGCGCTCAAAGGCGACCTTGCGGGATTTACCGAAAACGAACTCGCGCTGCGCAAAGCATTTTCCTATCCGCCTTATGGCACGATGATAAAAATAACGCTCCGCGGAAAAAAGACCGAACTCCCCGCAGAAATGGAACGCCTCAAAACCTATCTCGCTGAGTACACCCCCATCGCGCCCAACACGATGGCGAGTGAACCTGCCTGCGCAGGCAGGCCCCGAAATCTATTTCGCATGCACCTCATTTTGAAACTCGCCGAAGGCTCGTGGCCCGACAAAAAACTCATCAATGAGCACATTGACCTACTGGGTCGCAAACTCCGCGCCCTCCCCCCGCAATTCACCATCGAAGTGAACCCGGACCATTTACTCTAATCGGAAAACTACTATAGATGTATCCAGCCCTATAGTATATTATACGTCTATAGCAGTTTTAACTCGCCCTCTAAAAACTTCAAAAGCGCGGGCAAATGTGGTATGGTTTTCGGATATGGTAACTATTGTTCAAAAAGATGCGCCGGTGCTCCGCGGAATCGCTGAGCCCGTCAACCCAAAGGATTTTGACTCCCCCCGTCTCAAAAAAATCCTTACTGATATGTCCGCAGCGATGGAAAAAGAGGAGGATGGCGTCGCGATTGCCGCGCCCCAAATCGGAGTCCCCCTTCGTATCTTCATTGTGTCGCATCGCGCCTTTGAGATAGAATCCGAACACGAACTCCCTGATGGCGCTATCGCACCGGGTACCCCTGCCACATCACACAAAAAAACCAATATGAAAGATATGGTTTTCATCAATCCGGAGATCATCAAACTCTCGCGCAAAAAAACTTGGGTGCCCGAAGGATGCCTCTCCGTGCGCTGGCTCTACGGAGAAGTAGCGCGCGCCGACAAAGCAACCGTTCGCGCTTACGACGAACAGGGCAAAGCATTTACCTGGGGCGGAAGCGGGCTCCTCGCGCAGATCTTTCAACACGAGACCGACCACCTAAACGGCATACTCTTTATCGACCAGGCACGCAATGTTGAAAAGGTCACCGAAGAAGAAATGAGGCACCAGCGCCACGAACACGGGCAGAGCTCACACTAAAAACCATGCCAAACCCACGTATCGCCTTTTGGGGCACGTCGCGCATTTCGGTCATCGTCCTTGAAGAAATGCTACGGGCGGGAATCCCCCCCTCGCTCATTATCACCGCTCCTTCCAAGCCAAAAGGACGCGGACTTGAGCTCGCCCCAAGCGAGGTCAAAGTCTGGGCGGACGCGCACAACATTCCCACCCTTGAGCCAGAAAAATTGGATTCTGAATTCGTTCGCCAATTGTCAGACGTCAATTGTCAATTGTTTATCATAGTCTCCTACGGCAAGATCATACCGCGCAACATCCTCGACATGCCGCATCACGGCACCTTAAACGTGCACCCTTCGCTCCTCCCAAAACTCCGTGGAGCATCCCCTATTCAGAGCGCCATTTTAGAGGATGATGCCCCTGGACTACCTCACGAAGCAGGCGTAACCATCATGCAGATCGACGAAGAAGTCGACCACGGCCCTATCGTCGCGCAAGAAAAAATAACTATTGAGAATTGGCCGCCCAAAAGTAGCGAGCTTGAGGAAACCCTCGGGATCCTCGGCGGCAAACTTTTAGCGCGCACGATTCCTTTGTGGCTTGCGGGAAAGATAACCCCACAAGAACAAGACCATCCCCAAGCGACCTTCACCACAAAGATCACCAAACAAAGCGGACACATCGACCTCGCCGATGATCCAGCGCAAACGTATAGAAAAATCCGCGCATTCGACACGTGGCCCCGCACCTACTTCCTCACCGAGCGCAACGGTCGCAGTATCCGCGTCGTCGTCACCGAAGCACACATGGACAACGACAACCTCATCCTCGACCGCGTCATTCCTGAAGGCAAAAAAGAAATGTCGTATGAGGATTTTATGAGGGGGCAAAAATAAAAAAACAGCATGAGGTCATCATGCTGTTGAATAGCGGGAGGAGAGGTTCTTGTTCTCCGCTTGCTTCACAAAATTGAAGGAGCCAGAATTACCCTTTTAGGAAGTCATGCGACTTCACCTTACCGTTGCTGTTAGCTTATTTTTTATTAAGCCCTTCGATTACCTCATAGAACGCCTCGGACAGAATTTCCCTGACGAAATGAGTTGCTTCGCCGATCGATATACCGAGATCCTTCGCCGTGTTACCAATTTCCCTGCGAATTTTCTCAGGATCCATAGATACCGAGTCCCTGCGCACCTTTCTTTTGACGTAGAGAAGCGCTATTTCACCCATTCGTTCCTCACTAAACATTTCAGCCATTTTAACTCTCCTTCACACACATAAGCCACCATTGACTTACGTTAGTATATTGTGCATAATTTTATCAAAAAGTTAATAGCAAAAATCCCCTTAAGTAAGGGGATTTTTGCTGACATGCGGTTATTAATTCAAGAAAAGAAACAACGTGCTGTTTCCTCTGTACCAAAACACACCTCGAAATTCCTCATGATTCCGTGCAATGTTCCTTTTTTGAGAGAGTCGTGTAGTGGGATTGTTACGTGATACGAAGAACCATCGCGTGGTAATGTTAAACGAATGTGACTCCCCGTGCTCCGTTTGATTTCGAATCCATGTGATTCAAAAATTTTAATGACCTCCCTTCCTGAAAACTGCTTCAACTTATGCATATAACTATGCCATCGCCGACAAAGCAAAGTTGACCATAACGGGAAAAGCATGATCTCTTTCTTCCTCATCGCCAAAATGACACTCAACCGCATCTTTGATATTAGCCACAGTTTCGTCGAGCGTTTCCCCTTGTGTGTAAATAGGATACTCAACAGCGCGCGCTGTATACCCCCCCTCTTCAGCAGTTTGTATAAAGAATTGTAAAATAATTGGCTCTTTCATGTGTCTCAGTATACCATAAGACTAGCGAACGCGCAAAGAAAAAACCGCGTTTGATATCTGGCCCCGTGCCTACTTCCTCACCGAGCGCAACGGTCGAGATATCCGCGTCGTCGTGACCGAAGCACACATGGACAACGGCAACCTCGTCCTCGACCGCGTCATCCCCGAAGGCAAAAAAGAAATGTCGTATGAGGATTTTATGAGGGGGCAAAAATAAAAAAACAGCATGAGGTCATCATGCTGTTGAATAGCGGGAGGAGAGGTTCTTGTTCTCCGCTTGCTTCACAAATGTGAAGGAGCCAGAATTACCCTTTTAAGAAATCTAGGACTTCACCTTGTCGCTTATGCCAAGTTACTATTTACTGAGGTCTACTAGCACCTCTTTGAAGACACCCTCCAGGACTTGCACAATAAACTGCAGTGCCTTTCCCTGAGAAATGCCTAGTTCATTCGCAGTTTTGTCAGCGTCTCTGCGAATTTTTTCAGAATCCAGTGGAACCGAGCCCCGACGTATCTTACCTTTCACATACTTACTTCAGCGCAATTTCACCCATCTCTTTTTCATTAAGAACCGTTCTGTCCATTTTGACTCTCCTTCACACACGTAAGCCACCATTGACTTATGTCAACATATTGTACATAATTTTACCAAAAAGTCAATAGCAAAAATCCCCTTAAAATAAGGGGATTTTTAGCGAAACGATGGAAGTTTGAACTACTTTATCTCAACCTTCTCAATGATCATATCCTCGGCGGGGCGATCGCCGGGCATGGTCTTGGCGGTTTCGATCGCAGTCACCACATCCATTCCCGCAGCTACACGACCAAAGACGGTGTGTTTAGTATCGAGAAAGTTATTATTCGCGGTGTTGATGAAAAACTGGCTGCCATTGGTATTGGGGCCGGCATTTGCCATCGAGATCGTACCGATGACATTATCATTTTCGGCGTGAATCTCATCTTCAAATTGATACCCCGGTCCACCAGTCCCCCACATTGATTGCTTGGAGGTGTCCTTTGAAAGAGGGTCGCCACCCTGAATCATGAAGCCCTTGATCACGCGATGAAAGCGTGTGCCGTTGTAAAATCCCGAGCTTGCGAGCTTGGTGAAGTTCTCGACGGTCTTGGGCGCCTTGTCAGAAAAAAGTTCGAGGGTGATAACGCCTTTGTTGGTAGTGATGATTGCTTGTGTCATAGGTTTGATTGAATTGGTTTCTAATGTTGGGGTCGTGGCTGTCGTGAGTTCTGCGGCTGGGGGTGTTTGTGGCGCTTTTTGTGCACCGCTCGCCCACATGATAAAGCCGATGGCAACAACAGCGACAGCAATGAGAATGATGTTCGTGGTCTTCATGATAGGTAGTTAACTATTTTGCTTTTCCAAAGCGGAGCAGATCCTTGATCATGCCTGCGCCCTTGCGAAAGAGCGTGCGTTCTTTGTCCTTGTGCGAGGTGAGCTCGCGTACAAGCTCGGTGCGCACGTCATCGACTGCCGCATACAAATCCTCTTTTTCAGATACCGCGCGAAATTGTTTGCCACGCACCGATACGTTCACTTCAGCACGAAACACGTCGCCCGAATTATGATGATTGGTCGTCTTGCCGATGTCGACATACAAAACCGGTTCTTCGTTCTCGTGCGCTACCATAAACTTTTCGATGCTCTGAAGCTTTTCATCGACATAGGATTCGATGGCGTTTGTAAGCTCGATATTCAATGTTTTTATTTTAATCTGCATATGCCTATTATATCGTCAAACGACCCGGTAGGTCAATTGGGGAATTGAGGAGTGGCGCAAACAAATAATGTTTTGTTTATGTCGTCCGAGTGCCGACGATATATAGTAATCTATATACCACCCTGCGTAAAAGTATGCCAAGCCCTTGCCCCAGCAATAAGCCACGATAGCGGCTTATTGCTGGGGCATACCTTTAGTCAGGGATCGACAAGATCTTGCCTGGGCTATGATGCCCCGAAACGATGCGAATCTGCTTGGGGTTTACGCCAAAATGCGCCGCCACGAGCTCAAGCACGCGGCGATTGGCAAAGTTCTGCTCAGCGGGGTCTTTGACCGATACCAAAAAGGAATCCTCCGAGACTTGCTCGAATGATTCCCTTTTAGTCCCTGCCATTACGCGAACGCGAATATACATGATGGGTAGAATTACAAACGGGGAACATTTAACAATTGACACCGCTCCGCGGACAACTGACCGGGTGCGTTAATCAAATGTCTGCGAAGCAGTGCCAAATGTTAGTTGTGCGCGAAGCGCCTAGATCACCTCCACCTTTACCGTGTTGGTTCCTCCCGTGTGACCAAAGGGGATCCCTGCAGCCAGCACCACTTTGTCTCCTTTTTTAGCAAGCTTGTTCTTTAACATATATACGCGCACAGCGCTCATTACCTCGGTGATCGTCGTGAAATTTTCAATACGTGCGGGAAAACATCCGAAAACGAGTTCGAGCTGACGTACCACATGGCTCTTGGGACTCATGGCAATGATTGGCTGCGCAGGGCGGAAACGAGAAACCATGCGCGCCGTAAGACCCGACTCAGAAAGTGCGATGATCGCTTTTGCCCCTACTGCCGCAGCCGTAGTCACCGCAGCAAACGTAACCGCATCAACAATATCCTTATAGCCGTTTTCATCACCATGTTTTACACTAAAGATATCACCGTAGAGCGCTTCACGATGAGGATAGTTTTGCTCTACCATGCCAGCAACTTTTGCCATCATGGCAACGGTCTCAACAGGGAATTCTCCGAGAGCGGATTCCTCCGAGAGCATCACCGCATCAGCACCATCAAGGACAGAGTTAGCGACATCCGAGACCTCCGCGCGGGTTGGTACCGGTGACTTGATCATCGACTCCATCATCTGCGTTGCCACGATTACCGGCTTGCCGGCTGCATTACATTTTTCAATGATCATCTTTTGCAAAATAGGCACTTGCTCGGCAGGCACCTCGACCGCAAGGTCGCCACGCGCCACCATCACCCCGTCTGCCTCCGCAATAATCGCATCAATGTTCTCGATTGCCTCCTCGGTCTCGATCTTGGCGATGATCTTACCGGTCGCCTTTTCCTTGGCGAGGATCGCGCGAAGCTCGCGAATATCCGAAGGACGACGCACGAACGAAAGCGCAAAGAAATCTACTTTATGAATGACGCCAAATACAAGGTCCTTTTTATCCTTGGCAGTCAGACAACTGATATTGAGCGATACGCCGGGAAGGTTCACCCCACGACGACCCTTGGTCTCACCTCCGACAATAACGCGACACTTTATTTCATCCCCTTTCACCTCAAGCACCTCGAGACGTTTCTTGCCATCATCGAGAAGGATGGGGTCACCTTTTTTGATCTCCTTGGGAAGTCCTTTGTAGGTAATCGACGCTTTGGTCTCATCGCCCACGCAAGCCTGGGTGGTAAGGGTAAAGATCGAACCCTTTTTGAGCATGACGCGCTCCTGGTAGAAATCCCCGATGCGGATCTTGGGACCCGAGAGATCCTGAAGGATAGCGAGAGGGAGACCGGTCTTTTCTGCGACTGCATGGATATTCTTTACACGTACCGCATGCTCCTCGTGCGTGCCGTGTGAGAAGTTCAAACGGCATACATTCAACCCCGCCTTCACAAGGTTGGTGAGCATTATTTCACTTTCCGAGGCAGGCCCGATCGTCGCTACAATTTTTGTCTTTTTCATGGGTGTTGGTTATTCGTAATTAATGAGCCTCCATCATAGCAAAAACCAAGAGTCCCTGCAAAAAACAGCCGAGTCTCTCCTCTTTGCATTTTTTTCCCATTTTGCTATGATACAAATCGTATTCCGCGGTAGCCGAATCAGCTGATTCTGAATCAGCTGATTCACGTCTTGGACGAGAGTTTGGCCATAATCGTGGCAAACCAAATTCTACTCGCAGAATCAAATGCAAATATTCCGCGGTAGCTCAGTGGTAGAGCAAGCGACTGTTAATCGCTTGGTCGTAGGTTCGATCCCTACCCGCGGAGCCAGTTAGTATGAAGCCCAAAATAGGGCTCGCGCGAAGCGCGAGTGAGTGTGGCGGGAGTGGCGGAATCGGAAGTATGCAAAAGGATTTCCCAAGATTTTTTTGGAGAGAATTGCAGAGCCCTTTTCGCGAGGAGGGGGTTCGAGCCAATCTTTTTGAGAAAATTTTTCTTGTCCTCAAAATTTTCTCCGGAAGCGATAATTCCGGCTTGTTTGCTGTCTAAAATGAAAAGTCGCATCGGTTCGAGCCGATGATTGCCTTTCTGCTCAAAATCCTTCATATTTTCTGAAACATCAATTTTACGGTTGAGGATTTTTTGCTTTTTCTCGACATACTCCACCTTCGGAATAAGTCCATCTAAATGTGTATCGAGTAACTTATCCAACCGCACATCTAAATCCTCAATCTCTTGTTTCAGATTTTGAGCAAAGGCAACGCCGTTTTGGGCATCTTGCTCGCGCTCTGATTCTATCTTCGCGAGCATGTTATCTGCCCAAAGCGGTGGCAAAGAAACTTTT
>Ga0315281_10005377_pt1 | contig 18350 bp, 17 predicted proteins | sample YL17G07_0_MG_FD_204540 | JGI IMG/M metagenome (GOLD analysis project Ga0315281, IMG submission 204540) | Sediment microbial communities from Yellowstone Lake, YNP, Wyoming, USA - YL17G07_0 | ecosystem: Environmental > Aquatic > Freshwater > Lake > Sediment | place: USA: Wyoming | collected...
AGAAGGACCCGGGCCGCGGCACGGTGAAATTCCGCTGGGACGTGCTCAACCAGAAGGCCGAGGTCGTATGCACCATGACGGCCAGACAGCATTACCGGCGCCGCACCCCGGCGCGGTGAGCCGCACCGGCGTACTCCCCGATCGATACCTTCAAGCCGCGCGCCATATTCACCCTGACGCAGAGAGAAGACATGCAGCGCAAGTATTACTTCGAGGATTTCGCCCCCGGGGATGTCTGGGACATCGAGGGTCCGGTCATCACCAAGGAAGAGATTATCGAATTCGCCTCCCGGTTCGATCCGCAGTACTTCCACGTGGACGAAGCGGCGGCGGAACACTCTCCCTACGGCGGACTGATCGCCAGCGGTTGGCACACGGTGAGCTTGTGCATGCGGGTCAGGTGCGACCGGTATCTGTCGAACACCGCCACGTTGGGTTCACCTGGTATCGAACACATTCGCTGGCTGCACCCGGTGCGGCCGGGCGACCGCCTGCGAATAAAATTAACGGTGCTCGAGGCGAAAATATCGCGGAGCAAGCCCGACCGCGGAAGCGTCCTGCATCGCTGGGAAGTATTCAACCAGGACGGCGAAATGGTAATGTCCCTGGACGGCGTGGGTATCTTTGCACGCCGCCAGCACGGCACGCCCTCGTGATCCTGAATCACAAAGTCCACGTCCTCACCAAGAAGGAGGAGCTCGACACCGTCAGGCTGGCGGGCAAGGTGGTGGTCGTGCTGGATGTGCTGTTCGCCACCTTGACCACGGTGACGGCGATCGCCCATGGCGCGGCCGCCTGCTGCCGGTCTGACTGAACGGGACCCTAGTGCCGGCCGCCGTAGCCGAAGACGCCCATCAGGAGACGTACCAGGCCATACGCCACCCAGATCACGATTCTCCGCGCCAGCGGCTGGTGGAGCCAGCGCGTCTTCTGCACCACCTGTGCGCCGAGCTCCAGTGCCTGCTGCAGCGCTTCGTGCAGCTCGCGGGCAAATTCACGATCCAGCGCCACGAGATTCGCCTCCCGCGCGAGCAGCAAGCTGAAGGGATCGATGTTGGAGGAGCCCACTGTGCTCCAGTGCCCGTCGATCACCGCAACCTTGGCGTGCAGGAAACTCTTGTAGTACTCGTGGATCTCGACGCCGGCGTCGAGCAGCGTGCCGTAGAGCGCCCGCGAAGCATAGTGCAGCAGCATGTACTCCACCCTGCCCTGCAGCAGCAGCACCACGCGCACGCCGCGGCGCGCGGCGTCGATGATCGCGCGCCGGAAGCGCTTGCCCGGAAAAAAGTAGGCGTTGGCGATGATGATTTCCTCGCGCGCGTCGCGAATAGCCACGAGGTAGGCGTCCTCGATGTCCGAACGGTGCCGCAGGTTGTCTCGCACCAGCAGCCCCGCCCGCTGCGTGCCTTTGCGGCCGTAGTCCCGCTCCACGCGCAGCCGCACGCGCCAGCGCCGTCGCAGATTCACCCAGGCCACCCGGCTCCAGAGCCGCTCGGCCTGCTCCTGCATCTGCGCCACCAGCGGGCCTTCCACGCGCACCGCGAAGTCAAAACGCGGCGGCATCTGGCCGGGAGTGTGCATATCGTCGATGACATTGATGCCGCCCACAAAACCAACCCGGCCGTCCGCGACCGCGATCTTGCGGTGCATGCGGCGCAGCCGCCGGCGGCGAAACTGGAACCACCGCACCTCGGGCCGGAACACCAGAAACTTCACGCCGGCGGCAAGCAGCCTGTAGCCCAGATCGGATGGCATCAGGTCGCGCGAGCCGAAGCCGTCCACCAGTACATGCACGGCGACGCCACGGCCCGCTGCGTCGATGAGCGCGTCGGTGATCCGGCGCGCGCTGTCGTCATCGGCAAAAATGTAGGTCTCGAGGAAAACCTCGCGCTGCGCGGCGCGGATGGCGGCCTCCAGGGCAGGGAAGTACTCGGCGCCGTTCCTGAGCAGCGTCAGCCGGTTGCCTTCGGTGAACTCGGGGATCATTCGAAGCGCAGGCGTGCCGACAGCGCGGCATGATCGGATATGCGCGACCACGGAAAGCCGTGGTGCACTTCTGCGTGTTGCACGGAAAAGCCGCGCACGTAGATGCGGTCCAGGCGCAGCATCGGAAATGCGCTCGGGTAGCTGCGCGCCGGTCTGCCGCGCTTGTCCCGGAAGGCCTCTCTCAGGCCCAGCGTGTCGGCAAGCCGATTGCCAGCCAGGTTGCGCCAGTCGTTGAAGTCGCCGGCGACGACGGCGGGCGCACCGTCTGGAACCAGCCGGTGCATCCTCTCGATGAGGGCGCCGACCTGGCGCCGCCTTCCGAGCTCGTTCAGCGCCAGGTGCACGCACACACAGTGCAACGGCTGCGCCGAGCCCGGCAGTCCGATCTCGCAATGCAGCAGCCCGCGCCGTTCGAACGCGTGCGCCGAGATATCCTCGTTCTCCGAGCTGATGATGGGATAGCGCGAAAGGATCGCGTTGCCGTGATGGCCGTGGTCGTAGATGGCATTGCGGCCGTAGGCGAAGTCCTTCCAGACCGAGTCGGCGAGAAATTCGTACTGCGGCTCCGCAGGCCAGTCCTCGAAGCGCGCAGCGTGACGCTCGTGCTCGCCCAGCACCTCCTGCAGGAACACAATGTCCGCGTTGAGCAGGCGCAGATGATCGCGCAGCTCGTGCACCATCATGCGACGGTTGAAGTGCGAAAAGCCCTTGTGGATGTTGTAGGTCGCGACGCGAAGTATCGAGGGTTTCAAGGCTTGCCGATTCCTTCCGAGTTCGTTACATGATGAGAGGATACATCCCCTCATGATTGAGGCCGAGCAGCCTCTCAGTTGCGCACAGCCAGTTTTTCCGGCAGGAGCAGGATCGCGTCGCGATTGCTCCAGGACAGGCACGTTGCCGCGGCCTCGCGCCATGACAGCCACTGGCAGGCCGTGTGCTCCGACGGAGCAAGCGAAATTTCGAGACGCTCGGGCACGGTGAGTCCGAATACGTGTTCGAGATTGTGCGTGATCCCGGGCGCGTAGCGGCTGCGCCGCTTCTTGAAAATCTCGAACCGGTTCTGCAGCTTCCAGTCGGCCAGTCCGTAGCGCGTGGCGTCGATGCCCGTTTCTTCCCGGACCTCGCGGACCGCAGTCTGCGCAAGCGACTCGCCCTCGTGCTCGATGCTTCCGGTCACGGACTGCCAGAATCCGGGCCAGTCGGCGCGCTCCAGCAGCAGCACCTCCAGCCCGGGCGTGTGGACGACGACGAGGACCGAAACCGGAATCTTGTAGCGGATGGGCGTCTGTTCGGCCATCGCTTCATGCAGCGGGCATCGACGGGAAACCCGGGTTCCATCCGTCCGGCCCGCTGATCAGCGTCCAGAACGGCTTGTCCAGCGGCCGCCAGTAGTCCGCGACCTCGGCCATCAGATCCATGACTTCCTCGAATTCATGGCGGTGCCCGGCGCCGAAATGCTTGCTCTTCTCGAGTACCACGACCCAACCCTTGCCCGGAAGCCAGGACAGATCCTTCAGGCAGTCCGCGAGCGCATCCCAGTTGCGGCCGAACCACTGGGGGAATCCCATCGCTTTCGCAACGTGGTCGAGGAAATCGGCCTTGTCGTGCGCGTGCCCGATGTCGATCCGCACGCACACGAGGTTCGCGGCCCCTGCAGCCGCGGCGACTTCCCACGCCTCGCGGGTCAGGTGGTATACGCCGGCCCGGCCGGAATCGGAGAGCAATGCGCCGAGAGAGTCCATCGTTATTCCCTGATGCGTCTGAAGCTGTTGTAGTGGTCGTCGCTGTAGTAGTAATCGCCTGAGGTTCGCAGGTCGCCTCCCGGCCCCGAGCCCGTGACGATCCGGCGCGCGCCGCGGTCTTTCGCCCCCGGCGTGGGCACCGTGTACTCCCGATAGTAGCCGCGCTGTTTCGCAGGCAGCCGCCGCTCGCGATTGCCGAATACGCTGCCGTCCTGCCGGTAGCGAAACGGCCCGCCGCGCCTGATCAGGGAAAGCGTGTCGCGCGCCTCGGGCGGCAGTTCCGCGACCGCGATTTCGACGGTGTTCTTTCCGCTCTCACGAGCCCATGCCGGGCCCGCGCCGGTTGCCGCACCGAACGTTACGGCAAGCGCCAGGATGAGATACGCGCCGATGCGGGAATTCATTACTCGGGCTTGATACCGGAGTCCTTCGCCACCGCGGCCCAGCGGCTCACCTCGGCCGCCATGAGGGTGCCGAGTTCGTCGGCCGACATTGGCATCGTGCTCGCGCCCTGTTTCTCGTATCCTTCAATCAGGTCCTTCGCCGCGAGCGCGGCGCGCACCGCCTCGCTCAGGCGCTGCACCACTGGCTGCGGCGTGCCGGCGGGCGCGATCACGAACAGCCGCGGCGCGGCATCGAAGCCGGGCAGCGTTTCGGCGAGCGTCGGCCAGTCGGACACGCTGGACAGCCGTTCCCGTCCGGTCAGCGCGATCGGACGCAGCTTGCCCGCGCGCGCCTGCGCGATCGCCGGCGAAGCGCTGATCACCGCGATCGGCACCTGTCCGCCTATGAGATCGGTGAGAATGGGCGATGCACCCTTGTAGGGAATGTGCACCATATCGACGCCGGCCATTTTCTTGAACATCTCGGCCGCGAAGTGCTGCACGGTGCCGATGCCGGGCGAGGCATAGCTGTACTTGCCGGGCGCGGCGCGCAGCACCGCGATCAGTTCCTGCACGTTCTTCGCGGGGAACGACGGATGGACCACAAATGCGAGCGGCAGCGAGCACGCGCCGGCGACCGGTGCGAAGCTCTTCACGACATCGTAGGGAAGCTTTGCATACATGCTCGGGGCAATGAGAATCGCGGTGTCGGCGAAGTACAGGGTGTAGCCGTCGGGCGCGGCTTTCGCCAGTGCGTCCGCGGCCAGAGTCCCGGCGGCGCCTGGACGGTTCTCGACGACGAACTGCTGGCCGAGATTCTCCGAGAGCTTTGCCGCCAGTATCCGGGCCAGCCCGTCGGCGCCGCCGCCTGCGGCGTAGCCGACCAGCATGCGCACGGGCCTGGAGGGGTAAGTCTGTGCGATGGCCACGATGCAAAGGCCCGCCAGCAGGACCGCAACGGCACTGCGCAGAAGCAATTTCATTTCACCCTCCTCTGGTCGCACGATGTCATTCCGATGGCCCAGGCAGCGCACCCAGCGCGCTTGCCTGGCCAAGGAACTTCACCGTTCCACGTTAAACCGGGATGAGATCCTTCGTCGCTACGCGACTCAGGATGACATCGGTTACGACTTCGCCGGCTCGCTCTGGCGCAGCCGGATGTGCAGCTCGCGCAACTGTTTTTCGTCCACCGGGCCGGGCGCCCGGGTAAGCAGGCATTGCGCACGCTGCGTCTTCGGAAACGCGATCACGTCGCGGATCGATTCCGCGCCCGCCAGCATGGTGACGATGCGGTCCAGGCCGAAGGCGATGCCCCCGTGCGGCGGCGCTCCGTACTTCAGCGCATCGAGCAGGAAGCCGAACTTCTGCTGTGCCTCCTCGGGCCCGATCGCGAGCGCTCTGAATACACGCGACTGCACTTCCTCGCGGTGTATCCGCACCGAGCCACCACCGATCTCCCAGCCGTTCAGCACCATGTCGTAGGCCTTGGCGAGCGCCTTGGATGGATCGCTGTCGAAAAACTGCTCGTGTCCATCCTTGGGCGAGGTGAAGGGATGGTGCATCGCCACCCAGCGCTTGCCTTCCTCGTCGCGCTCGAACATGGGGAAGTCCACCACCCACAGCGGCTGCCAGCCGGCCTCGGCGAATCCCTTTTCGTGACCGATCTTCGCGCGCAGCGCCCCCAGCGAGTCGTTCACGACCTTCGCCTTGCCGGCAGCGAAGAACATCAGGTCGCCGTTCTTCGCGCCCGAACGTCCTGCGATCGCTCGCAGTGCGTCGTCCGAGAGGTTCTTCACGATCGGGGACTGCATGCCGTCGCGGTTTTTCGATACGTCGTTGAACTTGATATAAGCCAGTCCCGTAGCACCGTAGATGCGGACGAATTCCGTATAGGCGGCGATCTCTCCGCGCGTGAGATCGCCGCCGCCCGGAACCAGCAGGCCGGCAACGCGGCCGTCCGCGGAGTTGGCCGGCCCGGAGAACACCTTGAACTCCACCGATTTCATCACGTCGGTGAGTTCGGTGAACTTGAGCGGCACCCTGAGGTCGGGCTTGTCCGAACCGTAGAGCAGCATGGCATCGGCGTAAGTCATTACCGGCAACGGATCCGGGAGATCGATATCCATGACCCCCTTGAACACCGCGCGGATCATCAGCTCCATGACACCCCGGATCTGCTCCTCGCCCAGGAACGAGGTCTCGAGGTCGATCTGCGTGAACTCCGGCTGCCGGTCGGCGCGCAGGTCCTCGTCACGGAAGCACTTGGTGATCTGGTAATAGCGATCGAAGCCCGCCATCATCAGCAGCTGCTTGAACAGCTGCGGCGACTGCGGCAGGGCGAAGAACTGCCCGGCGTGCACCCGCGACGGGACGAGATAGTCGCGCGCGCCCTCCGGCGTGGATTTCGTGAGCATCGGCGTCTCGATGTCGATGAAACCGTGCGCATCCAGATACTTGCGCACCGCCATCGTCACCCGGTAACGCAGCATGAGGTTCTTCTGCATCTGCGGCCTGCGCAGATCCAGCATGCGATGCGTCAGCCGCACAGTCTCCGACAGGTTGTCCTCGTCCATCTGGAACGGCGGCGTGATCGATGCATTGAGTATTTCGATGTCGTGGGCGAGCACTTCTACCTCGCCGGAGGCGAGATCGGGGTTGGTCGTGCCCTCCGGACGGCGGCGCACGACGCCCACAACGCGCAGGCAGTACTCGCTGCGGATGCGCTCGGCGGCGGCGAATGTCTGCCCCCGGTCCGGGTCGCACACGATCTGCACCAGCCCCTCGCGGTCGCGCAGGTCGACGAAGATCACGCCGCCGTGGTCGCGGCGGCGATGCGCCCAGCCGCAGAGCGTGACGGTGTGTCCGAGATGCGCGGCGTTGACCTGGCCGCAGTACTGGGTTCGCATTGTGCGTGATCAGTGAAGAGTGTCAGTAAAGAGTCAGGGGCATGCGCATAGGGTTCCGCAACGCGCGCCGCGGGACCCGCTATTTCCGATTTCTTCCGTTCCCGGGCGACACTACGCCCATGGAGACTACGTATTTCAGCGCTTCATCCACGCTCATGTCGAGTTCGATCACGTCCTGTCTGGGCATCATGAGAAAGAAACCCGAGGTCGGATTCGGCGTGGTCGGAACGTAGACGCTTACGTAGTCGCCCTTGAGATGGTTGACCACATCCCCGCCGGGCTGGCCGGTCTGAAAGGCGATGATCCAGCTTCCCGGCCTCGGATACTGCACCAGCAGCGCCTTGCGGAATGCCTGCCCACCCGGCGTAAACAACGTGTCGCTCACCTGCTTCACGCCGCTGTAGATCGACTTTACTACCGGGATGCGGCCGAGCATGCGCTCCCATACGCGGAGCAGGCGCTGGCCGAGGATGTTGGAGGCCAGCACGCCGGTCAGAAGCACAACCAGGATCGTGAGCAGAACACCGAGACCCGGGATATTGCGCGTGAACTCCGGCACGAATGCCGGGGGCAGCAGGGTCAAGGTCTGATCCATCGTGGTCACGATCAGGTGCAGCACCCATAACGTGATCGCGAGCGGGATCCAGACGAGCAGGCCGGTGATGAGATATTTCTTCATGGGGATGACCGACTCGGTCCGACTGCAGCGCTGCGGCCGGTTGCGTCAGATCGGAGCGCGCAGCCGATTTTCAGAACACAGTGGGCCAAGGCGCAATGCAGGGGTGGTCGGAGCGCAAGACGAATCCAGGCTTTTCGGAATTAACTCCCGCTTTCGGCGACGGGGCACGCCGCACAGGCGCCCGCGCCGCAAGCCGGAGCTTCAGCTTTGGCGGACTCGGTCGCTTTGGCGGGCTCCGTCTTGTCCTTCTGCGGCTTGGCGCCATTGCCCTTGAAGTCGCTGGCATACCAGCCCGAGCCCTTGAGCTGGAATCCGGCGGAGGTCAGCATTTTCTGGAATGACGCGTTGCCGCATTCCGGGCAGGAGGACAGCAACGGATCGCTGATCTTCTGCAGATATTCCTTCTGGAACCCGCAGGACGAGCAACGGTATTCGTAGATCGGCACGTGGTCCTCCAATGCAAACGCAGCGCGAGCGGCGAATTATACCGAAAATGGCTTGAAACTATTGATAAACATGGGGCCGCAGGGCGCCGATTCAAGCCCCGGGACCCCACGATCACCGGGTGGAACCGCACGCCAGGCTGAAACAGCTTTCCGCCGGCATCGCCGGCAGCACCGATACGCCGCCCGCCTGACTAGAACCTGTATCTCACGGCCAACCTGACAACGTTCACGTTATACCGTGGCGGCTGTTCGCCGAAGGTCAGGACGTTCGCGATCGTGCTGGGCGTAACACCATCGAGCATCCAATTCCTGGTGTCGTAGTGTTCGTGCCAGTAACTCCCGAGCAGCGACAAGCTATCCTTCAGACGGTACATTGCATAGAGTTTCAGGCTATCGAGCGACGTGGACAGATTGGGGAACGCGGGATTCGACGCGCCCGTGTTGACGCTGATATCGCTCCGTGCGCGCGAGACCGTGTAATCGGCGCCGATATCGAGCTTGTCCTTGATCGCCGCGTGTTTGACGCCGATCCCGATGGTATCGATCCTATCCTTGTTTTCGCCTGACCAGTCCGGCGTCGAGTACGTCTGGCTCCCGCGCTGCGTTGATTTGATTTCCTGGCGGTTCCCGAACAGGTGCAGGCTGGTCTGCTCCGTGACGATCCAGGACACATCGGCATTCAGGCCGAGGTCGCGGCCGCTGGTCAGGCCAACTGCCGAGTCCGAATAATCATCCTTGGACGATTCCGCTCCGAGCCCGACGTTGATGGTATCCGTGGCGGCAATGTCAATACGCAATACGGCGCTATCCCGGTCGCGATTGGCCATGCTGTACTTTCTCAGCAGCGGATTCTCGGGCGGCAGGATCCCGGGCGCCGCCTGGTAGGCTGAACCCTTGCGCTCGCCATGCGCGAGCTTCAGCGTCATATCGACCTTGTCCAGGGCACGGGTGGTGATCTTTCCCCAGAACGTATCCTCGTTGGTGGCGTCGACCTCCTGGAAGGTGCGCTGGCGCCGATCGTGGTCAAAGCCGACGGCGGCCTTTGTGAGCGGCGTGAACCTGTAATCGGCGCTCAGCTTGAGCTTGTCCTGCTTGAAGCTGTATGGCAGGTTCGTTCTCGGCGTCCCCAGGAACATGTCGGTCGACACCGAGGGATAGGAGGCCTGCGGGGTCTGGTTGTCGCGATCGTTATGCGTGTAGATCGCATTCAGCCGGAGCCGGTCCGTTACGGCGGACGTGAGTTTGAGGTTCGCATCGAGGGTCGCGGCACGGCCGTTCAGGGAACTTCCCGGCAGTCCCGGAACGACCAGGCCGGCATTCAGCGTTGACGCGAGAAAACCCTGGTTCTGTGCCACCCGGCCCCAGGCGATGTCGGCGCTGCCGCGCGTGCGGTCGTTGAACTGGTATCCGGCCGAGGCCAGAAACTGGTGAAACTGGTTGTCCGGCGGCAGCGCGAGCTGGCCGGCAAGGGCGCCGGGCGTAGCCGGCACGGCAAACGGGTTTTGCCACATCAAGGCGTCATTGCTGTTGCTGAACCTCGATCCGTAATAGGCGAGCTTCGCCTGCAATCTGCTGCCCGTGTAGGATGCGGAGGCGTCGACCTGATCGGTGACGTAATCCACCGGCTCAACCAGCTGGGCTGAATTGGTGAAGAACGCACCGGCTGAGCGTTTCATGCCGTCCTTGGTCTCGTGGCTGAACTTGACGGCGTACTCCCAGTCGCTCGCCCCAATCCAGGATCCGCCGACAGCCAGCCTCTTGCGTTGCGTGCTGAGATCGACCTGCTGCAGGGTGCCTGCCAGCGGCATGGCCCCGGTGATCGCCGCCGGAAAGCCGGCCGGCAGCGTCAACGACGCGCCACCATTGCCGACGAAGGGCGTTCGCGCGCTGTCCGAAAGGGTGTGCGGCAGCTCGTCGTACTTGAGAATCAGCTTGTACTTGCCCTGTCTCCCGCCTTCCGCGTCCAGCGAGCGCGAGTCCAGCCCGAGATTCGACGCATTGATATTCCAGTAATACGCGTCGGCGCCGCGAAAGCGCACCGAACCGTCACCGATGAAGAATCCGCCCTGCTTGTTGAGCCCGGTGTATTCGCCGAATTTGTACGATTTGTCGGAGACGTGACCCAGGCCCGCGTCAACCGACCCACTCCAACCCTGCTCGAACGCGCAGTCCTTGCATTCCCACTTCGAGGTATCGGGCTTGCCCGTGCCACTGTCCGCGGCCCCCGCGATGCCAGACAGCGCCGAAAGCATGCTGAGCAGAAGCAGTTGATTTGAGATTTTCATGTTCTGGTCCTGTCTTGTCTGGTCACCGGCACTCGCGCCGTCTTGCCCACCTTGTCCCCAGCCGCTCGGGAGGTGACCGCTAGCGCATCAGCTTGACGCCCGAAGGGTGGTTCGACCCGTGAACCTGCGAATGACAATTCGTGCAGCTTCCAGCGAGCAGGAAGCCCGATGCGCCGGCGCTGCCGCCCGGCAACGCGGCGCCGGTACGCGCCACTGCGGGATGGCCGGACACCGTATGGCATTGCTGGCACAGCAACGGAGCATTCTTCTTCAACAATGCCCCATAGACGGAGCCGTGCGGCGTGTGACACAAGGTGCAGTCCTCGGCCGCCGGCGCATGCTCCCACAGGAACGGCCCGCGCTTTTCCGCGTGGCAGGTAAAGCAGGTCTGATTCACGGATGGCTTCACGAGCATTGCAGTCGTGGTCGACCCATGCGGGCTGTGGCATTCGCTGCAGGTCATCTTGGCAAAGCGCACCGGATGCACGGAGGGCTTGGCGAAGTCCGCGCGTTGCTTCTTGTGGCAGGTGTAGCAGACCTCGGGTTGGGTGGCCGTGGCGCGCACGGGGTCGCTCTCGGCGTGAAGCTTGTGGCAATTGGTGCACGCGAGGTCGTTGCTCGCATGCGTACTGGCATGCCAGCCGGTGCGCGCATTGCCCCGATGGCACTCCAGGCAGAAATTGTTACGCTCCTCGGGCGACAGGAAGGATGTCGACTTGAAACTGTTTATCGCGTTCTTGTCGCCGGTGCCGGCGTGCTTGGCGCCCGGCCCGTGGCAGGCCTCGCATTGGCGTCCTGCAAACGGCGTGCGCGTGTCGGCGCGCTGGGCATGCTTGGTCTTGAAGATGGGAAAGATTGGATACGGCCAGGCCTCGGTGTGGCACATCAGGCAGGTGTCGGCCCCTTTTTCCGTGTATTCGGTGCCCAGGCTGGGGGCCGGCGGAGGCGGCTCCGCGGCGGCCGGGGCGGCCGCCTGCGCGACCGCGGCAGCGCTAAACGCAACGCCCGACAACACCAACAGCGCGGCAAATAATGGTTTCGTTATTTTCATCATTTCGTCGCCTTTACTTCACACCGTGGACCACTTTAACGTCAAAAGCCTTGCCGGCTCCGTGGCAGAAAGAACAGGTTTCGGGCGTGGCAGCATTGATCGTCGCCTGCGTCGCCGATAAATTCGCGGCGTAGAACGAATCCTGCATGTGCGCTCTCACCAACGAACTGTCGTGGCACGACGAGCACACTGCGGCGATGGGGGTGATTCTCAGGTTGTCCGAAGGATCGCTCGCCGAAGCACCTGTGCTGATCGTGCTCCCCAGGATCCCGTTGGCCGTGGGTGCGTCCCAGACGCCGGTCAACTGGTACGACGTGCCGGCGTGGCAGGCGGTGCAGTCGTTCAGCTTGCCCGGGAAGACGATATTGCTGAAGTCGTTCACGCTGCCGCCGAACCCATAGACCGTGATTCCCTTGGTGCGGAACCCGCCCTTGCTCGCCTGGCCCGCGTGCATGCCGTGGATCATGGTCTTGAAGTCGATCGACTCTTCCAGCTTGCCATCCGTGCCGCCGGTGAGAACACCTGCTGCGGTGGCGGGGCGCCGGCTCGCATCGGTCGCGTTCGGGTTGTGGCAAACCGCGCACACACCGGGTTCGTCGCTGCGGTTGTTGTCGTGCAGACTCAGCACGTCATGGCAGACGTTGCACTTGGCGATGTCGACTACGACCCGTCGCGCCACCACGCTGCCGGTGATCGCGTAGTCCTTGAAGACGCTCTTCACGGCCAGCCGATCGGCAAACGACCCGGCGGTGGTGACATCGCCGGCGGGATGCCCTTCCATCATTACCCGGAGCGTGCCCGTCTGCGTGGCGGGAACGGCGATGGTCGAAGTGACGGTGTAGGTGCCTGCAGTGATGCCTGCTACGACCGCCGGATTGTTGAGGAGATTGATACTGGCCGGTTGACCGAAGCTTTGTCCGCTCGCGTCGTTGCCGAAGTCCGACGTGTTCCAACCAAGCTTGACGGTCAGCGTGCTGTTGGCGCCGGCCGTAAACGGCGCGGCGGTCTTGATGTCGTACGGCTTGTCCGCGTTGGTCGGATCCGTGACCGAGAAGGTGATGACCGGCTTGCCGCCCGCCGTGGTGGGCGTGACACTGATGATGTTGTACTTGAACCTGGCCGTCGCGGCCTTGAGCCTGGCCGGGAAGTTGTGCGCCACTACGATGTCCTTCTTGTCCGTGTACCGCCCTGCCGCGTGGCACAGGGCGCAGGTGCTGTTGTCGGACATGACGCCGCCCGGGTGGGCTCGCTTTTGATAGGGATTGTTCGGATCGGGCTTGGCGCCGAAATAGACGTCGTCATGACAGGCGCCGCAGGTCTCCATACTCGCCTGCATCTTCCAGTTGTCGCCCTGCGCGGTAAAGTTCGCCGCGCCCGGCGTGCCGTCATGGCACTTGGTGCAGTTGCGCACGTCCTGCACGAAGTTGGTTCTGGTGAAGTCGCGGCGGGCGATCTTGTTGGTACCGCCCGCCTTGACACTCGGCAGGTTGGCGCCGATATGCATCCTATGGCTCTGCACCTTGAGATCCAGCGAAATGTTGGGCGTCCCGGCGATCCACGATCCCGGATTGTGGCAGGTCACGCACAGCTTGGTGTCGACGCGATTGGTGCCGAACATCATGACCTCGCCATGGCACTGGTTGCATGCGGCCGTCGCCACGATATCGCGCGTCGTGGTGACGGCGCCGCCTGCCGGCACGAAATCGTACACTCCGCTCGCGGACGGATAGGCGCTGTTGGCCTGCTGAATGGTGACGCGGTGGGTCAGGCCGGGCTGGTAACTGATGTCGAGCGGCCTGCCCCACGCATCCGTGCACGGCGCCGGGCAGGGGTTGGCTGCGGGGTTCCTGATGTCGGTGGCAAAGGTATAGGTGTAAGTGCCGTTCCCTTGGTTGACCAGCGTGCCAAAGGCCGAGCCGGCGGCTGCGCTCTCCTGGCTGCCCTGCACCCCCCCGTTCGCGGCCGTGTTGATGTAGTTCTGCCAGGCGCTCGGCGCGCCGTTGGAGCCCGGTGCGAGCTTGGCGATGTTGAAGCGCAGGTCCGCGGCAGCGAGATTGGCCACGCCGATGCCGGCCTGGTTGGTGATGGTGAAGGTCACCACCGGCGGGCTGTTGATGGCCACACCGGTGATATTGATGTTCAGCGCCGCCGCACTGGCCGCTTCTCCTCCCCCGGATGGGGGCGTCACCGCGGGGCCGGCGCCACCGCCCGAACCGCCACCGCTACATCCGACCAGCGCGAATGCGAGCAAACCTGCCGCTACAAGGTCGATCCATTGATACGACGATCGAATCTTGCTCATGACCACCCCTCGGTTTGATTACACACAGCTTACCTTAACTCGTTCATGGTGCAAATCGGGCCTCCCTAAGGGAACGCCAAACTCGGCCTGGGACCCCCTCTGCTACTTCTTGCCGGCCTTGGCTGCAGGATCCTGCATCTGCCTGGCGATGACCACTGTCTTGATACTCTCATAGAGCGCGCGCGGTATGACATTGTGGGTGACGAGATGCGCCTTGGTGAGGTAGGGACGGCCGGCGATGATCCTTTCGGCGTCCGCGTCGCCGATGCCTGGAAGCGTCTTCAGCTCCGACTTGCCGGCGCTGTTGATATCCACGAGTTTGACCTTGGCGGCCGATTTAGCGTCTGTTGCCTTGGTGCCTTTTTTTGTCGTATCAGGACCGCTGATGGCTTTTGTTTCTCCGGGAGTCCCCGGCTTGTTTTCGACGGCATGGGACAGGCTTGCGGACAGCAACAGTGCTGCGGCGATCAGTGCGGATTGCATGCTGCTGCGTTTCATGAACCATCTCCTGGATGTGTTTGTACGGTAATCGTGTAGCGAACATGGCCGGCGCCGTCAATGTCGCGGGCGCCTCTTGGGTGGACAAAAAAACAACCCGGAAACGTTACCGCCTCCGGGTTACTTTTTGGCGCAGTTGCCGGGGCACGGCGAACCTTGCCCCGGCTTTGTCACTGTGACCAAAAGTCGGTCACGCTATTTCGCATGCACGGCCTTGATACCCAGCCCGAAGGCGCTGTTCGGACTATGGCAGAACATGCACTGCTCGATTTTGGCAAGAGCGCCGGTGCGCGGATCGTTAATCGAACCGCCGTTACTCTCCATGTGTTGCGTCGCAACCGCGCTGTCGTGGCAGGAGAAGCATGCCGTCGCAATCGGCGAACTCACCAAGGTTGTGCCCGCGGCAGCAGTGATCGCGCCCGTGGCGGAGGCGTACGCGAAGCCCGCGCCGTAATCGGTCACGTTGTCCGCGGTTACGTAGGGCGAGAGTGAGAACTTGGCGAGCGGGTCCGCTGTTGCCGTGCCGTTGAATTTGCCCGTGGCCACCGTCTTGTACAGGCGATTGGGCAGGGCACTGATCGCCGCGGCCGAGCTGAAGTCATAGCCGTCGGCCACATGGCAGGTCTCGCATTTTTTCAGAATGCCCGGATACCCGATGGTCCAGAATCCGTCGTCAGTGGACGCCGCATGCCAGGTGAAATCCGCCGCGCGTTTGGCTTTCGCATGGATCGCGTGCACGAAGGAGGTGGAGTCCGCGGACCAACCGGAGCTGGTTCTGTTGGGCGTGTGGCACCATGAACAGGTCGTCCCGTCGTTCCGCTGTCCGGCGTGGAAAGCGTCTTCGGTGAACGGACCGAGTTCCTGGTGGCACTTGTTGCAGCGCGCATCTTCGACGATCGTCCGGCGACCGGTATACCCGGTGGCCACCTTCTGGACGTTCGGCGCGACGACGATCAGACCGCCGGTCTTGTTGGGCATACCAGCGGTCAGGCCAGTCGTTGCTGTTGCCGCCGTTACCGGATAGTCCGAAAGATTGGTCTGGGTCAGCGGCTGCGCGGTCGATGAACCGGTCACCGCGTACGAATACCCCAACCCGCCGGTGAGCATCACGGCATTGTCCGGAACGGTCACGTTGAGTGTGACGGTGTAGTAGCCGTTGGGATCGCGAGCGGACAGGGTGCCTCCAACCTGACTGCCCGCAGAATTGGGTTTCGAGGTGCCGTTCCAAATGCTCCTCAGGTAGCCGGCGACGGACACGTTGAAATCAGCCGGGGCGGTGACGCCGTCCTGCGGCACGGCGAACACAAAATACGCGCTCGTCGAACCCATGAAGCCGGGCCACATCTCCGTCGACGTCGTCGGGTCGCTGAAGGGCTGCGGGGTCCCGTTTTGCAGCGCCCTGAATACCATCACCGGGTTCTTGCTCGCATTCCTCGAGACGCTTTGAATCTCGTAGGTGACCGTGATCGCGCCCGCCGGCAGGCGGCTGACGTTCGACGCAATCCATGCCGCGTTGGTATTGCCGTTCGTGCCACCCAAGAAAAGTGTGGCGGCCGGGTTCGGCGGCGTCACGGCCAGGTGATACACAGGGATTTCCGCAGTCCCGTGGCACAGGGCGCACTGCGAGTCATCGGCTTTGGCGCCGCCGATATGACCAATGCTCGTTGTCGCTTTGCCGGCCTTGAAATCGGCCAGGGTGTACCCTTTTCCGGTGGCAAAGTTGATGCCGTCATGGCAGGCGCCGCAGGCCACGCGGCTGGGCACTTTCATCCAGTTGTCGCCCTGCGCGGTCGGCGCGCTCGAGGTCGCCGAAGCGTCGTGGCACTTGGTGCAGTTCCTTATGTCCTGCGGAAATTTGCAGTCGTACGTGATGCCGGCGTAGTCATAGCCGGTCTTGGTCAAATGCTCGCCCATGTGAATCCTGTGGATGTGCCGGGGCAGGTTCCCGCTCGCGATGCCGTCGATCCGGTAGGTGCCGCCGGCGGCAAAGCCGGTCGCCGTCTTCGTGGCTTCGGGCTGGCCGTACTTGCGCTGTTCGGTGTGGCAGACCACGCAGTATTCCACCTTGTTGCGATTGCCGCCGTGGAAGCCGGCATCCGAATTGTTCGCCGTTGGTGACCCCGCCACCAGATCCTGGGGAAGGCCACCGAGATTCATGTGGCATTCGACGCACTTGGCCGTGGCGGTGATGTCGCGCCCGGAGGCCGTTACTTGTTTGCCGGTAGCGGGAATGAAATCATAGATGACGTCCAGCGGGTTCAGCATCGGGACGGGAGCGGTCACCTGGACGGCGTTAGCGGTGTTGGTGCCGGTGCCGGGGGCGTTGCCGGAAATCTGGATCGTCAGGCGGTGGACCAGGTTGGGATCATAGGCCAGATCATCCAGATCCGCGGCGACGTTGGGCGCGGTCAGAGTGGCTGCCGCAACGGCATCCTTGACCTTGGTGATGTCCCGGTAGAACGTGTACGTATAGGTGCCGTTCTTGTTGTCCACCAGGGTACCGGTATTGTCGGTGGTGGGCCGGGTGGGAACCGAGGTGACGATGGTCTTGTCCGTCGCACTCTTGTAGGTCGGCACCGTGGTCACGATGTAGCTTACCCACCTGCTCGGGGCGGAGCCTGTGCCGGGTACCAGTTTGGCCAGGGCGAAGGAAACATTGGGATAGCTGGCGAGCGTCGCGGTCGCGCTTTGCGCTTGGCTCCCAAACCCGATAATCGCGTTGCCATTGCCGTCCGTCAGCGAGAAAGTGACCTTCGGGGCGCTGGCGATGCTGACCGAGACGGCCGGGACGGCCGGTGCAAGCGCCGCGAAAGTGGCGGCCGGCGTCGCTGATGTTAGCGTAATCGGCGCGCTGCCGGTCGGGGCGGCGACAGTCGGAGCAGCTCCACCAGCAGGCGGGGGAGCTGCCGTGGTATCACCACCACCACCACCGCCACCACTACCGCATCCAGCCAAGGCGAATGCCAGCAAGCTCGCGGCTACAAAGCTCATCCACTTATACGACGACCGATTCTTGTTCATGACCACCCCTTTGTTCCCTTTGTTTGAGGACATTCCGTAAAGCGAATCGACAAGGCAAAATACGGCTCTGAAAAAAATCGTTGACGAAGTCTAAGGAGGTGGTCGCTTTGGCCGTTTGATCTACATCAAACTGGATTGCCAACTGGTCGCTTTGGTCGTGTGACTTGGATCAAACCGGATCGCATGGCCGGATGTCAGGACAGGAGCAGCCTGGTTCCCGGACGGGCCGGAGCACTGCAAACAAAATTCCAACAACCGCGTGCGTTGCGCGGGTCTTGTTGGGAAATATGATAGCGAGACGCCGGAGATTAAAATTACTGATGCGCTGATTAGCCCAGGCTTTGACATCCTGCAGCAGCACAAGTGTCTAGGGCCGTTTCGGAAATTCTGAAACGGCGCCTACCCCAAAAGGCTAGAACGGCTAGAACGGAATATCGTCGTCCATATCCGCGAACTGGCCTGCCGGTTTTTTCGCGGCGGACTTGCTCTCGTCTGCCGGAACCGGTTCGCGGCCTTCGGCGCCTCTTTCCCGCCCGGATGGGTCACCCTGCCCCGAGCGGCTGCCCAGCATCTTCATCTCGTTGGCAATGATTTCGGTGGTGTACCGGTCCTTGCCCTCCTTGTCCTGCCACTTGCGGGTCTCGAGCCGGCCCTCGATGTAGACCTGTGAACCCTTCTTGAGGTACTCGCCCACGATCTCGGCGAGCCGCCGGTAGAAGGTCACGCGGTGCCACTCGGTCTTTTCCTGCTTTTCGCCGCTTGTCTTGTCCTTCCAGGTGTCGGTGGTCGCCACCGTGATGTTCGCGACCGCCTCGCCGTTGGGCATATACCGCGTCTCCGGGTCGCGCCCGAGGTTCCCGATCAATATCACTTTGTTCACGGATGCCATTTAAGCCTCTCCTCCAAGTAGTATCGTAACTGCGTTTTCGTCGAACGTGTCCGGGTAGAACGTGAGCATCGCCACGCCGCGCTCGGGCATTATCACCGCGTCGCGCACGCCGCGCAGACGCACCAGCTGCTCGCGCAGCGCGAGCGGATCGCAGGCGGCGGC
>Ga0315281_10005378_pt1 | contig 18345 bp, 18 predicted proteins | sample YL17G07_0_MG_FD_204540 | JGI IMG/M metagenome (GOLD analysis project Ga0315281, IMG submission 204540) | Sediment microbial communities from Yellowstone Lake, YNP, Wyoming, USA - YL17G07_0 | ecosystem: Environmental > Aquatic > Freshwater > Lake > Sediment | place: USA: Wyoming | collected...
AAGGTATCTCACGACTAGAGAAAGGGCTTCAGGAAATACTTTGAGAACCGGGTGCACAGAGGAATCTGCAGCATCTCGTCGGTGGATCAGATGAGTAATTCGATTGGTGCGGCCGCCGGGATTCGGTGATTGGTTCGTGTCTTGGTTGTTGTGGTTTTTGGTTTCTGGCTGTTTTAATAGGCTTCCTCGGAGAGTCTGTGGTGTGTTGAGTGGTCTCCGAGGGTTCGATTCGCGGTAGGGTTCTTGCGCTACTTCGTGATGGTGTGCCTCGTTCTACGTCGCAGATTGCGGCCAGTTTGGAATTGACTGCAGCCTCGGCGCTCTGGGCCTGCTATGACCTGGCCAGGCAGGGTAAGGTTCTGAAGAGCGCCGAACCGGTCGGGGTCCTGTCTCTGGAAAGCAACGGGCGCATGCGGCGGTTCAAGGAGTTCGCCTACTACGCCGCCCGCGACGGTGCTGAGAAGGCCATGGTGGACGGAGTTCGGTACGTGAAGCTGGAGCCTGCCAGGAATATTCTCAGTTCACGACGGAACTCTCGTTACAGTGGGACGATCCAGATGAGAGTGATGCAGCTCCTCGAGGATGGAAAGCCGAGAAGTGTTAAGCAGATTGCGCTGGAGATAGGGCTGGAAGATGAGTGCGTGTACAACGCGGTTCATCTGCTCCACGAGGCTGGTGCACTTCTCAAGGGTGAGAAGGCTCAGGCGCCGGAGAGCATCAACCGATGGCAGAAGTCACGCGGGCAACTATTCTGGCTCGTTGCGTCGAATGGGGAGAAGGAAACCTTCAACGGCGGACAGAGGTATGTCGCGTATAGGAGGAGGGAAGGCAAGAGCCTCTACCAGACAATCATCTCCTACATCAGAGAAGAGCTACGGGACGAGGCGGCGTTCACGACCACGGTTCGGATCGACCTCGAGAAGCGTCTCGGAATTCGGATGTCCCAATCGATGATAATGAGCGTGGTCGACAGGTACAGGCGTGAGGTCTACGTTCGCGGTTACCAGTCGCCGCATCGGATGACACCGTTCGAGCAGGGCTTCGCGGTCACTTGGATAGACCCGAACCTTCCGCGAGAGCGTGCCCTGACGGAGGCTAAGGAGAGAACGGACAGGTTCCTGCAGGGCGAACAGACGACCAGCCCGCTCTTTCAGCGAGTTCACAGCATCTTCGACATCGTAACCGACGTCAGCCTGAAACGTGACATCGCAAGCCAAATCTTCATAATCTCGGAGGTCGGCTGCAGCCGACACCAACTCGAGCTGGCACTGAAGAAGACCCAGGAATTCTATCCCAGCATCAAACGTGTCAGCATCTTCGGAGACGAGCAAGGAAACTACGGTTACCCCCACTACTATAACGAGAAGATCCTCAGCCACGACGACCTGGAGGCAGCTGTGAAAGCCAAGCAACAGTACCTCATGAAGGTCAAGAGTAGCGACGAGCGAAAAGGGCATGCACTGGAAGGCGTTGTCTGGTGGAGCCTAGAGAAGTTTAGGCGAGCAAGGTTCCTTCCGCAGAAGCATCGCACAGAGGGCATGCATCCGTACCGGCATACGCTTCACCTCATCAAGCCCGTTCGGAGGCGGAAGAAGAGCGCCGAGATAGACGGGGTGTGGGAAAGCAGAGAACCCGCGCTCCTCTGCAACAATGAGGAAGTCACAAATCTCATCGAAGTCAAATTCAACCTCATAAGAAGAGACGACGTCGAGGACTTGCTAGATATCGCACGTTTCAGCAAGGAATTCGGGGCGGACGACAGGCATGGACGCGTGACTCGAAACGGTGTTGTGCTTTGGATGGCGGGGGCAGCCATCGATAACAAAGCCAGCATCCTAGTCGGCAACGAGTACCTCACAATCGCCAGCTTCGCAGCGAGGCTAGGCATCAAATTCATCCCAATCAGCCAAATCAACGAGCAGCTGCAGCGGCGAGGCTGGGAGAAGGCCAGCGTCAAAGCAATCTGTCGAAAAGCAAAGGACGCACATGAAGCTATGGAGATGTTAGACCAGATTTGGGCTCATCCCGAGAAGGCGAAGGAGATAATCGCCAAATACACTGAGCAGAACAGGTCAATTCTAGAACAGGAACGGATGCTTGAATTGAGAATGAAGAAGACCCGACTGAGCAAGACCATACTCGATGTCGACGAGAGCGAAAATGAAAGCGCAGAAGAACAGAGCAATTCAGCAGAAAAGGCAACCGTACCCCGCTAAGTATGCATACCTGCTAGGCGACGACGAACTGCCCTGTCTGCTTCAGCTAGGAAAGCAGGCGCATGAAAGCTCAAGCACAAATCTAATCTCTCGACGCAAGCACTTGTTTCTCTCGGGATTCTTGAATCGTCGCCGTTTCATCAAGTATGCAGGTACAGCGGCCGCCATTGTCGGAGCATCAGCCGTCCAAGGTGAAGCATTGGGCAAGCATGTACTTCGTCTTCCCAGACTGACTCTTGACGGGAGGAGGTGAGTTTGAATTGACAGAGATGAAAGAATTCACGGTGGATGACGCTTTTGACTTCATCTTCTACGCACATCCAAAGGGTTCTCTCTACGATATCGCCACAGAGATGATCAAAGCGGAAGAGAAGCGTGTCATTCCACGCTGGCGTTTTTCGGGTTTCAGAGACGACGCGAAGCACGGATACTTGAACAGTTTGAGTATACACTCGGCGCAACTTGAAGCCGACGACTACGCTGTCCTTGTGAAGGCAAAGTACACGCTGACCGACCAAGGCGTGCTGTTTGTGGCACACCATGTACTCCTAGCGTTACGAGAGAAGCCTCGCCGTTCAAGAGCCTTGCTGAAATACTTGAAGGCTCCAGTTCCGAAGATCGTTCGATTTCGCATGGCCGAACTGCGTCTGATGCATGACCAACTCTTAGACAGTGCAAGGGAGCTGAAAACTATAGTACTCAAGAACAGGGAACTGAAGCTTGAGGACGAAATTGAGATTAGCGCGCACTTGCTGCCGCACTTCATATCACTAACCCCCAAGTTGAAGGCGCTAACCTATGTCACCTGACAGTTTCGTCGCATGCTCAGCTAGCTATCGAGTCGAGAAAACGGCAGGTCTGCTCTTTTAAAAGCCCTACAACATGCTTCTTTATGCCGACCAGAAAGAAGATTGACGGGCCTCATGTGGCCTTGCATAGCCAAATTTCCGGAATAGTCGCAGAGTGGCTGATCGAGATGAAGGACGCTGGCTATGTGAACAACTACACGGACGCCGTCAACCAAGGCGTCGTACTGCTCTATGAGAAGTTCAAGACGCTAGCTTCCGTGGAAGCCAAGCAAAGCAGCTAGAACACCCTTTCTAATCGGTCGGTCTGGATTTTCTCTGAACCCTGCTTTTTATGCAGACTAAAGAGATCTTGAGGGTTTCCGTGCAAAAGGACAAGGCGTCACAGGGCAACGGCGGGATGTCAAATGACTTGTCAAGTGACATGTCAAAACGGGCTCGGATCCTTTTTACTTGTATAGTGATCCTGCGGCTCATCGAACAGGGCGAATACGCTGCCGCAATAGCGAGACGACTGAACAAATCGCGTCAAACAGTCACATCCTACATCCACAGACTCGTACGAGACGGGTGCGCGGAGCCGCTTTGTCAAGAGGGCCAGCGAAGCTACCCCGTATTCTATAGGCTCACAGAAAAGGGCATTGCCCTGCTGCAGGAGATGTCAAACGAGAAACGTACAGCACGTCTGAGGTTTCACCACTACGCGGTGAAGTATCTGATTGTCCGCGATAACCCTGACTTCCTTCCCTTGCGCATGGGAACCCGGCTCAAGAATAATGTCATCCAGGTGGATGGAAAAGTCGAGGGTTTCTCGGTCAGGCGTATCAGCGGTCGATCAGAGCAGTGGCTGTTGCTGTACAGTCAGGCAAGGTTCGGCGACCGGCCGTTGGACCTCGTGGCATTTTCGAGCATTGAGCTGGATCACTTGGCCAGTGAAATTTCTCGTCGTTATGACATGAGTCTACAGTTCCAGGGCATTATGCAGAAACCCCATTTCGGGGATCCTTCTGATCGTTTCGCCCGATTTTGGGGACAGAATTATGGCTGCAACATTCGGACACGAGACGGTAGCACTATTGATGCATCCCCGGGCGAGTGGGAAAAGGAATTGACGATCGACGATGCAATTGCATACTTGCAGCAACCAAGGAATGTGGCAGAAATATCTCGAAAACAGGATGAAGATCGCGAGCTATTTCTTCAGCGCCTTGACGTCTTGGCGAAGGGCAATGTTACGCTCGATCAGCGAATCGACAGGCTGACGGATGCAGTCATCATGAACACGACTACGGCTACGGCGGTCATGAAATCAATGGGCCGGCTCTCCTCCACATACTTGAAACGCGGAGGGACGCGCAAGCTGAATGACGGTCGTCGATAGCGAGACGCCGACACAACCTTCTCGGCTTCTGGTCATGTCTTTCTTGTGGATACTTCTCTATCTCTAAACTTTCACCCTGTTCACTCTTTCCTGCTGTATGTGTTGCTTTTTCTCGTCGCTTTCTTCGCTTTTGCTCTTTCCTGCAGATGCCTCTGCTTCTCTCATCATGGGGGGGTGCGAGCCTTGTGTCGAGTTTGAAACCTAAGAGTCGCTAATGCGGACAAAGTTGGCGGTAATGTAACGCCTACAAAGTTGGCGGTAAACCTCAAAAAAGAGCCAAAAAACTGACTTAGTGCCGACACTTGTGTAGGCACTAACGACGATTTTTCGTCAAAAAAGGCCCCTTAATGCCACATCTGTCGGCGTTCCATTAGAGCCATCTTAGTCGGCGTTAGCGTGATTGATCGTTGACCCGTGGAAGAATGACAAGAGAATCAAGATCTGTACAGTAGTGGATCTTGGGTTAGGACTCATCAAATTGCTGACTGAAACAGATCTCCGATCCGGATCTTGTCACAAACTCCAATTGGCGTTTTTCGTTCGCTCTTTTAAAACCGGATGACAAGTTAAGTTAGGTTACCTGGAATCCTTCACAGGAATGTTTCGGGAACCCCACGTTCACGCCCTCAATTGGGCATTGGGCATTTGTAGCGGAGCCTGTTGCTCGGGTCCTCGCCTCGGATCTCTCTTTAAGACTCAATCTGTTCTTGGATCTCTCGCGGATCCCCGTGTGTGAACTCGTATCCTCGTGTTCGTGCGGACGTAGAGTTCTGTGTGTCGTCCTTCCCGGTTTATGCTGGTTGTGCTGACGGTTTTCGGTCTGTCATCCTTTGTGCTTCTTTGAGTTCGTATGGGTCGGTTGTGAGGCGTCCGATGCCGGTGTCTATGAGGGTGCTGTCAAACTTCTGCTCGTCGGTGAGGGTGCTGGTGCGGGTTTCGTCTTGGACGGTTATGATAAACAGGTTCTGTCCCATGCTGTTCAGTGTTCGGGTGACCTTGCGTCCTTTGAGCAGTCGGGTCCAGGCTACGTTCGTGGCCTGTTTGAGATGTGTCGCGAGTTTGTCGTAGTCTTTGCGCTTGATCGCGACCAGCACTTCGGGGTGGACGCCGAGTTCTGGGGGTAGCTTGTGGTTGCACTGTGAGCAATAGAGACCCCTGCCGGGTACCAGGTTTGTTCCGCAACGGGGGCACGTTGGGTTGATGGTGAAGTGCTGTTTGTCCTCGTTCTCCTTTGTTGGTGCTGCTGTTGTTGCTTCTTCTTTCGCTTGTGGTTGGGGTGTTTGGGTCGTGATGGGGGTGAGTCTGTGGCTGCTGTTGGGTTCGCCGCACATTTCGCAGTAGCGCATCGTCTCGTCGCCCACGATGAGGCAGCCGGTAGTCTCGCAGTAGTATGGAGTGTCGGCTCTGCCTCTCCTCCGCACCCTCTTGACTTGAGGGTGGGTGTCGAGTGTGGTGGGTTGTTTGCACGTCTCGCAGGGGGCGTCTGTCTTGTTGGTTGCGACTATGTCGCTGGTTTGGCGGCAGAAGTACACGGTGGCGCCTCGCTGGATGCGGTCGAGTAGCTGCTCTGTGGGGGTGGGTGTTCGGTGTTCTTTCGTGTTGAGCTGCTGTGCATTCTCGGGCAGTGCCGTTCTGGTACCCTCCTCCGGTGATGGTGGTGCCGGTGGAGGTATTGGTCGGGGGGTATGCGTTGTGATCTTTTTTGGTTCGGTGGGGTTCTCGAGCTGTTCGCCTTTTCGTTGCAGCGTTGCCTGCGTTTCCGTCTCGGTTGGGGTGGTGATGTCTCGTGGGTAGTTGAGGCTGTTCGGTGTGTTGCCCTGGACCTCTATTGGGTCCTTGATCTCTCGGCCGCTGAGTGCGTCTTCTCTATCGTATCGGGTTGGGTTCTGTATTGTTATGATGCGGTTGTAGTAGAACAGGCCTTCTTCGTTGTGGTCTATGATGGGGACGGAGAGGATGAGCTTGAGGTTTCCGCAGAGGAGTATGATCGAGGGGTCGTTGGTTATCGTCTTCCCATTAAGCTTCTGCTGGTACTTCTGTTGGAACATCCAGGATGGGTGCTCATTCAGGTACGTTTGGAAGGCTCCGATGCTGCCGAAGGCTTCCATCACAAGGTGCTCCGACCTTCTTGTAAGCCGGAGAATCGTAGTCAAATCACATCAACCTCCTATCGAGGACGGTTCACAAGCCAGCCGACGCAACCGCCTCTTCATCCGTTTCTCGTGGGAATGATAGAAAATCGGGCGAGGCGCCCAATGGGACGCGTAGCGCTCTCAGTTCGAGCGCCGCCCTCATCTCAATCGTCATCAATGACGTTGCGGTTCGTCCTGCCGTGCTCTCGTAGAATTCTAAGCGCGATTGGGACCTTCGTAGTCTCTTCTGACCCGCCTGATTGGACGCCGGCGATGTGCTCACCGCAATCATCGGGGTGCTATTTGGATGTGCTAAAATATAAGCATATCCACCAGTACAACCTCTTAAGCATCCTCGAACAATCCCTGATCGTGCAGATCATTGAAGTTACTGCGTCTATCACCCACGCTAGCCGAGTTTCAGGAGGTAATGGGCAGGAAGCTCGCGCCGGAGATAATCGTGTCGCTGCAGGGTGAGAAACCGATCTCTATCGCGGACCTGTACAAGAAGCTGCTTCTTCAAGAAGTATCTTCGTCGTGGGGGTCCTTCCAGCAACAGACTGCATACCTGACGCGACGCAAGTTCATCCAAACGAGAACGGTCGGCAGAAGGAAATTGCTTAACCTCTCAAAGAAGGGGGAAGCCTTCGTGGCCGTTTACCTCGCGTGGGCTCGACAACCCGTTGAGGAATAAGGCGAACCGGTTCGCAGACCCAACGAAGCAGGACTAGCTGGCAAATGGGAAGACTAGCATGCGAAAGGAGGCAAATCTCCACATGACGACATTGTTCGCGGAATCGGGGGGTTATGAGGCTCTGTGTGTGGGGAACAGTCGGGTAGTTCTTGTCACGGCTTTGCGGGTTGCGAAAGGGTTGCGGAAGCGGGCGTTTCAACGTAGAGGCATCAGACTCATCGGCGTTGATGCGAAGGCACGAGTTTACAGATACGATGCAGAGGGATGGAGACTCCTGAGCTGAAAGCTCGTTGCAACCATCCACCAGGGGTCTTTTGATGGTTGAACAACATAGCCCGTGTCGCGTGTGATCCCTACTGATACCATCAAACGGGCCATTATGTGGAAAAACAGCACGATCCCACAGTAGTAACAGTGCTCGTTCTCCTTCTCAGTCTGACACCTTAGATTTGGGGCTTCCTGCACTGGGGCAGAAGGCATTGACCCCGGCCCATTTTTGGAACAACTTAGGCTGCCGAGGCCATTGACCCCGGCCCATTCTTGGAACAAACTATGCACACGATTTCTACTACACGATAGCCGCATCCTGCATGGATCTGGCAATCCTCGTGAAAGCCGCCGGGGGAGTCGGTATCGTCACCCGCTACGACAAGCTGGTGCTCAGCACGATGAGCGATTTCTTCAACACGCTGACAGATGATGAGATCGCAGCGCGTTACGTGCCCGAAGTGTCGTGACCTCAGTCGGCGAGCGGCGAAACCATCTGGCTACTTCACGGTATCTCCGTGATCAGCCTGCCTGGATCGCTACGATTCTCGAGTGTCTAGACTGTCACTAGCGCCGAGCATGCCGGCCACGAAATTTCAGAGAAATAGGAGGTGAGAATCGATATGGGAATACAAGTTGTAACTCTCGAACGAGTTAAGGAACAAGCCTTCGCGCGAGATATGTTAGCCTTTGCGACAGACATGTACAATGCAGCTACGACGAAGGGCTGGAAAGTGATGGTTCACCACGTCTCAGACCCGACTCGATGGATAGACCTCTATGATGCAGCCCGCTACAGCGGCCAAGACCCGGTAACGTGGCTAAACTGCGATGCGTGGAGCATGGCATGGGATGAGCCCGTCGCGGGAGGCTGGGTCCACGCCACCAGTCGAACGAGGAGGAAACAGCTTGCCAGAAGAATGGAGCTAGAGAATTTCGATCCTGGGATGACCGCGAAGGCAATCAATTACGATCTGCTGATCCTTGTGAATGACTCCTACGCAAGCTACCTTGCCAGCCGTTTCCAGCTGGAAGGCTATTTGCTGTACCTTCTTGCGCATGAGTGCCTACATTTCGTGGAAGACTGGTCCGGCAAATACCTAGTGGTTGACGATGTGCCACCCTCCCAAGATCAACAAGTCGTCACCACACTTTCCGCATACGTTGAGAGTGTCGGCGGATGGGATATCTTCAAACGACTTTATGGACTAACCAGCGAGGCCGCGTTTTCTCCCACCACTTAACACGCTTCTCTGCAATAGAGCAGTATTCAGGATTGATTTCGATGCCAACGTAATGGCGGTTGAGAAGAACGGCGCCTATGCAGGTGCTTCCACTCCCCAGGAAGGGGTCAAGAACAATGTCTCCTGGACGGGAACCAAGCGTGATGAGGTACGCCATGAGCTTCAGGGGTTTGATGGTGGGGTGTGGGTTCTTGACTTCGCTAATGCGATTGAAACCTATGTGGTTCTGCAGGTACTCATTCCTTCCCGCCTTCAACGCTTGCTGTGCGCCGCCGCTGCGAGCCAACAATTTTGTCTCGCAAGACTCCAAGCCCTTGTTTCTCTCAGTTCTGCTCGCCTTCGGCACAATCAGAAACGGAAACGTGCTCTGCACACTATCCGGCAGTTCCCTTAACTTCCTACTCCACCAGGCATCCAAGTCGAAGAAGCGGGAGAATGCTGTGTTTTCGCTATCCAATGCGCTGTCGCTGGCAAGCAGGTTGGCAGGGAACCGGCCTTTCGTTGCGTCGTAATTGCCCTGCTCACTTCTAGGCTTCGGGTCAGCCCCGTAGACACGGTTCTCTCGAGGTCCACTGCCAAAGTCTGTATGCCTATTCTTTTGCTCAGTCGCCCTTGCATCTTGAGGGGATGCGGGAGGAATACGCGCATCACCCAGCCACGTGATTCCTTTCCCGTTCTTGAGTGCTTGTTCAACGTATGTTCTCTCAGATATCGGCTTCATGGCAACCAGGACTACTTCGAGAGCTGGTTTGGGCGAGAAGCCTCCGTACGCGCCAAGAAATGCCCTTGCTTGAGGCGTTTTGTACTGAATGTTTACAGTTCTTTCTCTTCCCTGGTAGTTGGACTTCCTGTAGTCGTGCTCGAATTGCTTCTTCGAGAAGCCGAAGTCGTTCAGCAGTTTCTCGCCTTTGAGTCTTTTCCGCTCGCTCCGGTCGGCTGTTCCAAGCGTGAGCTTTCCTTCAATGCCGTTCGCCACATTGTACGCTTTCGGGAATCCAGTTGAGTAGACCCAGAAAATCGGGGTGAAGTTGATGTTGAAGCCTGCATCGCTTATCCTCACCGCCATCTGAGAGAGGCAATCAAGCCGTGCTCCCGACATCACGAAGGCGAAGGCTCCTGGCTTCAGAACACGGAGACATTCTGCCCACACCTTCTTCGGAACCAGCGCCTTATCCCAGTCCTTCCCCATGAAGTTCCAGCCGTATGGTGGGTCCGTGACGATGAGGTCGATGGATTCTGCCGGCAGGGTTGGCAGTAGCTTTTCGCAGTCGGCACAGTATATTCTGTCAACTTCTGGATGGACAGTCTTGTCAGGCAGTTCAGTCATGCATGGGTTGTGCCAGCTGCTTTAAAGCAGCCGGAGCTCATTTTTCGCGTAAGATCTCGGATGAGTAAGCGGACGAAGCCGTTGAATTCAAGGAGGTGATGAAATGTCCTTGGAGAAGCAATGTCAGGAGAAGACATTGATCGATGGCTTCGCGAACGACTACATCGCATTCCTTCAGGAGGAGATCGGTTACAGGAGCTGGTCGCCACTCGTGAAGGTGCTTGAGTGCGATGAGGTTGAATGGGCTCGGCTTTATGGTCTGCAACAAATGACGAGCAACCATGGATGGACAGACTCCAAGGTGCGTTCACTGTGGCTGAGAAGCGTTGATGCCTATTCCTTGCCCGCGATCGTGCGATATCCGACTGGCGAAGCGAGGAGATCAACGGAGGTCGAGAGGATGGAAAAGTATATCGAACTTGGAATTCGACAGCATCTCGCCAACATGATTGCGAAGTTTGATGCGGTCATATTCTTGCGCAGCTCAAAATTCCAGAGCACTAGCGGGAAACTTCATGTAGTTGCCGGGCAGTGCGCTAGAATCATTGAAAGGATAGCATATGCCGGCGCCCCACCGCCCTCTGATCGGCGGTTCGGCCAGAATGTACGCGCGGATCCAACATTGTTCGAAGAGTTCAAGAACAAGATCGGGCCTTCAGAGTTTGAAAAGCGATACCTGCAATCCTAGCATTAGGCGAGCTGAGAGCGTCAGATGTAAATTAGACCCGCCAAGTCTCCACCTCGTTCCGACTTTCTCATGAGGGGTGCAAGATATTTCGCAAGCGCAAGCGACACATCTCGGGAAATTTCCGAAAAATCCAGAAAATTATGCTTGGTTGGGTTCGTTCTGGTCGCCATCGTTCTACTCATAGTAGTCTGGTTCCCGCTCTTGAGGGTCTTTGGTTAGTTTTTCCTAAGAAAACGCGCTGCTTAGAGGTTCCCACCCGGCTATCGTGCCTACCCGACACTAGAGAGCATCAATACCGAAACAATACGGTAAAGGCACCCTTGGCGAGAAAGAGGCTTCGAGAACTATTCAGTGCACTGGCATACATCTTTCAATTCTATCATCCGCGCAGACAAAAATGAGCGTTAGGGTGAGCCATCGCCCAGTCCCTCAGGTTAGATAGCACGCAATCAGCATCTGCGAATCTTGGACCTTCTCGTTTTGAGAAAGGGGCCAATGGACAGACATAGTACCGTAGACCCGATCTGAAAAAACCGGGCTGGGACGGTTTTAAAGTCCACAGCACAACTGCTTCATGACAGATCTCCAAGAAAGAAGTCGGCGACCAGATCGCCAGGATTTGAAGATGCGGTGATGACTCTCTTGATTAGTTCTTCTGGTTTCTGTGTGTCAAAGCCCACCGATTCCTTAGCCATGGAGTTGATGACGCTGATGTCATCCCATACATCTGGAACGTAAACCCCTTTGGCTTCAGACAAGTAATACCTGAGTTCTGGGATCCCTTCCTTGTTCCAGTAGATTCTTTTCTCTTTGTCCAGTTGATCTAGTATCTCTGGGTTCTTCTGTAGCCAGTGCATTCCGCTCTTACCTCTACGCGAAGGATCCACTCCGCGCCATGGTTGCCCAGAAGGCCCTGACGTTCTGCCACTTGCCATTAGAGGCACGGTTCTGAACTTGCCACGTTCATCTTCTTTGTTGTAGTGTCTTAGCGAGGACTCCGAATACTCGCCATATTGAACATGAAACGTGTTCTTTCCTTTAGAATAAAACAGAAGCACATCGTGGCTGTTGCGCCATTGTGCTTCGACGTTTGTAGCTATGGCTGACCTCTTCCAAACGACTTCGTTCTTGAAATTCTCTGGCCCGAAGACTTCATCCAGGAGCACCTTCACATAATGTGACATATGCCAGTCAGAATGAACGTAGATTGAGCCGTTGCTCGCAAGGAGTTTTTTCATCAGATGCAGTCTGGGGTAAAGCATGTCTAGGTAGGAATCAACTCCACCTTCCCAATAGTCTTTGTAAGCTAGTCGCTCAATCACTGAGGGGGATTTCGTGATTTCCTCGCCGTTGATCTTGACTGTTAGGTAATAGTTTTCACCAGTCCAGAAGGGCGGATCGATGTAGATTAGACTGACTTTCCCCTCGTAGCCTGACGCAAGCAGAGCTTGCATCGCAAGCAGGTTGTCACCCCAAATGAGCCTGTTCATCTTGGTGCGGTCGATCTCAACTCTCGTGAGGTCTGCGAAAAATGTGGAGAGTCTTTGTTGGTCTCTATGGGGATTTGGGATGACTATTTCGGCTGTTTGAAATTCTATGTCTTTGGGGTTTGGGGCTCGTTTAGGCTTGGTGTTCCAGATGAGCTTAGCTGAATCCTTCTTTCTTTTCTCGAACGTAACCTGTTCAGTGTCGAATGGTCCCTCAGGGGTTGCGGACAGAATCCGTCTCGCCTCCGCTGTCATTCAAAGGAGTCCACCTATCTACCTATTGTCACAGGCTCCGATAGAATTCGTCCCAGCGCACCTTTCTGGCTTTCGGTCAGATGTGAAGCTTGTTTCTCTTGACGTTGACACGCTTACCGTCCACGTTGAACTTGATGGCATCATCATCGGCTGTAATGTCCGCGGGGCACCGGCAATCGGGAGCTTTTCTCAGACGGTGCGCTTTCTCCTATTTCGATGAACCTATGACCTAGAGGGTAGCATCATTGCATGTGAAACATATCTTCTCCTAGCTAGAGGTCTCCCGCGAAGCACCGGCGAGCTCGTATGACTGTTCTAGACTCGAATGGCAATGCTCAGAAATCGTCCAGACCTCATTGTACAGTTGCGGCGCATTGACGTAAGCGAACTGCCACACCTAGAACAGGCTATGCCTGAGCCTCATACTAACCGGTAACGCCGAGGGCTTTCTTTTCTCTGTCCTCGAGGTAGCTGTTCTCTGCCAACTGCTGTAGGAGCAGAACGCGGATGGTGTCTGATAGCGTGGGATCCTGCCTGTCTGTCTTGACTCGTTCGAGCAGGCTCCAGACTTTGACTGGCAGGCTGATGCTTCGTCCCTCAAAACCCTCGCAGGTAACATTATCAGCCATTGCTAGTCACTCACCAAATCCAACGCCGCGAAATCTCCGTCAACCTGTTGTCTTGGCAGAGGAGGGACTCGGTCAAAGTTTGTGCGGGCTCGGTGGGATTCCCACCGGGGTCATTTGATCGTCTTACAGAGTAGCTATGTCGACAGCGAAGCTGCCTTTTCACGGGCTTGCCACACTACAGAGTAGGTATGCAAACTGGCAAAGAGGCCAGATGAAACACCTAGAAAAGTCCTCATCCAAGCAGTTCGAACCTGAGACCTAGGTTGGTAGGCCAAATGACAGAGGAAGCTTGTCAAGTCAGCTAACCGATTGCTGGATGAGCCAAGACCCGTCTAGACGGTCTTGAGTTCTGCTTTCTTGATGATTATGTTGCCGCGCTCGTCCTCGACGAAGGCGACGATGTCTCCGACTTTCGTTTTCAGCTTTCTGCGAATGTCCTTCGTGAGCGTGATTCGAAAGCCTGGCTGCACGCGGCTGTTGGCTACGATCTTGTCCATGAGGATCGGAGAGAGGGCGATCTTGGCAGATCATACTATGTGGTATTCTGCCATAATGGTACGGATAACCTTAAGTCCCCTTGAAGACGATCCAAGAGAATGCCAGTGTGCCTTTTGGGCAAGCCTACCAAGATAGCGTTCGTGGTTCTCAAATACAGCGGAAATGCCGAGTCAGGCGCCTCTGCGGAAGCGCTACAGCAAGAACTGGAGCGAGGCATCGCGGAGAACCGGACGATCGACACCAAGTGGGCGGTTGAGAAGGTCACGGTTCTTGACGACCCATGAAGAAGGGAGCATGGGCTCTTGGGTACCTCAAATGAAAGAAGAGCCGCCATTTTCCTGACACTACTTGTGCTGACTTCAGCTTCAATGTTGACGCAAATCCAAGTTGGTGAAGCAAGTCCGCATGACCTTGACGTGCAGCTCTCAAGTGGCGCCCACATTTGCGTTGACTACGATTCAGGCTACAGCCTCGAAGATAGGAGTGCCATAAGCGGGAGCTTGACAACATACCTGCCAAGGATGGCGGATGAGTTCTGGATGATCTACCACGACGCATTCGTAGCAATGAGAATTGGGTCTCCAGACACCGCAGATGGTGCGATAGACTACGACGCGCAGGGCAACATAGTATCCTACAGTGGAACCGTCACGGTCGGGACAGGAGTACTAGTCTATGTACTACTACACGAGTGGACGCACGTCTTCGAATTCTGGATACCTAACTACTGGAGTGCGATTGGCACCCATGCGGAAGCCGTGGCAGTCGCATACGCGAGAGCGCTCATCCTTGAGAATCTGGGCTGGGACAGAATTCAGGAATATCAAGAAGTATCGGGGGATGAGTCGAGAGTCAGGGGTCAACTGACCTCGTCGCTTGACGGGCTAGGGTACTATCTCCAATCTTGCACCCCTAAAGATGAGGGAGGATTGGGTTATCACCTTTGGCAAGGCTGGGCCGAGCTCTGGTACCATGATCGTCAAGCGTTCAAGAAGTTCAACACATGGGTAGCTGCGCAGCCATCGCAGCAATACTCGAAATTGCGCGACGCTGTTCGAGCTTCGCTCTTCGAAACCTACTCTGACTACGCATATGATGGCTTGTCGGTCGACGATTGGTTGAACGCATTCTCATTCTACAATTCCTTATCCGACGTACCTGATGGTCAGAGAATGGTCGTGTGGGATTCATCTAGTGGTAGCGTTGGCTCTTACGTCGATTTCCGCGTGGCAGCCTATGCGAGAAACGGCATGACAGCCTCAAGGATTCCGATGTCAAGCTACGATATCACATTCTACGACGGTCAGACACGTCAATTCCTGCAATCGGTAAATCAGGCATCGACGACCACTGTAACGACTGGAACTATTACTCTGGGTGCACTGTACCCTCGGATGCGTGACGTCTTTCGGATAGATGTCGTAGCTCATCTGGTCGACGGCGGAGACCTACCTGCCACAGCATACCTTGCAGCACACGACAATGAACGCGGGGATAGGCGAGTATTCTTCCTAAACAGGGACGGATACATAGAGGGCTCAGGCTCCTCGAACGTCGGAGCAGTAGACCATGGGCTCATCAAATGGACTAATGACGGAGAGACAGTCGAGGCAACTGTAACTTGGAGCGGCGGCATATACACATACGCAATTGAGAATATCATGGGAGATCCAGCAGTTCAGATGCTCCAGATCGCCGTGCCACTCTACGAGTCAACGATTCAACTCTCACCTCTTGCGCAAACAGTGAACCTTGGAAGCCGGGCACAGCTGGCGGTTCATTTGAGTCCCAAAGTGTCGACTGGGACCATTACGATCTCCACTTCTATGAATCAGGTCGATTGGATCCCTCTGGCTTCTACCACACCTGACAATGGTTATGCTAGTTTCAGTTTACCGATTTCTGAAGGTGGAACGCACTACGTCAAGGCTACATGGTCAGGAGATGGAGTGATAGATCCGTCCCAAAGTTCTGTTTCAAGGGTGGATATTCCAGGTACTGCTACCACAACGTCTACCACAATAACGTCATCCTCCTCTGAAGCGACCAGTTCAGCGAGTCAGACGGCTTCGATGACTACCACGGCGCCCGAAGAAACAACCACTTCCGCCAGCTCTATTGTCGAGGGAACAACCAGCAGCGAACAACCAACTATTCCTGCATCTTCACCCGCACGTTGCGTCATAGCCACTGCTGCCTACGGCAGCGAGATGGCGCCTGAAGTGGCCTACATGCGATACGTACGTGACAGGTTGATTGGTTCAACAGCTGTGGGAAGAGCGCTCGTCAGGGCATTCAACGCTTTCTACTATTCATGGAGTCCACGGCTGGCTGAATGGATATCAGCAAATGAGCTTCTAAGAGTGGTCTTCCGAATCCTGTTGCTTCCTCTGGTCGGGATAGTTCATGTGGCAGCTTTGACGTTCACAACTGTAGGTAGCATGACGGGAAGCGCGGAGGCAGCTTCGGTTATCGCTTTTCTAGCAGCCGCAGTCATGGCACTCGCTATCTATGTTGTGTTGCCAGTGCTGGGCGTGATGAAGCATGTAATCAGAGCGTCTCAGATTTGGAGAAGGATGCGATACTGAGAAATAGGCTGGAGCGGCACGCGAGTGTCTCAAGTCAACTGCCCTAATTGTGGGCGACGGCTAGGTTTGGTTGCAGCGGGCTACTACTGTTCCAAATGTGATCTTGTGGTAGACGCCGTCGCCGTCGACGCGCCAAGCACTTCTTCTTCCAAGTCAACCATACGTGTTCAACCTTACAAGCATGACATGAATGTACCTCAATCCTAGGAGATGCGTAGAATCAAGAGACATTTCAGCCGCCTTTTCTAACCTCCACCGATGGCTAAGATGCGAATAGTAGCACACTAACATATTATCAGGCGCGCCTAATCGCCCTTTTCGTGGAGATTCCGGTGATTCCATGACCGAAGCCCTAGACATTGACGCTGATGACTGGGATACCGAGGTAAACCGATCAAGCACCCCAGTCCTCGTTGACTTCTGGCATGACGCCTGCATCTGGTGCAAGCACTTGGACCCCGTCTACAGCCAGTTAGCAGGAGAGTTTTCGGATAAACTGAAGTTCGCCAAACTGAACGTCTTGTCGAACGAGAGGAACAATCAACTCGCCGCAAAGTTCGGGGTCATGGGAACTCCGACAGTGATCCTCTTCTGTAACGGTAGGCCAATCGAGACTCTCGTAGGTTACCGCCCGAAGGAGACGCTGAAAAGGGAACTCCAACTCATGATTGAGACGCAGCAGGACTGCTTCAAACAACAAACCCCGCTGGTGAAATAAGCTGGTCAGAACTGCGCCCGAACAGCCTGCAAGCGTCTATTATTGCGAAATCTGCGGCTACGGCTATGCCGATAAGAAAATCGCAGAGTCCTGTGAGGAGTACTGCTCAGCGTACAATGCATGCTCCTTCGAAATTACGAGCAAAGCCATACGGAAACCCTCTCTCTAGCAAGCGCGCCTGCGAATCCTATACTGGACTGTTAGGGGGGCCACTACGCATTCAGCCTTCTGCGCATTCGTCAATGATACGATGAAATGCACTGCATTCCTCTCGTCGTGCGTATGAAAAGGGATCAACGCTGTTTCGACGGAGCCTTCGAACTCGCCGTATAGACCTAGTGGGTTCGGTAGCCCGACCGTGAGTTGTCAACAAGTCTCACCGGCCCCACGATCTCGGTCACGCTGTCTGCGGACGTTTTGCGGAGTTTTGGCGTAGTTTCTGTCCGCACGAATTTCGTTGGTACGAAACGTGAAATGTCACGCAACCGGGCCCGTCACAATCTGGGTTCGGAACCCTGGCCAGTTTTTTGAAAGTCAGCGGCCCAGCACGAGTTTGAAATCTTCACCCGCCTCGTTGAGGGGGTCCCGACGCAATTCAAGCCACAGATCCCTGCTCTCTGACGTTGACGTACGGTGGTATCGAAACGTCCAGCACGGGTCAGATGTCACGGCGGATGTTTACCTGCGCCGTCTCGGTGGCTTCTGCAGGCAGACCGGCCTCGAACCAAAACGACTACCAAAGATCGACGAGAAGAAATTGCAAGACCTGCTCTTGGACAACGTGGTTCAGGTCTGAGACAAATCAGGTGACCATTAGGTGAGTCACCTACTCGCACCTAGTCACCTGAAAACTGTCTTGCTGAATCGAAATGACATGCTCAGAAACTAAGCACAAAAACCGACTTTGCCAACTGCTGAGACTTGACCTTCATAGTCAGCGCGGCCACACAAACCGGAATAGTCACCTATGCATTAGTAGTGATGTGAACCGCCATGAGTGACGGAGTCGAAGAGAAGGTGCTGCCACTCATAGAAGGTGGCGGGCCTGGTTAGGTGACAATTCACGTTTTGAACCAACGAAATCCTAGCGGATGAAGACTACGCCAAAACTCCGCAAAGCATCCGCAGATGGCGTCTTCCCTTCGCATTTGTGGCGGTCTCTCCGTATGATCGTAATCTTGGCCCTTGGCGTTGTACGCAGAATGCGCCCTGTTGTCGACCGCCTCGTTCGATGGGCTATCAGTCTCCGCTTCCTGTCACTCCTAGTGATGTCAGTCCTGACCGACCCATTCGACTGAGCGAACTCGACAGTAAAGTAGTCCAGAAACGCTTAAGGAAAGCGCGCCATACCCTCATTCAACGACGAAACGCCGTTGAAAGCAGTAACGGTCGCCGTGATTCTATGCCTTCTCGCC
>Ga0315281_10005379_pt1 | contig 18345 bp, 19 predicted proteins | sample YL17G07_0_MG_FD_204540 | JGI IMG/M metagenome (GOLD analysis project Ga0315281, IMG submission 204540) | Sediment microbial communities from Yellowstone Lake, YNP, Wyoming, USA - YL17G07_0 | ecosystem: Environmental > Aquatic > Freshwater > Lake > Sediment | place: USA: Wyoming | collected...
GCTGTAGCCGTCGATGCTGCGCAGCGGCGCCTTCAGGTCGTGGGAGACGGTGTAGGTGAACGTCTCCAGCTCCCTGTTCGCGGCCTCCAGCTGGGCCGTCCGCTCGCGCACACGGCGATCGAGCCCGATATTGAGGTCCCTGATGGCTTCCTCGTTCTGCTTGCGCCGGGTGATGTCGGTGATCGTGCCCACGTAACCCGCCACCTCCCCGCGTGCATCCTCTTCGGCCTCGACCCGACCGAGGACCCAGATCTCCTCCCCGTCGGGGCGCTGAAGGCGGTATTCCGACGCGAAGCGTGCGCGGCCGCTCACCGCGCGCGCCCACTCCTCGAGCACGCGCGCCCAGTCTTCCGGATGCACGGCGGAGGACCAGCCGGTGCCCAGCAACGCCTCGCGGCGCCGGCCGGTGAGCTCGCAAAGCTGCTCGTTCGCGTAGGTGCATTCGCCGGCGGGATCCGTGCGGAAGATCCCGACGGGCGCGACCTGCGCCAGGGTGCGAAACAGGCGTTCGCTCTCCTCGACCGCCTCCTGCGTGCGGACGCGCTCGGTGACGTCGCGGGAGTAGGTGAGGACGCGGACTGCCCGGCCGTCGGGACCGGCGAGAGGGACCTTCACGGTGTCGAAGACCCTCTCGCTCCCGTCGGGCATCGCCGCCGGGACGTTGGGGATGTGAACCGTCTGGCCGGAGAGGGCCTGGGCGTCCGCCGCGTGAAACACGCGCGTGCGCTCGGTCTGGAAAGCATCGGCAGGCCAGAAGTCCGTGTCGGGCCGGCCGATGATCTCCTCCGGGCTCAGGCCCCGGCTCACGGCGAACGCGCGGTTCAGGAACGTGTACCGGTGGGAGGGGTCCTTGACGAAGATGAAGTCGGGCGTCGAATCGACGATGGCCTGGAGCAGCGCCCGCGAGTCCCGCGCCTCCTCCTCCGCGCGCACCCGGTCGGTGATGACGGTGGCCACGCCGATCAGTCCGATCACCCGCCCCTCGGCGTCGCGGTAGGGCACAAGTTGATTGTCGAAGTAGTCGTCGCCCAACCGGGATACGGCGTTCAGCGTCTCGCCCGCCAGCACGCGGTTCACCATGTCCAGGCCGTTGATCGCGGTACCGTCGGGCAGAGCGAACGACAGGCTCGCGTAGAGCTCGAGCGCCGACGTGCCGACGTTCTCCCCGGGCGCCAGGCCGACACGCTCCAGCCCCTTCCCCTCGGACAGCGTGAACACGCCCTGGTCGTCGAGGGCGTAGATCGTGATCGGCGCATTGCTCAGCACCACACGCAGGCGCGCGTCGGCTTCGCGCAACGCATCGTCCGCTCGCACGCGGTCGGTGATGTCCTGCACCGTTCCGCGGGAGCGCAACGGCTTCCCCGCCTCGTCGTAATCCGTCTCGCAGCGCTCGTGCACGTGCTTCACCCGCCCGTCGGGCATCAGCAGCCGGTGGACGATCTCGTACGGCTCGCGTGCCTCGAGGGAGCCCATGTAGGCCGCGTCGACGGCGGCGCGGTCGTCGGGATGGATCGCGTCGAGGAACGCCTCGTAGGAGGCACCGAACACCGCCGGGTCGAGCTCGAAGATCCGGAAGATCTCGTCGGACCAGGTGAGGTCGCCGCTCGTCGGATCGAGCTCCCAGCTGCCGATCCGGGCGATCTGCTGGGCCTGCGTGAGGCGCGCCTCGCTGGCCTGGAGCGCCTCCTCGGCTCGTTGGCGATCCGTGACGTCGACCGAGACGCCCGTGAGCCCGACAACGCGATCGTCCCCGTCGCGACGTGGCTCGACGATCAGGTCGAAGTGGCGCGTCTCGCTGCCGGCGCCTGCGGCGATCTCGCCGCGGACGCGCTCGCCGCGGTCGAACGCTCGGCGCTTGATCTCGGTCGCCGCGCGCGCGCCTTCGGGGTCCAGGAGCTCCGCGTCGGTCCTGCCGATCACCGCCTCGGGCGAGTATCCGAGCTGCGGCTGATACATCCAGGTGTACCGCAGCTCGGCATCTTGCTCGAAGATCGCGGCGTCGATCGTGTCGAGCGCCAGTTGGAGGCGCTCCGCGTTGCGGCGCAGCTCGTCCTCGGCCCGCTTGCGCTCGGTGATGTCGGCGGCGTATCCGGCCATGCCGACAGGCTCGCCGTCGCTTCCATGGATCAGCGCCAGCCTCAGGGAGACGATGATCTCCCGCCCGGATCTGTGGATCCTCGGCACCTCGACCGTGCGCGGCCCGCCGGCGGTGAGGGAGGCGATCAGGCCCGCCTGCTGGAAGTCCCGCTCGTCCGGCGAGACGAGGTCGCCGACCGACTCGCCGACCATCTCCTCGGCGTTGTAGCCGTACATCTGCTCCGCACCCCTGTTCCACTCGGTCACGTGCCCGGCCAGGTCGGTCAGCATGATCGCGTCACCGACGCCGTCGAGGAGCTGCATCAGCCGGCCGGTCTGATCCACCAGGCTGTCGCGCTCCGTGACGTCGACACCGACGGCGAGCAGCCTCGTCGCAGCGCCCTCGTCGTCTCGGAGCGCCTGCCGGCGCCACTCGATCAGGCGCTCGGCACCGCTCCGGGTCACGATCGCCGTGGCGCCGGCGTCGGCCGGCGGCGTCTCCTGGAGCGAGGCCTCGAACTCGGTTCGGGCACGGTCGCGGTCACGCTCCGGCACGAACGTCTCGAACCAGTCCTTCCCCCGCACCTCGTCGAGCGCCCAGCCGCCCAGCTCCTCGAGGTGGCCGTTCACGTGCTCGATGCGTCCCTGCTCGTCGAGGACGAGGACGGCCGTCGGCGCGGTCTGGAGCAAAGCGTCCACGAGCGCGCGGTCGTGCGACAGCGCATCGGCTTCCCGCCGCACCCCGGTCGGTCTCCTCCCGGCCATCAGCCCCGGGTGGTGGAATCTCCGGTCGTCATCAGACAGAGGCACAAAACGTCGCCGGGTCGCCCGCGATTCCCGTATCGATCATCTCCGCGCGGAAGACGGCCGCCGCGTCCTCACACGGCGCTTGCACGGCCCCCTTGCTGCGTGGTAGATAGCGGATAGATAGGAGGCGCTATGCGGGCCTACTTTGCAGCTCTGTTTGCGGTGGCTTCCGTTGCGGGGTTGCTGACGGGCGCCGCTTTCGCCTCCCACCGCGGGCCACGCGACGAGCCTTCGACGAGGGAGCTCGTCGATCCGGTTTGGAAGGCGGTCTTCAGCGCGCAGACGCACTTCACTCTCGTGCGGAAAGAGCTCTCTCACGCTGCAACCGAGCGGCCCGGCGGTTGGACACTGGCCGAAGGAGACCTCAGGAGCATCCGACGCGCGCTCGAATCTGCGATCAGGGAGCTGCCGCCGATCCTCGAATCGCCGTTCGTGCTCAAGACGTTGAACACGGTCATCGGCCTCGAGGAACGTGCCGAGCGCGCAGTCAAGATCGCAAAGAACCCGAAAGACGCGTTCGCCGCGCTCCCTGCGGTCGGGGTTGGCGGCGACTTCCGGAGCGGTCCCAACCAGCTTGCGCGCTGGTCGCATCCGGACTCCAAGGCGCCAGGCGCGTGCCCAGTCCAGCCCGTCCACCCCGGCACGATCACCGCGATCGCCAGCTCGGGCGAGTTCAGCTGCACGGGCGTCTACCCCGCCGGCTCCGCGGCGGGCACGGAGACAAGCCCCGCGCGCGAGCCGTGCACCGTGCGCAAGTAATCAGGCCTCGCAGGTAGAACCCTCGCAAACGCCCTACTTGCAACGTATTTTACGACGCGCATCCCCGGGGGGTCCAGTAGAATGGGTGCATGCGCAGGGCGGCGTTGCTCCTGGCAGTGCTGGTCACAGCCGGTGGAGCATCCGCGACGATTGCCTGGAAGCCTGTGGTCGTGCGCTGGACGTTCGTTCGCGGCCCGCACACGCTCGACTGGCATGGCAAGAGAGCGACGACGGCGATCTCGTCTGCGACGACCGTTCTCGAGGCTCAGAAGGTCGACCATCGAACGGCAGTTCTCCGCCTGACGATCCGCGCTCACGCCGGTGTCCGCACGAAGGTGGGAGTGCAGGCGCAGGCGGACGCACACGTCATCGAGAAGGACATCATGGTGATCGGCGCCGTCCAGAGCCGCCGGCTCGCCTTCGCTCCCGGAACCTCGACCGTGCGTCTGACGCTCAAGCTTCAGGTGCCCTCGGACCCCGACCTCGAACAGGAGCTCTGCAGCGTCAGCGTGTACGTCGTCGACGACGTGACGAAGGCCGTCATCGGCTACCCGACGGTCAGTGCGGACAAGCTCGATCCGGGCGGCACCAACTGCTGAGTCGCGCCGCGGCGACCTATCGCTCCGATTGTCCTTCCTGCTCACGCATGAGCAGGAAGGCTTTCGCAACGACCTGATCGAAGTCAGAGGGTCACGTCAGTCGAGTTGACGCCGACCCTGTCCCGCCAACACCGGTTTGAATTACGTCTTTTGCTTCGCCGAAAATGGAGCCAGGCGGGCTCGAACCGCCGACCTCCTGGGTGCGATCCAGGCGCTCTCCCAGCTGAGCTATGGCCCCGCTGCGCGCCAGTTTAGCCGGAGGTCGCCGACCGTGACCCGGAGACGAACCTACGATACGCCGGTGCGGGCGGTCGTCCTCGATGCGTACGGTCAGCCGCAGCTCGCCGACGTGCCCGGGCCGGAGCGCTCGCTCGAGGTGCTCGCGTGCGGGCTCTGCGGCTCCGACGTCGAGAAGATCGGGAGCGCGCCGGCGGGAACGGTGCTCGGACACGAGGTCGTCGTGCGCACGGCGTCGGGCCGGGAGGCGCTGATCCACCATCTGCCGTGCGGCGCGTGCGCCCGCTGCCGCGCAGGGCACGAGTCGACGTGCGAGCGCTTTCGGGAGCCGACGATCGTGCCCGGCGGCTTCGCCGAGCGCGTGCTCGCGACCGCGGGCGTCGCCGTCCCGGACGGCGTGGACGACGCGCGCGCGACGATGGTCGAGCCGCTCGCCTGCGTGCTGCGCGGCGCGGCGCAGGTTCCGCGCGGGCGCGTGCTCGTGGTCGGCAACGGCTTCGTCGGCCGGCTGTTCGCCGCGGTGCTCGAGCGGCGCGGCGACGAGGTGTTCGCGATCGACGCCGATCCGCGGCGCGCCGGCCGCGCGCCGGACGGGCCGGTCGACGCAGCCGTCGTCTGCGCCGCCGGCGGCGGCGACACGGCGCTCGCTGCCGTCGAGCCGGGCGGCACCGTGCTCGTGTTCGCCGACGCCGCCACGCTGCCTGCGGACCTCCTCTACCGCCGCGAGCTGACGGTGGTCGGCTCCCGCTCGGCGACACCGGAGGCGATGCGCGACGCGGCCTCGCTCCTGCCCGAGCTCGACCTGCCGGAGCCGCTCGTGCTGCCGCTCGACCGCTTTGCCGAAGGGCTCGACCTGTTCCGCCGCCGCGAGGCGCTGAAGGTCGTGTTCCGCCCGTGAGGGCCGCGCGCTTCCACGGACCGGGCGACCTGCGCGTCGAGGAGGTTCCCGACCCGCGGCCGGGCCCCGGCGACGTCCTCGTGCAGATCGACGTCGCGCTCACCGACGGCACCGACCTCAAGGCCTTTCGGCGCGGGCATCCGCTGCTGCTCTCGAAGCTGCCGTCCCTCTTCGGGCACGAGTTCTGCGGAACCGAGGTCGCGACAGGGCGGCGCGTCGTCGCCGCGAACTCGGCGCCCTGCCGCACGTGCGCGGCGTGCGCGCGCGACGAGGAAGCGCAGTGCGAGAACCTGCTCCCGCTGCTGAACGGGGCGTACGCCGAGCTGCTCGTCGTCCCGGCGCGAATCGCAGGCGCCAACCTGCTGCCGGTGCCGCGGTCGCTCGCGTCCGAGGTGGCGGCGCTCGTCGAGCCGCTCGCGTGCTGCCTGCACGGCGTCGAGCGCGCCGAGGTGCGCGCGGGCCAGACCGTCGCGGTGCTCGGCGCCGGGCCGATCGGGCTGATGCTCTGCGCCTGCATCGCGGATGCGGGCGCACGGCCCGTGCTCGTCGGCGGGCGCGCGCAGCGGCGGGCGCTCGGGCCCGACTTCGGAGCCGAGCCGGGCGACGGCGCCGGGGCCGACGTCGCGATCGAGGCGACCGGCACTGCGAAGGGCTGGCGCGACGCGGTCGCGCTCCTCCGCCGCGGCGGCACCGCGGTCGCGTTCAGCGGGCTGCCCTCGCGCACGGAGGTCCCGCTCGACGCGCGGCGGATCCACTACGAAGAACTGACGGTGCGCGGCGCGTTCCACCACACGCCGCGCACGGTGCGCGCGGCGCTCACCTTCCTCGCGAGCGGCGCGCGGCCGTGGGAGAAGCTGCTGACGCACGAGATCTCGCTCGAGGGTCTGCCGGCGCTCTTCGCCGATCCGCCCGAGGGCTACCTGAAGGCGATCGTCAGGCCGTGAAGAGCGTCAGGTCGGGCTCGCGCTCGCCGCGGAGCAGCGCGAGGTCGACCTCGACGCAGCGGATGCCGCGCGAGGCCGCGAGCGTGACCGCCTGCGGCTTGAACGTCTGCGCCGCGAGGAGGCCGCGGCAGGCGGTCTTCGCGGGGTCGGCGCGGATGAACCCGAGGTAGCGCGTCAGCTGCTCGACCGCCTCGATCGTGCCGGTGCGCTTGATCTCGACGGCGACCCACTCGCCGTCCTCGTCGCGACACATGAGATCCACCGGGCCGACCTCCGTCGCCCATTCGCGCTTCACGAGCGTCAGCCCTTCGCCGAGCGAGGCGGGCGCGGCGGCGAGCTCCTCCTGGAGATGGCGCTCGACGCCGTCCTTCTGGAGCGCGGCCGACTCGCCCATGTCGTGGACGACGTCGCTCAGCACCTCGACGAGCCTGATCTCGAGCACGTCCTCGGTCTTCGGCTTGCGCACGACCAGCCGTTCGCCCGAGTCCTCGACGAGCGTCGGGGCGGTCATCCAGTTCAGCGGCTTGTACCCTCCCGCGTCGTCGTGGACGAGCACCGAGCCGTCGTCCTTGAGGATCAGCAGCCGCACGGCCTCGGGGAGGACGGCGTTCAGGCGGCCCGAGTAGCGGACCTCGCAGCGGGCGACGAGCAGGCGCACCGGGTCACCGTACTGTCCCTTTCGGACAGGGGCAGCGAGCGGGCGTCACGGGCCGCTATCTCGATTCGTTCACGGTCACCCATGAGGCGCGCGTTCGGAGCCGGAGGTCAGTCCCGACGGATCGGCGAATGATCGCCGTGGAGCACGTCGGGGTCCATGTCAGCGCCGTTCGGCCACACGATCGTCCCCAGTTCGTCGTCCACCCGTACCTGCCGGAAGAGCTGCGGATCCCGCCGAAGGGGCTCGAACACCGGCCCCCAGAGTTCGCCCTCGAGATCGAGCTCGCGTACCGTGCCGTCGTCGAAGCCGAGGCGCACGAGAAACCCGTCGAGCGGCTCGACCGAGGTGATCCGGGCTGTTCTCGTCCGGGTGTTCACTGCAGCGGGTCAATCGTATCGAGTGGCTGGTGCGCTTCCGCCTTCGCCCAGTTCGCCTGGAGCTCGTCGCGGTGTATGTCCACCCACTCCCGCACCAGCCTGAGCGCACGTGGTGGAAGCGTCCCAGCCAGCGGCTCACCGGTCTCGATCACGATCTGAGCCTCGTACTCGCCGTACAGCGCGTGGAAGTGCGGCGGGTGATGGTCCCGGTAGTACATCGTGATCACGATCCCGTAGAAGACGCTGATCCGCGGCACACGAACATCATCTCGACACTGCCAGACGGCCCTCTCGCAATCTGCGGTCAACAGTCAGACTTCAGCCGAGCGCCGAGCCGTCGTCCTTGAGGATCAGCAGCCGCACGGCCTCGGGGAGGACGGCGTTCAGGCGGCCCGAGTAGCGGACCTCGCAGCGGGCGACGAGCAGGCGCACCGGGTCACCGTACTGTCCCTTTCGGACAGGCGCCCCGTCCGGCTCGGGCATGCCCCGGGGTCTGACCCCGTGCGGGCACCCGAGCTTCTGCTACCTTGATGTACATGAGGACGACGGTCGGGGTCGCGGAGCTGCGCCAGAATCTCAGCCGCTACCTCCGGCTCGTCGAGCGGGGCGAGCGGCTCGTCGTCACCGACCGCAACCGGCCGGTCGCAGAACTCGGCCCTCCGTCGTCGACCGGCGCGGCTCTCGACCGGCTGATCGCCGAGGGGCGCGTATCGCGTCCGCTCCGGCGTGGACTTCCGGCGCCGCTCAGGCTCGACGGCGACCCCTACGCGCTCAGCCGGGCGCTCGACGAGATCCGCGGCGAGCACTGAGTGGCGCTCTTCTACGCCGACACCTCGGCGCTCGTGAAGCTGGTGCGGGACGAACCCGAGAGCGATGCGCTGCGAGCCTTCATCTCCGACGCCGAGCTCGCGTGCTGCGAGATCGGGCTCGCGGAGGTGCCGCGCGCGATCAGACGCGCCGGGTTGCATGATCCGGATCTTCCACTCGAGCTTCTGCTCGACCGAGCGGGCGAGATGCTCGACGCAGTTGCCCTGCTCCCGCTCGACCGCGCCTTGCTCACGATCGCCGGCTCGCTCGCGGAGCCTGCGCTGCGGACTCTCGACGCCATCCACGTCGCCGCGGCGGCAGAGCTCTCCCCGCTCGACGGAATCATCAGCTACGACGAACGCCAAGCAGCGGTCGCCCGACTCGCCGGCATTCGTACGATCGCACCCGGCACCTGACGGCGTCGGCGACCCGGTAGCCGGACGCTTCCGCGTCAGCCGCGCGTGACGCGCGAGCCGCCGACGATCGCGTCGGTGCCGTCGTCGAACCGGACCCAGGCCTTGCCCTTGCCGTCGTAGTCGGGCGACCAGACGACGAGCGTCGCTTCGCGGCCGCCGACCTCGACGCGCTCGGCGCCCTCGGGCTCGGCGCCGCTCCACACGCGCACGAACGGGTTGTGTGCGCGCTCGCGGCCGATCGTCGTCTCGTCGGTGTGGCCCGGCAGCACGCGCAGCTCGTCGGGGAGCGTCATGAACCCGTCCATCACGGACGCGCGCACCTGGGCGAGGTCGCCGCCCCCGACCGCGTCCTTGAACAGCGTGTCGCCGCTGAACACCGCCTCGTCGTCGACGACGAACGCGACCATGTCGTCGGAGTGGCCGGGCGTCGCGAAGCCGCGGACGCGCAGGCCTCCCCACTCCCAGCTCCCCGGGCGGGCGACGACGTCGATGCCGAAGCGGGCGCAGAGCTCGTCCTCGTGGACGACGTGATCGGGGTGCGAGTGGGTGCGCAAGACGACGGCGGGGGTCGCGCCCCAGGCCTCGACGGCGGCGAGCAGCGGGGCGACGTCGGCGCCGGAGTCGACGAACACCGCCGTCCCTCCCTCCCGGTCGGCGATCACGAAGGCGTTCGAGAGCCAGTCGGGATGCATGCTCCGCTCGATCAGCACCGCGCTAGGCTAACCGAGCACCCGAGCCTGTGCACCCCGAGGAGGAGGACGAATGGCCGGTCTGATGGCACGCGCGTCGCTGATCGTCAAGGCGAAGTTCTCGAAGCTGCTCAACCGGGCGGAGAACCCGACCGAGACGCTCGACTACTCCTACGAGCAGATGCAAACGCAGCTCCAGAACGTGAAGCGCGGCGTCGCCGACGTCGTCACCGCGAAGAAGCGGCTCGAGCTCCAGACCCAGAAGCTCGAGCAGAACGTCGTCAAGCTCGAGACGCAGGCGCGACAGGCGCTCGCCGCGAACCGCGAGGACCTCGCGCGGCAGGCGCTCGAGCGCAAGGCGACCGCGCAGGCGCAGCTCCAGGGGCTCGACGAGCAGGTGAAGCAGCTCCAGGAGCAGCAGGACAAGCTCGTCGCCGGCCAGCAGACGCTGGAGGCCCGGATCGAGGGCTTCCGCTCGCAGAAGGAAGTGCTGAAGGCGCAGTACTCGGCCGCCGAGGCGCAGGTCAAGATCGGCGAGGCGGCGACCGGAATCGGGCGCGGCATGGAGGACACCGGCCTCGCGATCCAGCGCGCGAAGGAGAAGACCGAGGAGCTCCAGGCCCGCGCGTCGGCGATCGACGAGCTCACGAGCACGGGGGCGCTCGAGGACTTCACGACAGGCGACCAGACGCAGCTCGACCGCGAGCTCGCCAAGATCTCCACCACCGGCCAGGTCGACGAGGATCTCGCCAGGCTCAAGGCCGAGGTCGGCGCAGGCGACGGCGGGAAGGCGCAGGCGCTCGGCTCGGGCGAGGAGCCGGCGCAGCAGTAGGCGTGGGTCTCACCGACATCCTCTTCGGGCGCAAGAAGCTGAAGGAGCCCGCCGCCGACCGGCTGTTCGCGATCACGACCGCGGCGGTGACGCTCGACGTGGAGTGCGGGCTGAAGCCCGCCGGGGTCGGTGCGGTGATCTTCAAGCCCCTGTCGGCCGGCGAGTTCACGCAGGCCGACGGGGACATCGAGGAGCTGCTCCAGTCGGTCGCCGCAGGGTCGGGCTCGAAGCTCGACCGGCAGAAGGACTCGTTCGGCTTCGAGTGGATCGTGATCCACGACCCCGAGCTCGAGGACCAGGTGACGGCCGTGCATGCGGTGGCGAGCGAGCTCCAGGCGCGCGGCTTCGGCGGTCAACTGCTCGCGGCGGCGTTCCGCTTCGAGGGCGGCGGCAAGCCCGTCTACTGGATCTACGGCTTCAAGACGGGCACCTTCTGGCCGTTCGTCCCGACGGGCGAGAAGCAGCAGCGCGACAACGCCCGCGAGCTCGAGCTGAAGGCGAAGCTCGAGCAGGAGCTGCCGGTCGAGCCGGATCTCTCCCGCTGGCTCGCGCTGTACGACGCGCCGATCTAGCGGCTAGGAGACCGGCCGGCCCATCTCGCGCGAGATCGCCGCGAGGGCTGCGAGCCGCTTCTCCATCGGCGGGTGGTCCATGAAGAGCTCGCCGACCTGCGTTCGCCAGTTCGTCGGGACGATGAAGAAGGCGTTCATGCCGGCGACCTCGCGGAGGTCCTGCTGCGGGATCTGCGTGATGCCGCTCGCGATCTTCTGGAGCGCGCTCATCAGATTCTCCGGCGCGCCGGTGATGAGCGCCGAGCCGCGGTCGGCGGCGTACTCGCGGTAGCGCGAGATCATCCGGATCAGGATGAAGCTGATCGCGTAGGTGACGACCGACACGACGAACACGATCAGCCACACCGGAACCTGGTTGTTGCCGTTGCTGTCGCGGTTGCCGCCGCCCATGCCTCCCATGCCGCCGCCCCACATGCCGAAGTAGAGGCCGAAGCGGGTGATCAGCGCGGCGAGCATCGCGAAGAAGCTCGCCAGGGTCATGATCAGCACGTCGCGGTTCGCGATGTGCGAGAGCTCGTGCGCGAGCACCGCCTCGACCTCCTGCGGCTCGAGGCGGCGCCACAGGCCCTCGGTCACCGCAACGGCGGCGTGCTTCGGGTTGCGGCCGGTGGCGAACGCGTTCGGAACGTCGCTGGGGATCACGGCGATGCGCGGCTTGGGCAGCCCGGACAGCGCGCAGAGCCGCTCGACCAGCGCGTGCAGGTCCGGCGCGTCCTGCTGCGAGACGATCTTCGCGCCCGACGCAGCGAGCGCCAGCTTGTCGGACGTCCAGTACTGGAAGACGGCGATGCCGACGACGATCAGGAGCATCGGCACGAGTCCGACGTTCAGCACCTGGAGCAGGACGACCGCGAAGCCGACGTACAGAAGGCCGAGCAGCGCGGTGGTGGCGAGCATCCGGACGGTGAGCCCGGCGTCGCGTCCGAAGGATTTGCGCTTCACGGCGTCAATCGTAGCTTCGGAGACCCGGCGCACGTTGCGCCCGCTCCGCGCGCGTCAGATGGGTAAAGTTGCCCTCCGATGCGTCGCGCCGCCCTCATCTCCCTCGCCGCCCTGGCCGCAGCGGCGTTGCTCTCGGGCTGCGGCTCGAAGGGCGTCGTGTCCCCGACCCCGGTGACGGTGGTCGGCTCGCTGCCCACGCCGACCGCCGAGCCGGAGACGGCCGCGTTCAAGCTGAAGGGCGATCCCGCCGCGGGCAAGGGCATCTTCACCAAGGCCGGCTGCATCGGCTGCCACACGCTCGCCGACGCGCACGCCACCGGCACGGTCGGGCCGAACCTCGACCAGTCGAAGCCGGACTACCGCAAGGCGACGGCGCGCATCACGCTCGGCAAGGGCGCGATGCCGCCGTTCAAGGGCCAGCTCTCCGACCAGCAGATCGCCGACGTCGCCTCGTACGTGGTGAAGGCGACCGGCGGCACGCCGTAACGCCGGTCGAGCTTCCGCCCGCCTTCCCGCGCCGAGTCGCGGCCTTCGCCTTCGACCTCGACCGCACGCTGATCGCGGAGGACGCGGTGCTGCGCCCGCGCACGCGGCAGGCCGTCGCGGCCGTGCGGGCGACCGGCGCCCATGTGATCGTCGTCACCGGCCGCATGTTCCGCTCGACCCGGCCGTACGCCGTCGAGGCGGGCCTCGACGAGCCCCTCGTCTGCTACCAGGGCGCCGTCGTGGCGGATCCGGCGACCGGCGAGTTCCTGCGTCACGTCTGCATGCCGAGGCCGGTCGCGCTCGAGGCGATCGCCGCCGTGATCGACGCCGGCTTCCACGTCAACTGCTACGTGAACGACGAGCTGTACGTCGCGGCGGTGACGCCCGAGGCGCGCGCCTATGCAGGCTTCCAGGGCCTCGAGATCCACGAGGTGGGCGACCTGCGCGAGTGGCTCGACGCAGAGCCGACGAAGCTCGTCGCGGTCGGAGTCCCCGAGGAGCTCGACGCGCTCGAGGCCGTGCTGAAGCCGCACTTCCGCGGGCGCCTGTTCGTCTCGAAGTCGCTCCCCCATTTCCTCGAGTTCGCGCACCCGGACGTGAGCAAGGGCTCCGGCCTCGCGTTCGTCGCGGAGCGGCTCGGCTTCACGGCCGCCGAGACGGTCGCCGCGGGCGACGGCGAGAACGACCGCGAGCTGCTCGACTGGGCCGGCTTCGGCGTCGCCGTCGCCAACGCGCACGACGACATCCTGAGCCGCGCCGACCTCGTCGTCCCTTCCGTGCAGGAGGAAGGAGTCGCACTCCTGCTGGAGGCCTACCTAGACTCCCTCTCGTGATCGACGCACGCGCAGCCCGCAACGACCCCGACGGCTTCCGGCGCCGGCTCGCGCGCAAGGGCGCGGCAGACGCGTTCGACGCGTGGCTCACCGTGGACGGGCAGTGGCGCGCGCTCGTGCCGCGCGTCGACGAGCTCCGCGGCAAGACGAAGCTGAAGGGCAAGCCGACGCCCGAGCAGCTCGAGGCGCTGCGCGACGTCAAGGAGCAGCTCCAGCAGGCCGAGCGGGAGCTCGCCGAGGCCGAGGCCGCCCGCGACGAGGCGCTCGCCCAGATCCCGAACCCGCCCGACGACGCCGCGCCGGACGGCGACACCGACGAGGACGCGGAGGAGATCCGCCGCTGGGGCGAGCCGCCCACGCTCACCGACGCGAAGGAGCACACCGAGATCGGCCGCTTCGACATGGAGCGCGCCGGACGGCTGTCGGGCTCGCGCTTCGGCTTCATGATCGGCGACACGGCGCTCGTCGCGATGGCGCTCTACCGCTTCGCGCTCGACCTGACGGCGCAGGCGGGATTCCTGCCGGTCCTGCCGCCCGTGCTCGTGCGCGAGGAGGCGATGTACGGCAGCGGGTTCTTCCCCACCGACCGCTCGAACATCTACGCGGTCGGGAGCGACGACCTCTACCTCACGGGGACGTCGGAGGTCGCGCTCGCGGGCCTGCACATGGGCGAGATCCTCGAGGAGCTCCCGCTGTACTACGCGGGGTACTCGACGAACTTCAGGCGCGAGGCCGGCGCGGCCGGCAAGGACACGCGCGGGATGTTCCGCGTGCACCAGTTCAACAAGGTGGAGATGTTCGCCTACTGCGAGCCCGACCGATCGGCCGACGAGCACGAGCGGATCCTCGCGGTCGAGGAGAAGATCCTCCAGGGCCTCGAGCTCCCGTACCGCGTCGTCAGCGTCGCCGCCGGCGACCTCGGCGCGCCCGCCGTGAAGAAATACGACTGCGAAGGCTGGTTCCCCACGCAGGAGCGCTACCGCGAGCTGACCTCGACGTCCAACACGACCGACTTCCAGGCGCGCCGGCTCGGCATCCGCTACCGCGACGGGAAGAGCCTGGCGACGCCGCACACGCTGAACGGCACCGCGGTCACCGACCGCGCGCTGCTCGCGCTGCTCGAGAACTTCCAGGGCGACGTACCGGATGTGCTCCGGCAGTACGGCGCTCCTGCCGTCGTCCGTCGCTAGACGTCCTGCCTACGGACGGTGTGAACGCGGCCGATCGGGGGTCGGTTTCCGAGTGAGCGACGTGCACGCGACGCGCCGGCCGAGCTCGAGGAGGCGACACAAGCCTCGCGGACGTAGGCGCGCCCGCCTCCGTGCCGTCAGGCCGCGCGGGCGTAGGGAACGTCGAGCAGGTCCTCCGCCGCGCTCTCGCTCACCGGGCGCGAGAAGAGGAAGCCCTGGCCGAGGTCGCAGCTCAGCTCGCGCAGGCGGTCGCGCTGCTCGGGCCGTTCGATTCCCTCGGCGACGATCGTGAGGCTCAGCGTCTTCCCGAGGTGGATGATCGCCTCGGCGAGCCGCGTCGCCTCGGCGTCGACGCCGATCTCGTCGACGAAGGGCTTCGCGATCTTGAGGATGTCCACCGGGAAGCGGCGGAGATAGTCGAGCGACGAGTAGCCCGTGCCGAAATCGTCGATCGCGAGCCGGACGCCGACCTCCTTCAACGCCGTCAGCTGGCGGATCGCAGCCTCCGCGTCGGTCATCAGCACGCTCTCGGTGATCTCGAGCACGAGGGCGTCCGGGGCGAGCCCGGTGCGATCGAGCGTCCGGCTCACCTGAGCGACGAGACCTCGATCGAGCAGCTGACGGCCCGAGAGGTTGACGCCGATTCTGAGCTCCGGCTGCAACCGGCGCCAGCGCACGGTCGCCGCACATGCTCTTTCGAGCACGAACGCGCCGACCGGGACGATCAAGCCCGTCGCTTCGAGGACGGGGACGAACTCCCCCGGCTCGACGAGGCCGCGCTCCGAATGCATCCAGCGAAGCAGCGTCTCGAATCCGACCACCGCGCCGGTGCCGAGCTCGATCAACGGCTGATAGTGGAGAACGAAGGACTCCTCTGTCACCGCGTGCCGGAGCTGCGCCTCGAGCTCGAGCCGCTCGAGGGCCGCGGTGTGCATCCGCTGCTCGAACACGGTGTGACATCCCTTGCCCGACGCCTTGGCGGTGTACATCGCCGCGTCCGCGTTGCGGACGAGCTCGCCGACCTTCACGCCGTCGTCTGCGACCGCGACCCCGATCGATGCGCCCACGGTCACCGCCTGGCCCTGAAGGAGCAGCGGGCAGCCGATCGCGTCGAGCACACGCTGCGCCGTCTCGACGGCTTCGTGCGTGTCGCGAACGTCCTCGAGGAGGATCGCGAACTCGTCGCCTCCCAGACGTGCCGTCGTGTCGAATGCGCGTATCGCACCCCGTAGACGCTCACCGACCGCGAGGAGCAGCTCGTCGCCCGCGGCATGGCCGAGGGAGTCGTTGACCGTCTTGAAGTCGTCGAGGTCGATGAACAGCACCGCGGCCGTCGAGCCGTCGCGCCGCGACCGGTCGAGCGAATGCTGGACGCGGTCGACGAAGAGGGCCCGGTTCGGAAGCCCGGTCAGCGAATCGTGGAAGGCCTGGTGCGTCAACTGCCGCTCGAGCGCGTTCCGCTCGGTCACGTCGTGCGCGGTCAGGACGATGCCGCGCGTGCTCGGGTCGTCGAGCAGGTTGTTCAGCACCGCCTCGAACACCCTCTCCGAGCCGTCGCAATGCCGGAGCCGCAGCTCGTGGCGCATGGGCATGCGCGGCTCGTGCAGCAGGCGCTCGATGAACACGTGGAAGCCCGGCACGTCCTCCTCGACGATCAGCTCCTCGATCTTCCGGCCGACGAGCTCGCCTCCTCGATACCCGAGGGCGATCTCTGCCGAGGGCGTGTGGTAACGGATGGAGAGCTCGGGCTCGAGGATCGCGATCACGTCGGAGGAGCTCTGGACGAGCGACCGGAAGCGCTCCTCGCTCCGGCGCTCCAGCAGCTCCTCGGTGAGCGAGGCGCCTTCGAGCGCCAGGGCGACCTGCGCCCTGAGCGCCTGCAACGCGTCGCGCACCGGCTGCACGAGCGCGTGAGGCGCGCGCACGATGATCACGCCCCGCCGCTCGCCGTGAACGAGGAGCGGGAACACGACGAGCTTTCCCCCCTCGGCGTGAAACGCGTCGACGTCCACGGGGGTGCTCCCGTGCAGGCCGAGCGCAACGATTTCCCGCGCGTCGAAGCTGCTGCCGATCAGCGCTTCCGCTCCTTCTCCCTTGCCCGCGACGATCACGACGGCGTCGAGTGTCCCGGAGCCGAACGTGACGCGTCCCCGACGCTTGCCGATTGCCAGCGCGTATGCGGTCTCGACGGCAATGGCGTACATCTCGGTTCGCTCGCGCGCAGCCACGAGGCCAACGGCTGCGTCCCGCAACAGGCGCTCGCGTTCCTCCGCGACCCGGTAGCTCGCGGCGACGATGACGAGACGTGCGATCACGAGCAGGAACATGGCGGCCGAGGCGGCGGCGATCACGGGCACAGTCAGGTCGTTGGCTCGGAGCGAGACGAGCGCCGTCATCGCGGGCGCGAGCAGCGTGGCCGTCGCCACGAGAGCGAGACGGCGGAAGCTGAGACGCGACGGCGCCAGCGGAACGTGATCGGACAGCCGCCGCATTCCGGGGTGGAGCGCGGCCGACCCCCACAGGACGTACGCGCAGAGCCACGTCGCGTCGATCCAGGCGCCGTCGACGTAGCTGCCGTGCAGCGACTGCGTCACGTAGGCCGTGTCCCCACACAACTGGAAGAGCAGGGCTGCGATGACGACGAAGAAGACGCGGCCTGGACCGCGCGACCCGAGGAGAAGACGCGAAGCCACGGCGAAGATCAGGAGGTCGCCGAGCGGATACGAGGCCGAGACGAGCTTGCTCAAGAGCGGGAGCGCCGTACCGTGGGCGTACGGCTCCATCAAGGCGACCCAGGCGACGGTCCCAACGCCCGTCGTCACGATCGCCGCGTCGATCAACGCGGCTCGATCGCGACCCGGTGTCCGCGCACGAACGAGCCGCGCGACGCCGAGGGCGAACACGCCGTAACCCGCGAGATAGAGGGCATCGGCCGGCGAGGGGTAGGGCTCTCGGTTCCAGATGACGCGCTCGAGCATCAGGTAGAGGTCACCGGCGACGAAGAGGCCTTGCCCGAGCGCAAACAGCAGCCAGGCGGAGAGCGCCCGGGGGCGGTGCAGAAGCGCGCCGAACGCGATGGCGGCGACCGAGCAGGCTCCGATCACGGAGTACCACAGGTCGAGCGAGTTCCCGTTCAGGGGCACGATGAAATACCCGGCGACCGCAAGCGCTCCCAGTCCGGCGTAGACCCGCCAGCTGCGCGCCTTCATGCCTCAGGTGATCGACCCCCGAGCGTCTCCGTTGAGCCGTGGGACGGCCCGCCCGCTACCGTCCGTCAGCAGCGGCGGGGTTCCGGAGCGGTCGAACGGGACGGTCTTGAAAACCGTTGGGCGCGCAAGCGTCCCGTGGGTTCGAATCCCACCCCCGCCGTAGCGCTTCGCTCGCTGCGCTCGCTCGCTTCACGGGGGAAACCAGGTTTCCCCCGTGGGCCCCCTTCTTTCGTGCTCACGGCGGGGCGTCTCACTGCTGCGCGGAACACGGTTCCGCTCCGCGACGGAGAGCGCCAGCGACAGTTCTTGAGTTGCCTGGTGTTGCTCTGCCATTGACATTGTTTGCCTTCCCTGCAAGGTTGCAGCCTGCCGTAGGAGAGATCGAGGTCAGGAGGGGTTGTGCACGAGTTGTCGCGGTTTCGCGCGAGTTCCGGCGTACTGCCGGTAAAGCCCAAGACCCGCTGGCTGAGAGCCTCGGCTGTCGTTGCTCCGATCGCGGTGCTGGTTGCCCTCGCGCTGCCGGGATCGGCTGGAGCGTTCGTTCCTGGGCTCGATCCGGCGTATGTCACCGGATCGCCTGCCGGCGGCTCCTCGCTCGTGCACGTTGTCGATGGGACAACGCCCATCCCGACCAATGTGGTTGAAGGGCCGTGGGCCGACACGTACGCGAATCTCCTGCGCGACGCGGAGATGATTCCGGAGCCGGTGCGCGTGCCCGGGCTACGGGTGATTCCGCTCGCTGTGGCCGCGTTTGCGACGGGCTACTTGATCGGCACGGTGGCTAACCATAAGTGGTTCCACATCAACGGCGCGGGGCTCGGTACGCGGCCGGCAACCTGGTCGCCCTCCACTACCGGGCAGTGGAATTACTCCCTGAATTTCGCTGGCGGAGGATGCCCGCATCGTCGTGGAACTTCGACGGCGGTCTTCGGGTTGACGGTCAGACGGTAACGAGCTCGGCGACCTCCTGACGGACGTGGTCGTTCGGGGCGGCGTGGAGAGCGTGACGTTCGA
>Ga0315281_10005380_pt1 | contig 18341 bp, 8 predicted proteins | sample YL17G07_0_MG_FD_204540 | JGI IMG/M metagenome (GOLD analysis project Ga0315281, IMG submission 204540) | Sediment microbial communities from Yellowstone Lake, YNP, Wyoming, USA - YL17G07_0 | ecosystem: Environmental > Aquatic > Freshwater > Lake > Sediment | place: USA: Wyoming | collected...
ATCCGGCGCCGGCGGCCAGGGCCGCCGGAAGTATACAGATGACCGCGAGGATGGTTCGGAGATGGAATCGCGCGCGAGTGAGCATGGTTGCCCTTCCTAACAAGATGTATTATACTGAGCAGCAATCAAAGAGACACAATTCAAACCCTTGTTCAATGCATGAGCATTGCGGGAAGCGATCTATAAAGGGCACAGAGAACCCCCCAAAAACAACTCACCACAGAGACACAGAGACACAGAGACACAGAGGCACAGAGGAAAGCATTGAATGGAAAGGTGGAAAGAAACCCTCTTGTTCCCCGGATATTTGTGTCTTCCTGGTTTTTGGGGTTGCTTCTCTGTGCCTCTGTGCCTCTGTGGTGAGTTCTTCCATATTGTTGTGTCACTTTGAATGCATATTGGTATATCCCAAACGGTTCGCAATCGCCGGTCCTTGCTTTCTTCGGCACAAGCCCGAAAAAGAACGGTGGCGCCAATGGATCAGTGAGAGCCGCCAAACGGAACTGACTCGCTCTCCCGCCGATGCCGGCGCCCCAACTGGAGAGTTCCGCGATCGGGTCGGAATGCTCACATTCGTCTCATGCTTCCCCTATTCCCACAGCTCCCAGTTGCGGACCCGGGCGGCGGGCGGCCGCTGGAAAGTCGCCGAAATGGTATGGTCCGCCGTTACATTGACAAACGGGTAAACACCAACCGGCCCAACCGACAGGCCGTCCACCAGCACATCGGCGATGGCGTAGCCGGGCTGCGGCGCGATGAGAAAGACCTGGCTCGCGCCTTCGCTCACAAGCACCGGCCCACTTGGGCTGATGGTACCGCCTGTTCCCGCGGATGCCGCGATGGTGTAGGTTGGGCCCGTTACCGGCATAACCGATCGGAATGTCGCGGAGATCGTGTGGTCTGCCGTTACGTTGATGAAGGTATAGTTGCCCATCGCTCCCACGGAGACTCCGTCCACCAGAACGTCGTGAACGGCGTATCCCGCCGAAGGCGTGATAGTGACGCCGAGGTTCGCGCCGTCGTTCACGGCCGCGGCGCCGTTCGGGCTGATGGTTCCATTCGCTCCCGCGGACGCATTGATCGTGTGGGGGGCCGGCACCAACCTGAACGTGGCGGAAATCGTGTGGTTTGTGGTCACGTTGCTGAAGGGGACCGACCCGACCGCTCCCGCCGAAACACCATCCACCAGCACGTCCTGGATCGCATACCCGGTCGCCGGGGTGATGGTGAAGGTCTGCTGCATGGTATAGTCCATCACCACCGCCCCGCTCGGGGTGATGGTTCCGTTCGGCCCGGCGGATGCGGTGACCGTATGCGTTTGTTGGCTGAAGGTGGCCGAGATGGTGTGGCTGGCGATCACATTCGTGAACGTGTAGCTGCCCACCGCTCCCACCGAGGCCGCATCCACCAGCACGTCGGTGATGCTGTAGCCGGGCAGGGGCGCAATGGTGAAAACCCGGCTGCCGCCGTCCACCACGCCGACGGCGCCGCTTGGCGTAATGGTTCCGCCCGCGCCGGCCGAAGCCGTGATGGTGTGAGCGGTTGGGCGGAATGTGGCCGCAATAGAGTGGCTGGCGGTCACGTTCGCAAAGTCGCGGCTGGCGACCGCGCCGACACTGACTCCATCCACCTTCACGTCCTCGATGGCATAATCTGCCGATGGCGCGATGGTGAATGTTTGACTGCCACCGGAATTCACCATCGTCGTTCCGCTCGGGCTGATGGAGCCGCCGATTCCAGCGGTGGCGGTGATGGGGTAGGCGGAAGCGGCCCCGAGGAACTTGGCGCTCAGGTCCGCTTCGAGTTGCAGGCGCTCGGCGTCCGGCAACGCGTAGTCATAGAGGAACACATCGCCGATGTTGCCGTTGAAAGTGGTCCACCCATCGGGGTTGTTGCGCCCGACGTTGATGTTGTAGGCGTAGCCTCCCGGAACGCCCGGCACGAGCGCGGTCATGGCGCTGGTTGACGTCACGTTCATGACTTCGGCCCCGTTGGCATAGACTTTGTACTTGCCGTCCGGCTGAACCACGAGGGTCAGGATGGTGATCTGGCCGTCGGGGATGGCGGTGGCGCTGAAATCCAGGCTGCCGTTGCGGCGGACATTCACCAACCCGTCATGATTGCGGATTCCCAGCACGAGCCGGTTGTAAAACACATCCACGACGGACGACCAGTTGTTGCCGGGAAGGGAATAGCGGATCGGCCGGACCGCGACGACGATGCTGGCGCCGTTGCATGAGATCGGGTTTGCGTAATACCCCTTGTCGAAACCGTCGCCATCCGAGTAGTAGTTGCGCTCCCACTTGACGCCGTTGATTATCTCGACCGTTGGACTGCCCATCATGGTAAGCGTCTGGCCGGCTGGCAGGTAAGTGGCCCAGTTGCCGGTGGCGCCGCTTGCGGGGAAGGAGTCGGTGATGCACGAGAACAGGAGGTTGCCGGTGGCGGGGATGTTTCTCGTGTTGGAAATCAACGCGAAGTTGATGTTGGAAACATCCGCGCCATTGACTCCCACAACCTGATCCGTCGTCGTGTAGAAGTTGGCCGCGCCGGCGCACACATACCAAGTCCCGTCCTGAACAGACCGGGCGTAAACGCCCGAGGCATTGGTGGTGGCGGTGTAAACCGGGCCGGCCGAGGCGTTTGACGATCTGGAAAAGTAAACGGTCGCGCCGGAGACTGGCGTGCCGTCGCTCTGCCGGGTTACCGTTCCCGACATCTGGACGTTGCCGACGAGCGTGAAGTTGACGTCGGGCACGTTGCCGCCGACCACCGCCACGAGCTGATCGGCGGAAGTGTTGTAGGCGCTTGATCCGGCGGCGACATACCAAGTCCCTTCCGGCACGGCCTTGGTGTAGTTGCCCGATCCGTCGGTCGTCGCGGTAAAACCGGGATTCGCCGACGGGTTGGGCGCGCCTGAGATGTAAACCGTGGCGCCGGAAATCCCCGTTCCGCTTGGGTTGACGACCTTGCCCGAAATGTTGTAGGTCGTTCCACCCCCGCCCGTCGGGGTGACCGTGGCGAAGGTGACGATCCGGGGACCGCCCCGCGTGTAGAGGTGGCCCTTGACGTTGACGTTCTTCTGCAAGTTGGAGGCAAGGGTCGTCTGAGTTTTTCCATCTCGCGAACCACTGTCTTCCACGGTGATGGAAATGCCTGTGACCGGATCCTTGACAATGTAGCTATACGGGTTCACCTGCGTGACAACGCCGTTGAAGGACACGAGATAGTCATCCGGCAGGCCGCTGAGCTGCGGCATAGAGTAAGTGTGGTAGCCGCTCGTGGGGGTGATGGTCGCCACGTAGGGGGCGGAGTATGCGGTTTCGTTGCCCGCCGCGTCCCTGGCCTTGTAACGGTAGGTGTAGGTTCCGTCCGCCAGCACGGGAGAGACATAAGTCCGGCTGGACTGCCATGCGCTGGCGGGCGCGCCGCCGAGGGTGCAGGTGAATTGATACTGGACGCCGGAGCCGCCGTCCGCGGGCGTCATGGCGGTCATGCTGACCTTGTTGTCCAGGGTGGCGTAGGGCAGCATCTCCCATTGGCCCACTGGGACGGGCAGTTTGGGGGCGGTCTTGTCGTTTGCCGTGGTTGCCGCCGCAGCCGACGCCGCGCTGGTGTTGCCGCGGCCGTCGCGGGCAGTGACCGTGTAGCTGCAGGAGACCCCGGCGGCGAGCCCCGTGTCGGTCCAGGTGGGAGAGGCCTGCCAGCCGCTCGTGGCGAGGCTGGGGGTCACGCGGTCGAACTTGTACTCGACAAGTCCGCTCGGGCTTGCTATTTTCACCGCCGTCATTCTTACCTGCCCGTTGGCGATGCCCGCCGGGCCGGAGGCAAAAACAGTGAGAGGGGCCGACGAAGTTTGCGTGGCGGCGCTGGCCTCGGACGAAGAGGCCGTGGTATTGCCGTTCTTGTCGCGCATCTTCACCGTGTAGGTGTGGATTGTTCCCGGCGTGAGTCCCACGTCGGTGTACTTGTTGAACGAGACCCAGCCCGAATCGTGCCCGCCGCCCGCGGTGCAGGTGAAGCAGTACTCCACCCACCCGCCGGCGTCCGTACCGGCAGTGGCGCTCATGGTGATGGCGGAATCGCTAGGGGCAGTGGGAGTAACCAGCCATGTTGCGGGGTTAGGCGTGGGCGCGGTGGTGTCCGGGGTTATCGTCACGGGCCCGGGGGCCGCCTCCGCATAAACAGCGGAGACCTCGCCCGCCGTCAGCGTCTTCATGTACACACGGAAGTCGTCGAGATAGCCCTGGAAGTAGTCGCCGGCGTTGCCGCGGCCCAGGTAGTTGGAATTTTCCATAAGGGGCGCATTCAGATCGGCGGGGTATAGCGTCGCCACCGCGTTTGTGGCAACGGCGGCGCCGTTGACATACAGGATGCTGGAGCTCGCCGCGGCGGAGAAGACCACCGCCACGTGCGTCCAGACGTTCGCCGGCATCGCGGAGCCGCCGTCCAGGTACTCGGTGGTAGAGGCGTCCGAGATGACAAAGCGCAGATTGCCGGAGGAGGCGTCCTTGGGGGTCAAGTACATGAATTTGCCCGCGCCGTCCCCCATGGACCAGACCCGATGGCCGCCGGCGATGCCGGTCCATTTGACCCACACACAGATGGCCGTTTCCTTGAAGTCGGCGATGGAGTTGTGCAGCTCCACATACTGGTTCACGCCGTCCAGCGGCAGCACGCGGCCGCCTCGGGTGGGGGCGGCGGTGTCTTTGGCCGCGCGGGCGCCGTTCATCAGGAAACCATGATTGATGCCGTACTCGTCCATCGCGAACACGGGGTTGTCCTTCTCAAAGGAGTGGCGCGCGTAGATGTAGTTGTTGTTCGTCAGCTGGTTGAAGCGGGCGGTGTCCTGCCCCCATCCCCAGCCGAAGTGGACTCCGTTGCTCCCGCCGACGCCCGAGTTGCCGTTGGCCGAGTCGCCGTCCATGATGAGACAACCCAGGAAGGTCGAGGGGCTGTAGACGTAGGTCGTTCCCTTCATGACCGCGCTGCCGTAAACGGTGTTGCCGGTATCGCCGCAGTTGGCGTGCTCGATAACTTTCGCGTTCTCGTAGATCTGGACGTTGCCAAAAACTCTTGCCCAATCCCTGACCGTGGCGTTGCCATACACCTGCGCCGTTCCCTCAACCCTCGCGTAGCCGGACACCACTGCGTAGTCGCGGATTTGGGCGCTGCCGGCGACCACGGCGTAGTCCTCGATCCGGGCGTTGCCGCGGACCTGTGCCGTGTTCAATACCATCGCGTTGGGCCCAACGTAGGCCGAGGCATCCACGGTAGTCCCGTTCTGTTTGAACCCGCCGCCGTTGGCGTGGGTAGTTCCTGTCACCGAAGGCCGCGGGTACACCGCATTCCTCGGCGTCGCGTTCGTGAACGAGACGGCATAGGGGAACTGAATGCCGGCGTCGGTGATGTACGCCTTCCACATGGGGTCGGCGATCTTCATCGGCTTCGGAACCGCTATGACCGCCAGATAGAGCTTGCCCTCATCCGATGAGAGGGTAATCGAGTTCGTTCCCTTGTTCCACAGGCAGGAATACCGGGCATCGCCGTTGTTCGAAACGGCCACCAGACACGCGCGCCAGTCGGACTGCCGCACCGGGTCGCTCTGGGGCTGGAAGTTGCAGGACACGGTGGAACCGGCCGACACGGCGAGGGGGATCAAGTTGAAACCGAACTCCTCGGGGACGTGCGCGCGCGCGGGCCGGTACCACCCGGCGGCGCCGGGCACTTTCACCAGGGGGGTGCGGTTCTTCCGGTAGAACTCCCAGTCGGTGCCGTCGTCGGCTTTGCTGTCGGCTTTAAGCCACTGCTGCCGCTCGAAATCCCACGTGATGCACTTCCTGGCCATGTCGCCCCAGAGGTCTTTTACGGCGCCGGCCTTGTCGGGCGAACCCGAAGTGTCCACCCGGATCATTCGGTCCAGGATGTACTCGTTCACTCTCTGGCTCGCGTTCGCGTCGGTCCAGACCTTGTTTACCCAATAGCCGCCGTAGCGCGGATCGCCCCGCGCCGCCTCCCAGATCGCCCATGAGTCGTAAAAATCCCGGCCATGCGCGGGGTAATACATCGCGTTGGCCACGTAGTTCTGGGCGGTCGGGTAGGTGTTGAGAAACTGGAGCTGCATCCAGTTGGCGGTGCACTCCCACCACATCCCCGAGCTATTGCTGCCGTTGAAACCGCCGGTCGTGCCTTCCCACACGTGTCCATGTTCATGCGGAGTGGCGCCCGACGGCGGGTCCCAGCGGCAGTAAGTGGGGTTCGCCATGGCGTAAGCGAAACCGTTGGCGTCCGCGGACATGTATGCGCCGCCGCCGCCGCCGTCGTTCCAGGTCATCAGAAAGTTGAAGTTGCTTCTATACTTGTTCCCGTCCCGCTTTGCGGGATCCCCGGACTCGTTCAGGTCGTTCAAACCCATCTCGGCGACCCAGCGGTTCCACATCTGCTCGTACATCCGCAGATTGCCCTGGGCCAGTCGCTCGGTCATTCCCACGGACTGCGGTTGTCCCCCGGGAGGGCTTTGGACGGAGTTGTCGCGGTTGTACTGCCCGAAACAGAGCCGGAAATGGTCCGAGCGCCGGGTTTCGTTGCTCGGATCCTGGTTGGAGTACTGGGTTTGATTGTCAAGGTACGGCTCCGCCATCGTTGCCATCGAGAGCAACACAAGACCCAAAGCCGTCAGACAAATGTGTGGGCTGTGACGCAACATGTTCTTCATTGTGCATTCCTTTCGTCTCAGCTAAACGGGTAGACGGACCGGGTCCGTCTACCCTGCGCCCAATCGGCTGCGCACTCTGAGGCGTCGAACCGGCGCCCATGCATGCGCCAGAACCGCCGAATGCCCTATGTCGTCCGGTGTCCTGATGAAGGGGACACCGAAATCCGTCAGTACATCTCCCAAGCCGTGCCGGCCGCGGGGATCGGCGCAAACGTCACCGAAATCGTATGGTCCGCGGTCACGTCGTTGAATGTGTAGATGGGGACCGCCCCGATAGGGGCCCCGTCCACCATCAAGCTGGCAACGGCGTAGCCGGGGGACGGGGTGATGGTGAATGCCTGATCGGCGCCGGAGTTCACGATCACCGCGCCGCTCGGGTCAATGGTTCCTCCGGCTCCGGCGGAAGCGTTGATCGTGAACGTGGCGGGGGAGAGGAATTTGTTCGTCAGGTCGGCTTCCAGCCGCTGGCGTTCGGCGTCGCTCAGCGCCGTGTTGTAAAGGAAGACGTCGCCGATGTTCCCGTTGAATGTGCTCCATCCGTCCGGGTCGTTCCGTCCCACATTGATGTAGTGAGTGAAGTCCGGATCACTGCCCCACTGCGCGCTGTGGTCGGGGTTGATCGAGGTCCAGTCGCCGTTGGCGCCGCCGGTCATGATCTCGGCGCCATTGGCATAGACCCTGTACGAGCCGTCCGTCTGAACCACCAGGCTCAGAATAGCTGCCTGCCCGTCAGGAATGGCGGGACCCCAATCGTTCCAGTAGTTTCTTGCGACCATGACCCTGCCATCGGTATGGCTGATGGCCAAAGCGAGGCGATCATAGAAGATATCCACAATCTCGCCTCTCGGCTCACCGGGTACAGAGACATAGGAGGGCTTGACTGCCGCAATGATCGTGACGCCGGCGCAGGAAATCGGCGAGGAGTACCGCCCCTGCCTGTAGCCCTGGTGGTCGCTATACAGATTCTTCTCCCACTTGATGCCATTGATGCTCTCCACGGTGGGTTGCCCCGGTCCTCCCAATGGCGACAGTGCCGGCATCCCAGCGGGGTAGAGCACGGTCCATGGTCCCGTCTCGCCGCTGTCGGGGAACGAGTCGGTCACGCAGCCGAACAGCAGATCGGCCGTTCTGGGGATGTCTCGGACGCTCGATTTCAGAGCGAAGTTGACATTGGCCAGATCCGAGCCATTCACGGACACGATCCGATCCGGCGACCCATAGTAACCCGTCGCCGCCGCGCCCACGTACCAATCCCCGTCCTGGACGGCCTGCGTGTAGTTGCCGGACCCATCGGCGGTGGCGGTGAAGACCGGGTTCGAGGGCGCGCCTGGCGTTCTGGAGAAGTACACCTTGGCCCCGGCGATCGGCGTCCCGTCGCTTTGCTTGGTGACTTTGCCCGACACTTTCGCATTGGCGACCAGGGAGAAGTTGACGCCGGTGATGTTGGCCCCGCTCATCACCACCACTTGGTCGGCGGAGGTGTTGTGGGCGCTCGATCCGGCGCAGACGTACCAAGTCCCGTCGAGGAGGGCTTTGCTGTAGTTCCCTGAGCCATTTGTCGTCGCCGTGACCGCGGGATTCGCCGAGGCGTCTGCCGTGTACGAGAAGTAAACGGTGGCGCCGGAGATGGGGGCGCCGTGGCTGTCGGTGACCTGGCCCGAGATGGTGTAGAGGGTCGGTTCGCCCGTTACCGTGACGGTCGCGTACGTGACGATTCGGGAGCCGCTCAAGGTGTAGAGGTGACCCTTGACGTTCACGTTCTTCAGCATCACGGCGGCGTCGGTCGCTTCCCCGTAGGCGTTGGTCTTGACGGTCATTGTGGCGCCGTCGGCCAGGTTTTTCACCAGGTAATTGCTCGGGGTGACTTGAATCACCGTGCCGTTGAAGTCCACGAGGTAATCGTCCGGCAGTGCCGCGAGCTCGGACGTGGAGTAGGCGTGGTAGCCGGACGTCCGCGTGATAGTCGCGGTGTAGGTCGTGGAGTAATCCGACTCATTGTGCTGCGCGGACTTGTCCCTGGCCTTGTAGCGGTAGGTGTAATCGCCGTCGGCAAGGACGGTGGTGACGAAGGTGCGGCCATCTTGCCAGCCGCTGTTGGGCCCGCCGCCGCTGGTGCATTCGAAGGAATATTGCACGCCGCTCGGGTCCGAAGTGTCCGTCGCGGTCATGCTGGCCTTGTTGTCAATGGTCGCGTAGGGAAGCATTTCCCAGTGCGCCACCGTGATGGGCAACTTGGGCGCCGCCATGTCCTTGGCCGCGGCGGACACCGGCGACGATACCGCGCTGGTGTTGCCTCTGCCGTCTCTGGTTTGGACGGTGTAGCTGTAGCTCGCGTTGGCCGTCAGGCCGGTGTCGGTCCAGGTGGGAGAGGCCTGCCAGTTGCTGGCCGCCCCGCCTCCCGTTCTCGTGAACTTGTACTCCACCAAGCCGCTGGGACTGCTCTGCTTCGCGGCGGCCATGGTGATGGAATTGTTGGTGATGCCGATGGGGCCATACCCAAACGCCGCCACAAGCGCGGACGAGATCAGCGTGGTCGTGGTTTCCTGCGTTGACTCCGCGGTGGTGTTGGCATTCTTGTCGCGCATCCTGACCGTATAGGTGTAGCTGACGCCCGGGGTGAGGCCGACGTCGGTATACTTGTGGAAGGAGACCCAGCCGGAGTCATGGCCGGCGCCCAATTTGCAGGCAAAGTAATATTCCACCCATCCACTGGCATCGTCGCCGGGCGTGGCGCTCATCGTGATCGCGTTGTCGCTCAGGGGCGTCGGCGCAACCAGCCATGTTGGGGGGTCCGGCGTCGGCGCAGTCGTATCGGGGGGGATGGTTACCGGCGCCGGATCGGCCGCGCCGTAGATGGCCGACACCTCGGTCGAAGTCAGAGCCTTCATATAAACGGTGAAATCATCCATGCTGCCCTGGAAGTAGTCGCCCGCATTGCCTCTGCCGAGGTAGTTGGCGTTCTCCATCAACGGCGCATTGATCTCGTCCGGGTCAATCGTCAGGCCGGTGTTCTGGCCGGACTGCGCGCCGTTGACGTAGAGTGTGCCGGTATTGCCGGAAAGCGTCACGGCGACGTGGTTCCAGCCGCTGCTCAGCGGGCCGGCCGCGTCTATGTACTGAGTCGCCGTCCCGTTGCTGATGACTAGTCTCGCATTGCCGGTGGTTGTGTCCTTGGGGGTCAGATACATCACCTTAGCGGCGCCGTCGCCCAAGGAAAATATCCTCTGGTCGTTCGCGGAGCCGGTCCATTTCACCCACGTGGACACGCTCATGTCCTTGAAGTCGTTGACGGAGTTGTGCAGTTCGACGTACTGGTCGGTTCCGTTGAGCGGCAGGACCAATCCGCCGCGCGCCCCCGTTCCCGTGTCCACGGCGGCTCTACAGCCGTTCATCAGGTAGCCGTGGTTGATGCCATACTGATCCATGGCGAACACGGGGTTGTCTCTCTCGAAGGTGTGCTGGGCGTAGATATAGTTGTTATCGGTAAGCCCGGTGAAGATGCCGGGGTTCTGCCCCCATTGCCATCCGAAGTGCACGCCGTGGTCGCCGGTTCCGCCATTGGCCGAATCCCCGTCCACAATCAACGATCCGCTGAACGTCGAGGGGCTGTATACATACGTCGTGCCTTTGACGACGGCGTTGCCGAAGACGGTGGTGCCGCCGTCGCCGCAGTTGGCGTGCTCGAGGACCTTGGCGTTCTCATAGACCCTCGCGTCGCCGAAGACCCTTGCCCAGTCCCGGACCGTGGCGTTGCCGTACACCTGGGCCGAATCCAGAACCATCGCGCGGCCCGACACCACCGCGTTGTCCCTTACCTGCGCGCTGTCCCTGACCACGGCGTAGTCCTCGATTCTGGCATTGTCGCGGACCTGCGCGTTGCCCAGCACCAGGGCGTTGGGGCCGACGTAGGCCGAGGCGTCCACTCTGGCCGGACTGGAGTCCGCCACCCAGCCGCCGCCATTGCCGTGCTGGTGCATGCCGGAGTGACTGGGCGATGGGAACACCACGTTCGTGGGCGTGGCGTTTGTGAAGGAAATCTCGTAGGGGAATTGACGTCCCGCGTCCGACGTGTAAGCGGCCCAGACCGGGTCGGTGATCTTCATCGGCTTGGGAGTGGCGATCACGACCAGGTAGAGCCGGTTCTCGTCGGAGGAGAGCATGATGGAATTGGCGCCGGCGTTCCAGAAACTGCTGTATCGGGAATCTCCGTTGTCGCTGACCGCCACCAGGCACGCTCGCCAGTCCGATTGCCGGACGGGGTCGCACAAGGGCCGGAAGTTGCAGCTGACCGTGGCGCCGGTCTTGGTCAGGGGGATGATGTTGAAGCCGTATTCCATCGGAAGGTGGGCGCGGGCGGGCCGGTACCATCCGGTGATTCCGGGTATCTTCACGAGCGGCGTGCGGCAGCGCTGATACCAGTACCAGTCACTGCCGTCTTCGGCGCTATTGGCCTGTATCAGCCATCTTTGCCTCTCAAAGTCCCAGTTGACGCACTTCTTGGCCATGTCGCCCCAGAGGTCCCGGTTCGCCCCGGTCTTGTCGGGGGATCCCGAGGTGTCCACCCGGGCCATGCGCTCCACGATATACTCATGAATCGCCTGATCGGGGGTGAAGTCCGTCCACACCTTGTTCACATAAGCCGCGCCGTACCGGGAATCGTCCAGGGCGGCTTCCCATATTGCGAAGCTGTCGTAATAGTCCCGGCCGTGGGCCGGATAATACATGCTATTCCAGATCAAAGCGCCGGCCTGGGGATAGCCGTTCAGGAATTGGAGCTGCATCCAGTTGGCGGTGCACTCCCACCAGGCGCCTGAGCTGTCGCTGCCGTTGAATCCGCCGCACGTGCCTTCCCAGACGTGACCCATCTCATGCGGCGTGGCGCCCGAGGGCGGATCGTAGCGGCAATAACCGGTGTTGGCCATCGCCCAGCAGAATCCATTGCCGTCCATGGACATGTAGGCGCCGCCGCCCCCGCCGTCGTTCCATGTCATCAGGAACACGAAGTTGGCCCGGTACTTGTTGCCGTCCGGCTGCGTGGCGGACTCGTTCAGGTCATGCATCCCCATCTCCACGACCCAGCGGTTCCACATCCGCTCGAACATCTGGAGATTGCCCTGGGCCAGTTGCTCGGTCATTGGCGTGCCGGTGTCGCGGTTGTAGTGCCCGAAAGCCAGGCGGAAATGGTCGGAACGCCGGGTTTCGGTGTTCGGATCCTGGTTCGAGTGTAACGTCTCGTTGTCGAGGAACGGCTCCGCCGCCGGCTTCATCGCGGGTTGCGCGAGACCCAGACCGAACAGACAAATGAGAACCGTCAAACGTGCAGACTTCTTCATAGTGTTTTCCTTATCCTTTCCAAGCATTTTCCCACAAAATCCTACCTATCCATCCGCTGTCCCGCGGATTTGTCAATCCGCCGGCATGCGGGTTAACTCCACGGCTCCCACCGAGCCCGGGTGACAACCCGACTGAACTTAACTGAGATAGTATGGTTGGTGGTCACGCCGTTGAATGTGTAGCTGCTCACCGCGCCGACCGACGCTCCATCCACCACCACGTCCAGGATGCTGTTTCCATTGGTCGGGGAGAAGGTGAATCCCTGGTTGCCGCCGTAGGTCACCAGAACGGTCCCGCTCGGCGTGATGGCGCCGCCGCCGCCGGCCGACGCTTTGATCGTACATCCCGTCAGCTTGTATGCGATGTAAGTTTCCAGTTCCTGGCGCTCCGCGTCGGTCAACGCCTTTTTGTAGAGAAAGACGTCGCCGATATATCCGTTGAACGTCACCGTGGCATTCTCTCCCGCCGCCGCCGTTCCATACACGGGGACCGGTTTATTCCGCTGCAGCACCATGTGGTTGCTGAACAGGGGACTGACGCTCACAGCGGCATTTGCGGTTCCCATTGCCGCGCAGAGAAAAAAAATAGCGCCAACAAGCGCTCGGGTTGCCACGGGTTTCACACTCATCCTTTTCCTCCATTGAGCGGATTCGCATTGCATTGCGCTCCCCGTCTTCATTAATGCACAAATTTCATATTCGTGTCAAGTTTATGTTCCATGCACACAGGCTTTTGGTGGAGTGCTCCTTGTTTCTCCTGGATAAGCTGAGGATCATGAGGGATAAGGGGCCGATACCCCCTTGTTTTTCCGCGACAATCCAACAGGCATCCCTGGATCTGGATCATGACTTGACAAAACGGCCCGTGCGGCACGCTATTCCGCATGTATTAGGACACGTGTATGAATTGCGTAGTGCGCTTGCATGATTGGATGATAAGTCGAACTTGTTCAATTGGCAAAGAACGCACGGGCGTCTCATTAAGAGGCGGACAGGCGGGCATTCCGTAAGAACGGGATGAAAAGGCGACCGTGCCATTCCAGGGCCAAACCGCGTCCGCGCGGAGGCACGTGGCTCTCCTTGTCCGCCGACATATATACATTGACACGCGCATAATCGTTTACATAATGGAGGGGCGTTGTGGGAACATCGGAACCCTGTTCGCGATGCGGGTCTGGAGTCTGCACGAGATACATGTGGAAGCGCCATCATCGAGCGAATAGTGCGGTCCGCAAACCCAATGGCATTTATCTCTGGAAAGGGCGTCAACCATGCGTCAAGCCATCATGACCAAACCCGGCGTAATCGAGCATCGGCAGGTTTCCGAACCGGCGGCCGGGCCGGGACAGGTCCTCCTCCGCGTCAAGCGAATCGGAGTTTGCGGAACCGACCTCCACGTCTATCATGGGAAACACCCCTTTACCCCTTATCCGGTGGTTCAGGGACATGAGTTTTCCGCGGTGATTGAAGCGGTTGGCTCTGGGGTGTCGAACCTGCGCCCCGGCATGAAAGTCACCGCGACACCCCAGGAGGTTTGCGGGAAATGCCGGTCCTGCCGCCGCGGCGACTATCACATCTGCGACCATCTGAAGGTGCGCGGTTTTCAGGCGCCGGGCGTGGCGCAGGACCTGTATGTCACCGAGGCGGACAAGATAGTTGTGTTGCCCGACACGTTCACCTTTGAGCAGGGCGCCTTGATCGAGCCAACGGCGGTCGCGGTCCGCTCCACTTCGCGCGCGGGAGACATGCAGGGCAAGAACGTGGTTGTGCTCGGCGCGGGTCCCATCGGCAATCTCGTGGCCCAGGTTTGCCGCTGCCGCGGAGCCAAAGTCCTGATCACGGACCTCAGCGATTTCCGTCTGGGGAAGGCTCGCGAGTGCGGCGTGCCGTTCCAGTCCTGTGCGCGCACGGAATCCCTGGCCCGGGCGGTAGAACGCTGCTTTGGGGAGGAAGGTTTCGACCTGGCCTTTGAATGCGTCGGTGTGGAGGCCACGATGAGCGCCGCGGTGGACGCCATCCAGAAGGGCGGAACAATCGTGGTGCTGGGCGTATTCGGCGAAAAACCGCGAATTGACATGGCTGTGGTGGGCGAGCATGAACTGAGCCTCATCGGAACGCTCATGTATCAACACCGGGACTACGTTCAGGCGGTGGAACTGGTCTCCTCCGGAAAAGTGATCACCGATCCTCTCGTGACCGGCCATTTTCCCTTTGAGGAATACCTCCAGGCCTACCAGTTCATTGATAAACAAGGCGACAAGACTCTCAAGGTTATGATTGACCTGTGAACCCAAACATGGCCGCGCATTCAGACAAGATAGCCACCGTTGTTGTGGGGATCGGCGAGCTCCTATGGGATCTCCTGCCTGGCGGGCGGCAAATCGGCGGCGCGCCGGCGAATTTCGCGTACCATGCGCACGCGCTGGGCGCGCAAGGCGTCCTGGTCAGCGCCGTGGGAGAGGATCCCGACGGCCAGGAACTTCTCATGCGTCTTAAGCCCAAGGGTTTGGATTTGGATCTCGTTTCGATCCTGCCCGGCCGCCCCACGGGCACGGTCACGGTCCAAGTGAGCGGAAACGGCATTCCGGTCTATAACATCCATGAGGAGGTGGCGTGGGACCACATCCCCTGGACCGATGCGATGGAGTCCCGTGCGCATGGGGCCGACGCCGTCTGTTTTGGCACTCTCGCACAGAGGTCGCCGGTCAGCCGTTCCACTATTCAGCGCTTCTTGCGCGCCACGGGGTCGTCCTGTCTCCGGGTATTGGATGTCAACCTCCGGCAATCCTATTACGACCGTGCGATTATCCAGGAATCCCTGGCTCTATCCAACGTGCTGAAGCTGAACGACGAGGAACTCCCCGTTGTGGCGGATGTTCTCGGCGTGACGGGTTCGCAGGGGGAGATTCTGAAAACGCTGTGCGGCAGATTCCGCCTTCTGGCGCTGGCTCTGACGCGGGGGGAGAAAGGATCGCTTCTGATGACTCCATCTGAAACTGTGGATCATCCCGGCGTCAGGGTGGAAAGAATAGCGGACACGGTCGGGGCGGGAGACAGCTATGCGGCCGCCCTAGTCATGGGATTGTTGCGCAACGATCCGCCGGCCCGGATCTGCGACCAAGCGGCCCGAACCGCGGCTTTTGTCTGCGCCCACCAGGGCGCCATGCCGCCCTATCCGGAGAGATAGGAATGCGGCAGCCGCCTTTTTGTGGTAGGATGTAGTCGCATCAAACACACTCGTGAATCCAAGGAGAATTTCCACATGAAAAACCTGAATTACTTCCAGCCAACCGAGATCCGCTTTGGCGCGGGACGCATCCAGGAAGTTGGAGAAGTCGCCGCCCGTTATGGGAAACGCTGCCTGCTTGTCACTGTCCCTGAATTCCCCGCCTTCAGGCGCCTCTACAAAAACGTGAAGGCCATACTCCAGAAAGCGGGCGTGGCCGTGGCCCACTTCGATGGGGTGGTGCCGAATCCCACCACGGAAAGCATCACCGCCGGGGCGAAGGCGGCCAGGGCGCACAGGGCCGACGTGGTGCTGGGACTGGGGGGCGGCTCCTCGATGGACTCGGCCAAGGCTATCGCCGTGGAGGCCACGCACAAAGGGACCGCATGGGACTACCTGTTCTACAAGAAGCCACCCACAAGGAAAACGCTTCCCATCATTGCTGTTTCCACTACCTCCGGCACCGGCTCGCAGGTCACCCAGGTTTCCGTGATGACCCATACGGCCACGCGGGACAAGTCGGCCATTTATAATTCCATCGTCTATCCCAAGGTGGCGATTGTGGACCCGGAACTGATGCTGAGCGTTCCCCCGCATATCACGGCGTCCACGGGCTTCGATGCCTTCTGCCACGGGTTTGAAGCGTATATCCACCCAGCCAACTCCGCCATGGTGGACATGATGGCGCTCCAGGCCATCCGGCTGGTGGCGGAGAATCTGCCGGTGGTGATCGCGGATGGCTCCAACCTCGAAGCTCGTTCCGCCATGGCGTGGGCCGACACGCTAGCCGGTCTCTGCATCGCCAACGCGGGCGTGACGCTTCCGCACGGCGTGGGAATGGCCATCAGCGGGATGTACCCCAAGGTGATGCACGGCGAGGCGCTGGCCATCATCTATCCGTCCTTCATGCGATTCACTTATGCTTCCGCGCCGGAGCGCTTCGCCGCCATGGCGCGCGTTTTGGATCCCGCGCTGAAGCGGGCCGGCGACGCAGCCGCCGCGCGGAAGTCCTGCGATGTGATGGACCGATTCCTGAAGAAGATCGGCATGTGGCTTGGTCTGTCGGATTTCGGCGCGCCGGAATCCGAGGTTGCCGTTCTCGCCAAGGCAGGCATGGTGTTGCCCGACTACAAGAACAACCCGCGCCTCGCCACCGCCGAAGAAATGCTGGAGATGATCGGGCAAAGTTATCGCCGCACGTAGGCACTTGGAAAAGGATTCCTCATGCAGCCCCCCAAGCGCGGCTTTACCAGCACCACGCTCATTGACAACCCGGCCCGGGAATGGCAGCAGGCCTTGATCAGTGGTAACGGGCGGATGGGCGCCATGGTCATGGGCCACCCTCTGGACGAAACCATTATCCTGAGCGAGATTTCGCTGTCAGCCGGTCAGAGCATCGTGCTGGAAATATGTTTGGAGTAGGTATATGTTTGGGGCAGGTAAAGGCGAAATCACATAGAAAAGGAGATTCAACCATGACAACCCTGGGCATAATCGTAGGCAATCGCGGGTTTTTCCCCGGACATCTTTGCGAGACGGGGCGCAAAACAATCCTAAAGGTTCTCAAGGAGGTGGGAATCAAGGCGGTGGTTCTGCCGACCGACGCGACGCCTTATGGCGCCGTGGAATCGCTCGAGGACGCGCGCAAGTGCGCCGCGCACTTCAAGGAGCATCGCGAGAAGATTGACGGCGTGCTGGTGACGCTCCCCAACTTCGGCGATGAGCGCGGCGTGGCGAACACGCTCCGCATGGCTGGACTGAACGTGCCGGTGCTCGTGCACGCGTTCAACGACGACGAGAAGGAGATGACCAGCGCCAGCCGCCGCGACAGCTTCTGCGGAAAGATGTCGGCGTGCAACAACCTGCGCCAATACGGCATCAGGTATTCGCTCACCTCGGAGCACACGATGGACCCGCGGAGCGAGGCGTTCCAAGCCGATCTAAGGGAGTTCGCGGCGGTCTGCCGGGTGGTGAAAGCGCTGCGCGGGGCCCGCTTCGGCCAGATCGGGGCGCGTCCCGCCGCATTCAACACGGTCCGCTACAGCGAGAAGCTCCTCGAGCGCGCCGGCATCACCGTCGAGACGCTCGATCTCTCGGAAGCTCTCGGATGGGCGAACTCGCTCGGCGACGGCGCGCCGGCGGTAAGAAGGAAGATGAAGGCGATCCAGGGCTACACCGACACGGAGGGCGTGCCGGCCGCCGCGCTCCTGAAGATGGCGAAACTGGGCGCCTCGATTGACAAGTGGATGGCCGACAACGCGCTCGTGGCTAGCGCAATCCAGTGCTGGACCGCGCTCGAGCAGTGGTATGGCGTGGTGCCCTGCACCCTCATGAGCATGATGTCGAACGCCTGCAAGGCCAGCGCCTGCGAAACGGATATCACCGGACTCGTCGGCATGTACGCCCTTCAGGTGGCGTCCCAGACACCCGCCGCGCTCCTGGACTGGAACAACAACTACGGCGGCGATCCGGACAAGGGCGTCTTCTTCCACTGCTCGAATGTGCCGAAGGATTTCCTGGGCAGTCACAAGATGGACTTCCAGGAGATCATCGCCGGCTCCGTCGGCAAGGAGAACACCTACGGGACGATCGTCGGGCGCATCGCCCCAGGGCCGTTCACCTACTGCCGCGTCTCGACGGACGACCTCAACGGCCGCATCGTCGCTTACGCGGGCGAAGGGAAGTTCACGAACGATGCGCTCGAAACGTTCGGCGGTTACGGCGTGTTCCAGATTCCGGAGCTGCAGGACCTGCTGGCGTTCATCTGCGAGCACGGTTTCGAGCACCACGTTGCGGTGGCGCGCGGACTGTGCGTCGAGCCGGTGGTCGAGGCGATGGACAAGTACATGGACTGGGACGTCTATCATCACGTGGGATAAAGCGCATGACATAAATGTGGGGCTTGAGTGTTTCCACGCTTTGCATGTCGTGCGCCCGGAGGAGAGGGTCTTGCGAAATGACGCATTCATTCCGGGAGAATGAGTGGCGCAGGCTTTCCAGCCTGCGGTTCTGGCGTGTTTTAATGGCCTTTCGCAGGCTGGAAAGCCAGCGCCACTCATTTAGCGGG
>Ga0315281_10005381_pt1 | contig 18341 bp, 23 predicted proteins | sample YL17G07_0_MG_FD_204540 | JGI IMG/M metagenome (GOLD analysis project Ga0315281, IMG submission 204540) | Sediment microbial communities from Yellowstone Lake, YNP, Wyoming, USA - YL17G07_0 | ecosystem: Environmental > Aquatic > Freshwater > Lake > Sediment | place: USA: Wyoming | collected...
TGCATCGCCGGCGTACCCGTGTCTCTCTTGAGCACGTCCTGGGCCAGCCACAGGGCGAACAGCACTGCTGCCAGGCCCGTGGCCGGTACCATCCAAACCAGCGTCATCGGCGTCTCCTCCCACTCGCACGCGCGAGTTACGTCGTTGTTCAGACACACAAAAGGAGGCGCCAAGCACCTCCGTCAGAGCGCGGCAAGTCTAACTTGCGCCAATGCGACGATCAAGATGTCGGCCCGCGCGCACGTTTCCGCGCGTAAAGAGGTAGCGCCCGCGCCGCAGCTTCGTTGACACTGATTATGCCGGGATGTATTCTCGTCTCGCTGCAAACCTGACGTGTACGTGAGACTTCCTTCCGGCGGCCGGCGCCGATCCGCACCCGCCCTACTGAGGTGCCACATGACGCAAGCGACCAACTCCGTCATCACAGACGAAATGCGCGCCGCCATCGGCGTCGAAGGCCCGCAGGCCGTGCTCGAAGTCGAAAAGACGAACTGCCGCATGTTCGCCCGCTCCGTCGGCCACAAAGACCCCGTCTTCTTCGACGAAGCCGCGGCGAAGGCGCGCGGGTACCGCGGCATCGTGGCGCCCCCGGGCTTCCTCGGCACCCCGATCTTCAATCCCGCGAGCGGCAGTGGCGGCGCACCCGGCGAGATGGGCGGCCGTGGCTACAGCGTGCCCTACAAGCGCGTGCTCAACGGCGGCACCGACTACGAATACTTCCCCGAGGCCGACGTCATCTGCGCCGGCGACACGATCACCGCGCGGACCAAGATCAGCGGCTTCGAGGAGTCCGAGGGCAGCCTTGGGCCGATGCTGATCACCAGGCGCGAGACGACCTACACCAACCAGCACGGCAAGGTCGTGGCGAAGATGTACGGCACGCTGATCCAGTACTAGACGCGGAGGCGAGCGACATGGCGCAGGTCTACTTCGAAGACATCAAGGTCGGCGACGAGATCCCGCAGCTCAAGAAGAACTGCTCCACCCAGCAGCTCGTGCTCTGGGCGGCGGGCTCGGGCGACTTCTACCAGATCCACTACGACAAGGACTTCGCGCAGAACACCGGCCTCAAGGGGCTGATCGTGCACGGTGCGCTGAAGAACGCCTTCCTCGGCCAGCTGCTCCACGACTGGATCGGCGAGAAGGGCCAGCTTCGCCGCTTCGGCTGCTCATACCGCGGCATGGACGAGCCGAACCAGGACATCCTCTGCCGCGGCGTCGTGACGAAGGCGTATGCCGACGGCGGGAACCACTTCGTCGAACTGGATGTCTGGACCGAGAAGCCCGACGGGAAGAAGACGTCGCCCGGGACGGCGGTGGTGACGCTGCCATCCCGTTCGTAGAAGCAATCCATCGCGATGCAGCGGCGCTGCGCGCGTAGCAGGAGAGAGCACGATTGGCTGACGAATTCGAAATCACAGACGAAATGCGCGCCCAGTTCGGCGTCGACAGCGCGCCGTGGACGTACGAGGTCACGACGACCAGCGTCCGCATGTACGCACGCGGCATCGGCTCCGACGACCCGGTCCACTACGACGTCGACTTCGCGAAGTCGCAGGGCTTCCGCAGCATCGTCGCGCCGCTGGGCTACCTGGGCACGCCGGTGTTCCTGCCGGGCAAGAACGACCCGACGTTCGGCTTTCCGCGCCGCGAGGGTGGCCCGCGCCTGAACATCCCGTTCAAGGGGCTGCTCGATGGCGGCACCGAGACGGAGTACTTCGACGTCATCTGCGCCGGCGACGTGCTGGAGGAGTCATCGCACCTGGCCGACCTCAAGCTGCGCGACGGCCCGCGGGGCAAGATGCTCTTCGTGACGAACGAGTCCGTCTACAAGGACAAGGCGACCGGCAAGGTCGTCGCGAAGCAGAAGTTGACCTCGATCCACATGTAGGCGCGGCGGGCCGAGAGCCCAGAACCTAGAACCGACGACTCGGAGCGAACGCGCCGAAAGGAACACCTCCAATGGCAGACCAGACCTACTTCGAAGACGTGAAAGAGGGGCAGGAGCTGCCCCCGATCAAGATCACGCCGGACAAGTCGCAGCTCGTGAAGTTCGCGGCGGGCAGCGGCGACTTCAACCCGCTGCACTTCGACGAGAAGTTCCCGATGCTCAAGGCCATGGGGCTGAGCGAGAACATCGTCCACGGCCGGTTCAAGTACGCACAGGCGGGCCGCCTGGTCTTCGCGCTGGCCGGCTACAAGGGGCGCGTGAAGAAGTTCGGCGTCAACTACCGCGGCATGGACCTGCTGAACAAGGAGGTCACTGCGGGCGGGGTGATCACCGCGAAGCGCCAGGAGGGCGGCGAGAACCTCGTAGACCTCGACATCTGGACGCAGGATGCCGACGGCAAGAAGACCACGCCGGGCACGGCTACGGTGGCGCTGCCCAGCAAGAACAGCTAACGAAGTCTGAGGCCTCCTTCTCACAAGTGGGGCGTCCGACATCCGACTTCCGACTTCCAGGAGACCAGCCAACATGGGCGCTCTCGACAACAAAGTCGCCGTCGTTACCGGCTCCGGGCGCGGCATCGGGCGCGGCATCGCGATGCTGTTCGCCCGCGAAGGGGCGCAGGTCGTCGTGAACGATCCGGGCGTCAACACCGACGGCAGCGGCCACGACGACGGTCCCGCCGACCAGGTCGTCGCTGAGATCAAGGCAGCAGGCGGCACCGCCGTTGCGAACCACGATTCGGTGGCGTCCGTCGAGGGCGGCGAGCGCATCATCACGACCGCTGTCGACACGTTCGGCCGCATTGACATCCTCGTCAACAACGCGGGCATCCTGCGCGACCGGATGATCTTCAACATGACCGAGGAGGAGTGGGACGCCGTTATCGCCGTCCACCTCAAGGGCCACTTCGCCTGCACGAAACCCGCATCGATCCTGATGCGGCAGCAGCGCTACGGCCGCATCATCAACTTCTCGTCCGGGTCGGGCATCATCGGCATGCCGGGGCAGGCCAACTACGGCGCCGCGAAGTCGGGTATCGCCGGCTTCACGCGCGTCGTCGCGAAGGACCTCGGACGCTACGGCGTCACCTGCAACGCCATCGCCCCAGGCGCCTCGACGCGCATGACGCAGCAGGTACCCGATTCGGCGCGAGAGCTGCGGGCGCGTGCGGGCATCACCAGCGCGGCCGCCGCGCGCGCGCCAGCCGTGCCGCAGTTGCGCGACCCTGAGTACGTGGCGCCGATGGTCGGCTACCTTTGCAGCGACGACGCCTGGAACATCAACGGCCAGATCTTCCACGTCGCCGGCGGCACCGTCGGCGTGGCGCATCATCCGACGCCGATGCGCACGCTCTGGAAGCCGGCGATGTGGACGCTCGACGAGCTGGCGGTCGCGGTGCCGCACCAGCTTATGTCCGGTATCCCGAATCCGGCGCCACCACCGCCCGATCTCGCCGTGCCCGGACGGCCCGCGCCGGCCGAGACCCCTGCTGGAGGTGCCGCGTGAGCAAGCGCTTCGAAGGCCGCACAGCGATCGTGACGGGCGCCGGGCGCGGCATCGGCCGCGGCGTCGCCCTGCTGCTCGCCGAGGAAGGCGCCAGCGTCGTCGTCAACGACTACGGCGTGAACGTCGACGGCACCGCGCCTACGTCCGGCCCCGCGCAAGAGGTCGTTGACGAGATCAAGTCCAGGGGCGGCAAAGCCGTCGCGAACTTCGACAACGTCGCCTCGGTCGAGAGCGGCGAGCGCCTGGTGCAGACCGCGCTCGACACGTTCGGACGGCTCGACATCCTGATCAACGTCGCGGGCATCCTCCGCGACCGGATGATCTTCAACATGAGCGAGCAGGAGTGGGACGACGTCATCGCCGTCCATCTCAAGGGGCACTTCTGCACGACGAAGCCGGCATCGATCGTCATGCGCCAGCAGCGTTACGGCCGCATCATCAACTTCTCGTCGATCTCTGGGCTGGGCGGGCTGCCCGGCCAGTCGAACTACGGCGCCGCGAAGGCGGGCATTGCGGGGTTCACCCGCGTCGTCGCGCGCGACCTCGGCCGCTACGGCGTGACCTGTAACGCCATCTCGCCCGGCGCCGCGACGCGCATGACGGCGACGATCCCGCAGAACGCGGCGCAGCTCCGCGCCCGCGCCGGCACCGCGCCCGTCGTGCAGGAGGCGCCCCGCCGGTCCAGTGTGCCGGACATGCGCGAGCCAGAGTACGTGGCGCCGATGACGGTCTTCCTGGCCTGCGACGAGGCGTGGAACATCAACGGCAAGATTTTCTACGTCGCCGGCGGCCGCATCTCGCTGGCGCACGAGGAGGCGCCGATGCGGCAGATCACCAAGAACGGCATGTGGAGCATCGACGAGCTGCGCGACCTCGTCCCGGGCCAGCTCATGTACGGGCTGCAGAATCCCGCCCCGCCGCCGAGTGATCTCTCCATCCCGGGCCGCCCCGGCGTATCGGCGAGCGCGTAGACGCGCGAGTCTCCGTCCGATTCGTTATGTAGGATTTTCCCTATAGCCGCACGCATGCCCGACGTGCGAAGATCGCACTATGAGCGCGTTCTCCCCCGGCGCCGCCTCACCCGCTCGCGTCGCCGCATCGCCCGCTGAGGCGCTGCTGGAGCGCTACCTCAACGTCCTCGTCGCCGAGCGAAACCTCTCGGCGTACACGGTGCGTAACTACACGACCGACCTGCATCACCTGTTCTCCTACCTCGAAGAGCGCCGCGTCTCGCCGCTCACGCTGACCCGCATCGTCTTCCGTGGCTACCTCGCCTCGTTGATCGAGGCCAGCGTCGCCCAGGGAAGCATCACGCGCCGCACTAGCACCGCCCGCTCGTTTTACCGCTGGCTGCGCCTGACTGGCGTCATGCAGGAGGACCCGCTGGCGAACGTCCGTGGCCCGAAACAGGCGAAGCGCCTGCCGCACGTGCTGACGGTCGCCGACATCACGGACCTCATCTCGGCCGCCGGGGGCGACAAGCCGGCCGACCTGCGCGACCGCGCCCTGCTCGAGCTGATGTACGCCTGCGGGCTGCGCGTCAGCGAGGCAATCTCGCTGGATACGGGCGCCGTCGACCTGGAGCAGCGGTCGATGATCGTCACCGGCAAGGGCAACAAGCAGCGGCGCGTCGTCATGGGCGAGCCCGCGCGGGCGGCTCTCGAACGCTACCTGCGGCGAGGCCGCGGCCAGCTCGCGCGATCGCGCCGGCCAGATGCCCCCGGCGCCCAATCCGACCTCCGACCTCCGCCCTCCAGGGACCCGGTCCCGGCCCTGTTCCTGAACCGCAGAGGCGGGCGGCTCTCGCAACGGGCGGTCCAGCTCATCGTGCGGAAATACGCGCTGGCCGCCGGCATCGACGAGCGCGTCCACCCGCACCTGCTGCGCCACACCTTCGCCACGCACCTCCTCGACGGCGGCGCCGATCTGCGCGTCGTGCAGGAACTGATGGGCCACGCCAACCCCAACACCACCCAGATCTACCTGCACGTCACCGAGGAGCGGCAGCGGAAGGTCGTGGAGGGATCCGTCGACGCGCTGGCCGAGGTGGAGATGGCGCGCAGGGCGTTGCGCCGCGAGCGCCGCTAGATGGCGTTTGTCGCTGGCGTCTCAATACGTGACACTGTTAGGGATCGACCCACCGTTGCGAGCCGAGCACCGCACGTCCAGCACAAGGAGCCTCCAATGCCGCTCTATTTCGTCGAACACAAGCACGCCGCCGAGACCTGCCCCACACTGAAGCCGGACATGATGCGGATGCTCGGGATGCACGTCACGCAGCCCAGCGCGGATAAGTTCGGCGTCCGCATCATCTCCGACATCGTCCACCCCGGCGAGCACCGGATGAACATGGTGCTCGAAGCGGCAGCGCAGAAGAACGTCGACGAGTTCGTGCAGCCGTTCGGCATGGTCGGCAGCGTCGAAGTGAAGGAAGTCACGACCTGCGAGCAGGTCGTCGCGACGGGCCAGTGCTAGCCCGCTGGTCTCAGGCAGTCACGAGAGGGACGGAGGCATGCATGTGCCTCCGTCCTTCCTTTCTCCCTGCCCCTTCACCGCCCAGTCCGAAACAGCGTTTGGCACTGCCGGCAGCCCATGCGCCGTGGCGGGCTATCCGGCCCGGGACGAAATAGGGCCGATCGGCCCCTGACGATCCTCGCCTCCACTCGCTAACCTAGCAGAAACTCAGTTAAGCGATCTTGTCCCAGAAAGGGCGTAGTTCACTATGGCCATCGATACCGGCGAGATGCTGAAGGAAACCCCACTGCCCGAGAGCCTGGACCTGTCCTGGCTTAAGTCGTCGGCCGACTGGGGGATCAAGGCCAAGCCCGGCAAGCGAGGGCTCACGCTCGACGAGATCAACGTCGGACCGTACGGCGAGGTTCCGTCCGAAGCCCACGACCTGACGATGCGGCCGCGAGGCGCCGTCGCGCGCGCCGGTGTGCCGCGCGTGGGCTACACCCTGCCCAAGAACGACGTCTGGGCCAGCAACGCGACCCTGCTCTACGAAGAGGCGGTACAGCGCCAGTGGAGCTCTGCCACGGACATCCCGTGGGAGACGCTGGAGGAGCTTCCGGACGACATCGAGCTGGCGATGAGCCAGCTCTGCACGTTCCTTACCGAGGTCGAGTTCATCGCCGGCGACACTCCGGCACAGTGGCTGCCGAGCATCAGCAACGAGCATTACGAGATCAAGCTCTACCTGGCGAGCCAGATCATGGACGAGGCACGCCACCTCGACGTCTTCCGCAAGCGGGCGCTGGCGAACGGCGGCGGGTTGATGAGCGGCGGACCCGGCTCGGGCTTGCGCAGTATCATTGGGGCGCGCGACTTCTCCGAGATGTCGGCGATCATGCACATCATCGGCGAGGGCTTCATCCAGACGCTCTTCCGCTCCGGCGAACTCCTGTCCCACAACGAGGTCGAGAAGCGCATGTTCCGGCTCGCCGTGCAGGACGAGTCGCGCCACGTCTCGTTCGGCGTCATGCACCTGAAGCACATCCTGGAGACCGAACCGGAGCGGCGCGAGGAGATCCACAGCTACCTCGACTCCGGCGAGGAGATCTTCGCCGGCACCGGCGTCACCGCGACCGGCGGCTCGATCGAATCGCTCGCCATTCTCCTGGGCGGTGGCCGCGACAAGATGGACGAGGGACTGCGCATCCTGCTGGCGGTCCGCAAGCGCCAGGTCAACGAATACATGCACCGGCTCAAGGTGGCCGGTCTGGGCGACCGCCGGGCGCGGATGAGCAACCAGTTCTCGCCGTTCCTCGATCCCGACTAAAAGCGGAGCCCAAGCCCTCCGGGCTCAGCGTTCGCGCGAGGATCCCCCAAGCAGCAGCGGGGTCCTCGCGCGTTCCGCGCGAGTCCGGCCGGCGCCCCGCAGCCCCCTTTACCGTAAGCGCCGCTGCGAGGCGGATGTGATACGCTAGGCGCGTTGTTCGGGCCACGTTTGCGTGGGGGTGAGGGTATCAATCGGCAGGTGCGGAGAGCGTGGGAATTGATCTACCTGCTCACGCTCCGTGAGCTGAAGCTCCGGTATCAGGACACCTTCTTCGGGTTCCTCTGGTCGCTCATCCGTCCGCTCCTCCAGGGCGCCGTGCTCTTCATCGTGCTGCGGAAGTTCATCCGCATCGACGTCGTCGACTATCACCTCGTGCTGCTGGCCGGCCTCTTCCCCTGGACATGGTTCCAGACGTCGCTGTTGCTGGCTGTCGGTTCATTCGCCGGCAACGGCGCGCTGATCAAGAAGGTCTACTTTCCGCGATTCGTGCTCCCGCTCGCGACCGTGCTGAATAACGGCGTTCAGTACGCATTCTCCATTCCGGTCATGGTCCTGCTGCTGCTCGTCGGCGGCTACACGCCGAACTGGACGTGGCTCATCGGCATCCCCTACCTCCTGCTGGTGGAGGCCTTGTTGATCATGGGGATCGTGCTGCTGATCGCGTCAATCGATGTCTATTTCCGCGATCTGGAGCACCTGACGGACGTGTTCGTCGGCCTGATCTGGTTCTACTTGACGCCCGTGATCTATCCCCTCTCGATCGTCCCGGCGAAGTATCATGATCTCGTGCTGCTGAATCCGATGGCATCGCTCATCGAAGGCTGGCGACAACTGTTCCTGCACAACCAGCTCCCGGGCGCCGATTTGTGGCCGGCGCTGGTGTTCGCCGGGGCAATTGCGGCGCTCGGCTCCCTCTCCTTCAACAAGCTGCAGGGCGGGTTCGCCGATGCGCTCTGAGATCGGCAGCGACATCGCGATCGCCTTCGAGAACGTCTCGAAGCACTATTCTCTTTCGCTCCAACGGGAAGCGACGGACATCAAGACGATGCTGCTGCACCTGCCGCGCTTCCTGTCCAACGCGCGCCGGCCGTTCGCCGCGCTCGACGGCGTCAACCTGCGCGTCAAGCGCGGCGAGAGCCTCGGCATCATCGGGCCGAACGGCTCCGGCAAGAGCACGACCCTCCGCGTGATGTCCGGCATCGCACCGCCCACCTCGGGCACGGTGACCGTGAAAGGCCGCGTCTCGGCCCTGCTCGAGCTGGGCTCCGGTTTCCACCCGCAGATCACCGGTCGCGAGAACGCGATCCTGAACGCCGTGCTGCTGGGATTGACGCTCGCCGAAGCGCGCGCCGTCCTGCCGGAGATCATCGCCTTCTCGGAGCTAGGCGACTTCATCGACCAGCCCATGCGCACATACTCCTCCGGCATGTTCTTCCGCCTGGGCTTCGCCGTCGCCGTGCACGTCGATCCAGAGATCCTGCTGATCGACGAAGTCCTCGCTGTGGGCGACGCCGAGTTCCAGAAGAAGTGCATGGACCACATTCACGGGTTGCGCGCGAAGGGCGTCACGCTCGTGCTCGTCACGCACGACATGCTCAGCCTGCCGAAGTTCTGCGACCGCGGTATCCTCATCGAGCGCGGTAAGATCACTGACGAGGGGACACCGCAGCAGGTCGTGCACAACTACCTCGCCCGCGTCGAGCAGCTACTGGCCCTAAAACTCGAAGACCGCGAGCAGTTGCGTGTCGCACAGGCGTCAACGTCATGATGGTGCGCCTCGACTTCAGCGGCCGCGCGAAGAAAGCCGCGCGCGCACTCCGGGTGGCCGGAGCCGCCGAGCCCGGTGTTTCCTTCATCGCCGAAGCCGGCCCGCGCCTCCCCTTCGCCGACGAGAGCATCGACGAGGTCTTCGTCGGCCGCGCGATCGCCTATCGCGACGACATCGGCGAGACCATCGGCGAGTTATGGCGGATCAGCAAGCCCGGCGCGCTGATCCACCTGACGCTGCCCCACGCGTCGTCGGCGATCGCCATGTCGCGAGACCCGCGACCGCGGCCGATGCTGACGCTCCAGACGTTCAACTACTACGACCCGAGGACCAAGCCCGCGGACGCGCCCGAGGCGTCCTTCACCGTCGAGCGCGCGCGCCTGCGCGTGGCCGGACAGCGCGGCGACGACAGCGGCCTCGCCCTGGCGCGCGGGCCGTTCGCCCAGTTCGTCGAGAAGCTCGCCAACGGCAGCCGCGGCAGTCAGTATCGATTCGAGCGCTGGTTCGCTGCCCTCATCGGTGGATTCGAGGAATTCGACGTCGTGCTGTCCGTCGTCAAGCAGCCACGGCGAGCCCGTTCGAGCGCCCCGGCCGCGTCCGCGTCCTCGGAACAGCGCGCCGGGAGCAAGGCTGGGTTGACATGACGATCGGGACGGATCAGCCGAACCTCGACCTGACGTACTCGATCGAGGACTTCGAGGCGGGGACACACCGCGACTCGCAGTACCTGTACCGCGCGATCGAGGACACGGTGGTCGACCTTGCGACGGAAGTGCGGGGCGGGCGCGTGCTCGACGTCGCGTGCGGCACCGGCAAACAAGCGATGCGCATCGCCCAGCGCGGCTGCGTGGCAATTGGCGCCGAGGCCTCGCTCGAGATGATCGGCGTCGGGCGCTGGGTGCACCCGGAGAGCCAGGCGGGCATGCTGCGCAGCATCGCCGAGTCGCTGCCGTTCCTCGATGACGCGTTCGACCGGGTGATCTGCCAGGGCTCGCTCGACCACTTCGCCGACCCACACGCCTTCATGCGCGAGGCCGCCCGCGTGACGAAGCCCGACGGCCGCGTCGTCATCGCACTGGCGAACTTCGAGAGCGTGTCGTGCAGATTTGGACGAAGCATTGATGCGCTGAAGAGGCGACTCGGTCGGCCGCGCCCGCCGTGGCGCCGTTACTGGGAGATCCCCGAAGACCACAACTTCAAAGGAGACCTGCCGTACGTGCGTGCGCTCGGCGGGGACGCGCTGCAGATCGATCGCTGTTTCGGCATCTCGATGCTGTGGAACTTCTCGAATGGCTGGCTGCTCGACAAGCTGCCGGAGCGGGTGGGACGCGGCATCTGGGTCGGGCTCGACGGTCTGGCCCGCAAGCGGCCGCAGCACTCTGACATCATCATCTCCGTATGGCGAAAGCCGGGTGCGACGCCATGGCGAAAGACGCGCTGACACAGGACTTCGACGCCCACGTCCTGTTCACCTTTGCGGAGATCCCGGCATCGCCGCCGATGGCGAACCGCGTCGCCCGCGTGAAGCGCTGGTTCCTCATCGCCTTCGTCGAGAGCTGGCTCGCGATCTGGCTCTACCGCCTGAAACTCCGGCTCCGCGCGGCCGGCGTCCCGGCGCTGCCCGGCGCCTGCGACCTGCTCTCGCGCATGCTCTTCCGCGTGCAGATCGGCAACCGCGTCGAGATTGGCCCGGGACTGATGATCACGCACGGCAACGTGGTCATCGACGGCCGGACGAAGATCGGGCGCAACTGCCAGATCAACCCCTGGGTCACGATCGGCCTGTCCAACAGCAAGAAGCTCGGGTTTAGCATCGATGGACCCACGATCGGCGACGACGTGCACATCGGCACCGGCGCGAAGCTGCTGGGGCCGATCACGGTCGGCGACTACGCGCGCATCGGCGCCAACGCCGTCGTCGTGCACGACGTCCCGGCCAACGCCACGGTCGTCGGCGCACCGGCGCGCGTCATCGGGGCCCCAACGTCAGCGGGTGCCGCGGCATCGTCTTCCGCTGACGGTTCTGGTCGCGATGGGCAGCTGGCCGCGCACATGCGCGAAGCGATCGTCGACTACAAGTTGCACCGGCAGTCGCTGAAGGCGCTTGTCGACACGCTGCTCGGTTCGTTCGAGATCGGCGGTGATCCGCTGCGGGCGCTGCAGGACGACTGCAAAGACGATCTGATCTTCCTCGACGCCGTTGCCGCCACGAGCGGAGAGGAGTCGCAGCAGGTGGCCGCCGCCGTCGACGCGATTGAGACCGCGCTACTGAGATTCGCCTAGGGCGCAGCGCAGAGCGCGTCCCACGCTGCCCTGCCCATGCGTTCGAGCAGCCGGTTGCCGTCTGACGAATGATTGTCCGGCCCGCGCAGGCCGCCCTCACAGAAGACGGCCATCGAGAAGAACCCCCTGTCGCTGTGGAAGATGGCGCCGCCCGTGCGGATGCCGTTGATAAACGCCCCGCCCTTCTCCGCCACCCAGTTCTGGCGCGGCTCCGGCAGCGTGTTCATCTGGTTCCACGGCAACAAGTGCGATAGCTCGGCCCGCTCGCGCATGCGCCGCATGATGCGGAGCATGTCGTCGCAGCCCTCTGGTGAAACGGCCTCGCGCCTCGCGATCAGCTCCAGCAGCCTCGCCATCTCGCTGGCCGTGCTCACCGACATCTTGCGCGCGTCGAGGCCCGCCGAGCGGTCACCCAGCCACCGAAACAGCGACGTCTCCGGCAGGCCAAGGGCACGCATCGTTGCGTTCACGGCGTCGAGGCCGGCAAGATCGACGCACATGTTGGTGGCCGAGTTGTCCGAGATGGTCATCATCAGCACGGCCGCATCGCGCACCGACATCTCGACGCCCGGCGACATCATTGAGAGAACCCCAGACCCGAGGCCCCGGTGCTTCTCCTGGTACATCGTTCGTTGATCGATGCTGAGCTTGCCGTCGTCGACGGCCTGGTACAGCGCTGTGAGCACGGGCACCTTGATCAGCGACGCCGTCGGCATCACGTCGTCTTCGTCGTGGCTGATGTGCGCGCCGCTGACGAGATCCGTCAGCGCCCAGGTGCACTTGCCGCTGTACTCCGCGCTCAGCGCGCCGAGCTCCGCCGACAGCTCCGCGAGCGGGTCCCGGCTCATTTCACAACTCCGGCTTCCAGTTCAGCCTCGGTGTATTCCACCTGCTCGTCCTTCAGATCCGGATCGTACGGCGGGTCCGGGTAGTTGATGAGCCACGCCTCCTCTTCGCCCACGTTCTGCAACCCCGTCGCCACGTTTGGTGGGATGAACAGGCGCTGCGGAACCGCCGCGTCGAGAAGATGTTCCTGCCGCGTCCCGTTCACATAGAGGATGATCTTCATGCGGCCGCGCACGCACACGTAGCGCGCCGCACGGATCCGGTGCAGGTGATACCCCTTGAACGCGCCCGGCGTGGCGGCGGTCAGGTACGCCGTTGTCTTGTTGCCGTCTTTGTACAGCTCGACGAGCCAGCCGTTCGGATTGCCGGCATGGTCATACGTGACAACCTTCGTGGCCGCACCGATCGCCACTTCTTCGATCATCGGGATCTCCTCCGTGCCGAATCATGCGCGAGGCAGAGATGATGGGCAAGCGAGGGTACCGAAAGAGCGGGCAGCAGACCCGCTCTCGCCCGGGACCGCTGCGACATCGCGTCATGCGCGCCGCGCCGTGATTCCTATGGCCTGCCGGCCGACGATGTTCACCGTTGCTCCGGGGAAGAGGCTCCGCACCGGCTTCAGGATGATGTTCGTCTCCGCCTTCAGAATGCCGGGAATGGCAGCGAGCGTCTGCGTCATGAAGTCCGTCAGCTCATCGTTGCTGGGGAAGAACGCCAGGGCGATGATGTCGGCGTTACCGGTCGTGTAGCCCACGTACACGACGCCGTCTGCGGAAGCGATGCTCTCCGCGATGTCGGTGATGCGCGACAGCTCCCCTGAGATGCTGATCACTGCCGCCGTGTTGAGACCAAGCCTGGCGGGGTTGGTGACGCCCACGATCCGCAGTACATCGTCCTTGATCAGGCGCTCGATTCGGTTCCGGACCGTACCCTCGGACACGCCTACGGATTCGGCAATCTCGCGGTTGGTGGCGCGGCCGTTGTCCTCCAGGATGCTGAGAATGTGCTGATCGACGGCGTCCGGCTTCTGAAACGGCAATGTTCGGCCCTTTCTGCTGAGGCTTCGTCAAGCAACGATATGCTTCGCATCGAAGCAGTGTCAAGCCGCATTGACCCCTCAGACGTCACCTTGACAGCCACCCGGCAATCCGCCTGAATGTACGGTCTCGCGATGGCGCGGCGTCTCCGCGCCTCTCTGTGAACGATGGTGCTATGGCTCAGCCGCGACCTGGATCCCGGTTACTGACGGCGCGCATCTCGCGGCGGCGCGCCCTCGCGGGTGGCGGCGCGAGCGTCGCCGCCGCCGCCGCATGGGCTGCTAGCGCATGCAGCGGCAACGGTTCAAAAAGTGCGAATGGCCCCGCGACACCGACCCCTCGTGCCGGCGGCACGCTGCGGACAGGCTCGACGCTGCCGCTCGCGTATGGCCTCGATCCGCAGCTGGAAACCGGTATGGGGCTCCAGATCTTCCCGCGGGTGTACGGCTACCTTCTGCACGTCGACCCGAACGATGATTCGACGGTCTACGATCACGCACGGAGCGTCGAGCAGCCGGATGCGACGACCATCATCGTGCACCTCCGACCCGACGCGCGATTCCACGACATCGCTCCCGTGAGCGGCCGGGCGGTAACCGCGGCTGACGCCGCGGCATCGGTGCTGCGCTATCGCGACAACCAACTGGTGCTGAACAAGACCTGGCACACGAAGGTCCTGGATACCGCGGCGGCGTTCGATCCGACCACGCTGTGGGTCACGACCACCCGTCCGAACATCTACTCGCTGAGCGAACTGGGCGGCATCAGCGGCGGCGCCATCATCCCGCGAGAGCTCGCCGATCTGTCGCTGGACCTCAGCCTCACGGGCGTTGGCAGCGGGCCGTTCCAGCTCGACCACGTATCGCTGAACGACTCGGTGCGCCTCGTGCGGCACGGCGCCTACTTCCGTCCGCCGCTCCCGTATCTCGACGCGATGGAATGGACCATCTTCGCCGACGACACTTCCCGCGTCGACGCCCTGGCGCGGCAACAGATCGATGTCGCCGCGAACCACGACCGGGCCGAGGCGCAGCAGATAGCCGCCACGCTGCCCGGTGTCGACGTAAACAGCGAGCTGTCGCTTGCGTATCTCTCCCTGGGGCTGCGCGTCGACCGGCCGCCGTTCATCGACCCGCGCGTGCGTGAAGCGATCGACATCGCGCTGGATCGCGACGTGATGATACGCGACATCGCGTTTGGAGAAGGCGACATCCTCGGCCCGGTCAACCCCCACATCGCGGGCGGCTACTGGTCGCTGCAACGCGCCGAGATCGTCGCGGCGCAGCGCGGCGACGAGCCGGTCGACCAGCGCCGCGCCGACGCGCGGGTGATGATCGAGCGGGCCGGGGTCGCGGGCACACACATCAGGCTCCAGGTGGCGAAGGTGCCGCAACTCCTCGATGTCGCCTCGGTCGTCCGCGAGCAATTGCAGCGCATCGGGCTGGTCGTGGAACTGGAGACGCTCGACCTGCTGTCGTGGTTCCTCGGCTTCCGGCGCGGTGAATTCGAGATGACGCTGATCAGCCATCTGCCATATGAGTGGCCGGACGCCCCGACCCGCATGTATCACTCCGGCGGTGTCGACGGCACGCAAAGCCCGTTCGGCTTCGCTGACGCCGCCGTCGACCGGCTCCTCGAGGAATCATGGGGTGAACCCGACGGCGCGGTACGACGGCACACCCTGCTCGAAGCGCAGCGGCTGATGATCGACGCCCGTCCCATGATCCAGTTGTTCACGAACAAGGCCTACACTTCGGCCTGGAGGTACGTACAGGGGCGGCAGCCCGGCCTGACGGGAAGCATGGCCCACTACAACTACGAGCAGTGGCTCGACCGGCGGTAGCGGCGGGTTCACCCGTGCGCCGAATTGACACCCTGAGGGCGCGTCACTAGAATGAACCGCCCGAAGCAACGCGCCAGCCGCGGTCTTCGGGCGTTCATCTGCGAGCGCGGCCCCGTGGTGTAGCGGTCTAACATGCCACCCTGTCACGGTGGAGATCGAGGGTTCGAATCCCTTCGGGGTCGCCAGAGCTCAGACCTTTCCTCCTTCGCCTCCCCGAGCGGTCGTCCTGATAGCGCAGTGTCTGTCGCCGTCAGCACGACGCTCGCAGAGGCGCCTCTCGCCCGCCGGACGGCGCGACGGAGGTCTGGGTGCAGGGCCTCCGCCCCGCAATTGTTGAAATCGCGCGCGTAAGCTAGTCTGGGCTCGGGCGGGCGGCCGGATGCGGACGACTTTTTCGCCCGCCCGCTCGCGCAAAAGGAGGCTCGATGAGCTCGATCATGAAGACGGTCTTTGGCGACCTGGCCGAGCAGTGCCGGGCCGATCCGACAAAAGCTGTGGCCGAAATGCGCGCGGTCTGCGACTCCGTCCCGGGCGATCCACTAACGTGGTCGGTCACCGGAAGTCCAGGATCGCAGCACGAGATGAAGATCGGCCAACACCCCGCGATTGGTGGCGACGGTTCGGCGCCCTGCCCCGGCGAGCTGGTGACGATGGCGATCGCCGCCTGCATGGACGGCTCCATTCGCTTCTTCGCCGATCTCATGGAGATCCGCCTTGAACGCATCCGCGTGGAGGTCGTGAACCGCGGTGATATGCGGCGCCTCCTCGGAGTTCCCGAAGTGGACATCCCGTCGGACATGGGGATCACGATGACGGTGTCGATCGAGGCACGTGGAGAAACCCCCGAGAGACTCGCGAAGCTTCGCGCCGCGACCGAGGCGAGCTCAGGCGTGCTCAACATGATGCGGCGCCCGATCGCGGTCGCCGTCGAGTGGGCCTGAAGTTCGAACGGCATGACGGTCAGGAGTGGCACGAGCCCCCCGGCCTGTTTACTCGCCGGGCGGACGCACAGCCCGCGCGCGCACCAGGAGGGTGCACCTAGAGCATAAGCCGGTCGCGGCAGTGTGGCCGGGTCAGCGCAGCGTCACTGCGTGGGAGATGTGACCGGCACGACGGTGATGCCCCATCGCTTCAACCTCGGGTCAGTCTTCTGTCTTCGGTGTTTGCCAGAAGTCCGAATCCCTTCGGGGTCGCCAGAGACACTATTCGAATCGGCCCTTTCGAGGGCCGGCTGTGGCTTTCATCGCCTCGAGCACGACGGATACGCGGGGACTCCGTGGCGGTCAGGCTCCGTCATGGTCAAGGCAACTCAAGGAACTCCTTGATCGCTTGGTAGACGGCGTCCGGATCCTGGTAATGCATGCCGTGTCCGACACTGCGGGCTTCGGTTGAGCGGCCGTCCGGTAGAGTCTGCACCATGCGCTCGACGATCTCAGCGCGCAAGAGGTCGGAGTTCTCGCCACGCGCAATGAGCACCGGGCACTTGATCTGCAGCAGGAACGGCCAGAACGGGCTCTCGTCGGGTTGTTCCGGTTGCGGTGACTTTCCCCGGTTCATCAAGACCGGATCGAGCTTCCAGCGGAAGCGGCCGTCGGGGCTCACCTCGCCGCCGTGACGCGTCCACGACTCAATCGATCGTTCGGGTGTGTCCCGGAAGCGCTCTCGCGCCCATTGCTTCGCCTCGTCGAGTGATGCATGCTCCGGTTGCCATGCGTCCACGTACGCCTGGAAATGCGCAGCGCCCGGTGCCCGCGTATCGAGCCCCGAGTCGACCATCACCAGGCGCTCGACCTTCTGCGGATGGAAGACCGCTAGTCCGCCTCCGTACACACCGCCCATGCTGTGTCCGAGTACCGTCGCGGATGCCATTCCAAGCTGATCCATGAAGGCGGCGATCAGATGGATATCGGCGAAGGGGTCATCGTAGGACTCCCGGCGGCTGGAGCCGCCGTGGCCAGGGACAGAGGGGCAAACGATGTGGTAGCGCATGCTCATGCGCTCAGCGAGTTCATCCCAGCTATGCGCTTCGAGGCTGAAGCCGTGGAGGCAGAGCACGTGGGGGTTCGAGCGGCTGCCGAACTCGGTGTACTGGAGCTTGATGCCCTCGACCGTTATGAAGTTGTCGGAAGCGGTGACCATCGAATGACCTCCCTGCATGAAACGATGATAGGCTGATCGAGCTGCCCGTCAAAGGTGCCCGCGCGCGGTAGACCCACATCTGCCCCACCCGCATGTCGGTTCTGTCCGTCATCTAGCCACCCCTAATCCAGTAAGGTACTGACATGCCTACGTCTCCGAGCTTGTTCCGTCCCCGGAGGGAACGCCTGCTCCGCGTACGCCCCGCTAGGCACAACGTGAACAGCCCACCGCGCCGAGGAGTACCTTGATGGCCACACAACAACCTCACGCGTCGTTCCAGTTGGCGGGCGTGAACATGGACTGTGCGGACGCCGAGGCGATGGCTGACTTCTACGGCCGCCTGCTTGGCTGGGAGGTGACATACCGCGACGACGATTTCGTCTCGATGCAAGACCCCGCCGGAGGCGCCGGACTCTCGTTCCAAGAGGAAGCGTGGTACCAGCCGCCGGTCTGGCCGGAGCGGCACGGTGAACAGACCAGATGATTCACCTCGATATCAAGGTGAACGACCTCGACGCCGCCGTAGCACACGCTCTCGCCGCCGGTGCGCGGCTCGCGGAGTATCAGCCGCGATCGGATCCGCGTGTGCTGCTCGACCCCGCCGGCCATCCGTTCTGTCTGTGTGTGGACTGAGCCGAAACCTCGGAGTAGTGCGAGTCACCGTCAGCGACCTGTCCGTCTGGGGCGCGGGCCGCACCGGAACGACGGTAATGCCCCAACGCTCAGCCTCCGTCGATGGCCGGTCGTGGGTGTCCTCGACGGCCTCGAGTCCCGCCGGGTTGTTATACTCGCGCGATGGACTTCCTCGACGTGGTGCGGCGACGGCGCATGGTCCGCTCGTTCACCGACGAGCCTGTCGCACCCGAATCGCTGGCGCGCATCATGGATGTCGCCCGGCGTGGCCCTACCGCCGGCTATAGCCAGGGCGTCGAGTTCGTTGTCGTGACCGACAGCGAAACCCGAGCAACACTTTCGCGAGGCGGCGAGCGGACGCTCAACGCTTCCGGCCTGCCCAACTTCCCCGCGCAAGCCCAGGCACAGATCATCATCTGCACGAGCGCAGACATCTACAAGAACCGCTATCGCGAAGCGGACAAGATGCGCGTGCGCGCCGATGTCAGTGACGAGGACTTGTGGAACGTACCGTACTGGCACACCGATGCTGGTTGCGCGATGATGCTCATTCT
>Ga0315281_10005382_pt1 | contig 18340 bp, 17 predicted proteins | sample YL17G07_0_MG_FD_204540 | JGI IMG/M metagenome (GOLD analysis project Ga0315281, IMG submission 204540) | Sediment microbial communities from Yellowstone Lake, YNP, Wyoming, USA - YL17G07_0 | ecosystem: Environmental > Aquatic > Freshwater > Lake > Sediment | place: USA: Wyoming | collected...
CCCTGGCTGGAAGGTGTTTAGGAGGGCTCAACGGGCATTTCATTTGGGACGCTATGTTGAGTATGCAGCCAAATTAGCTGGCGACAAGATCGAATGCGGTGTATTTGGCGGGTTTAGCGCCTTGCTCTCCTGCAAGATACTTAGCCGACTGTCGCCTGAGTTTGACGGAAAGGGTTTCTATTTGTGTGACAGTTTCGAAGGCCTAAGCCAGCCCGTGGAAAAAGATTATGTTGAAGTCATTGGAGCCAACGGCAAAGTAAGCAAATACAGCACGCACAACAAGGGGCACTTTGCGGTGGATTTTGCAACGGTGTCCAGCAGGTTCTCCGAATATCCTGGCGCTACCTTGGTGAAAGGTTGGATTCCCGATGTGCTGGACAAATTGCCTGAGACTAAATGGTCGTATGTCCATATCGATGTCGATCTGTACGAGCCGACAATGGCGTGTCTTAATTATTTCTATTCGAGGCTGGTAAAGGGCGGAGTGATATTAAATGATGATTTCGGATCACCATTATTTCCCGGGGGAGGAACGTCATGGAAGGATTTCTTCGAAGCAAAAAACGAACCTTACGTGGTACTGGACACGGGGCAGTCTGTTTACATTAAGACCTGAGAGCGTTTCCCGGAATTTCACTCGGATCGGGAAAATGGATAGCCGGTAATACGAGGCCCGTCCGTCGGAAGATGAGAATCCTGAAGAACCTCTGTTTTAGGTTGTCAGACACAGACTACTTTCTATTGCCGTTGTTCTCAGCGCCCCGGCCATTTACCGCTCAGCCGGTAGGCGAAGGCAATTACCTCGGCCACGGCCACATATAATTTCTCCGGAATTTTCTCGCCCAGCTCGATGCGCGCCAGCAGCGACGCCAGCGCGGCATCCTCGTACAGCGGGATATTGTGTTCACGTGCGAGCGCCAGAATTTCCTCCGCGACATGACCGCTACCCTTGGCGGTGACGCGCGGCGTGGTTTTCCGGTCGTAGTAAAGCGCGACAGCCGAGCGTGCCGGATTTTTTGGTTTGTCCGTCATGCGCGCAGATCCAGCAGGGAGCTTGGGGCCGACGGCGCGTCGGGCCGCGGCGGTGCACCGGTCTGGCAGTGCACCGTGGTGGGCACGAGTCCCGCCTGTCGCAACGCGCCCTCGAGTGTGGTCAGGTGCTGCTGGAAGAGTGCGGCCGTGGGCCCGTGTTCGGCCCAAAGGGTTGCCGCAACCTCTTCGCCGCGGAGTGTGATGCGCGCGTGCACCTTGCCGAGCTGTTCGAAATCGAAATGCAGCCACACGCTCCAGGGCATGACTGTATCGCCTGCCGCTACTCCGGACTTCTGCTCTTCGATGTTCAGTTCCAGCACGTCGGCGCGCTGAGCCTGGTGTACCGGCAGATCCACGGCCAGCAACGTGGCGGATTGCGGGCCGCCGGTCAGTGTCGCAAGCTGATTTTGCTCAATGCGTGCGAGCGCAGCGTCTGCCTGACGCAACAGCACCGGTAATGCCGGGTCGAGTGGCGACTCAGCGCCGTGTGCCGAGCCGGTGGTTGCCGAGCTTGATGACGACGCCAGGGAACGCAGCTGGACAACGAGCTGCAGAAGATTGGCCTTGATGTCGTTCTGCACAGCCGGTGCGGTGTTGTCCGTCAATGCCTGGGCGAGATGGGCTTCCAGAAATATTCCCGAATCACTCACTGCGCGCTTGAGCCCCGCGGGCGATGTGAGCATATCCAGCAGCGGCAGCGTGGCTGAAAATTGTTTGAGTGCGGCCGCCGCCGGTTCCGGCAAGCCCGCAGGTCCTGTGCCCGCCAGTTGCGCGAGCAACGGGCGCAGATTGCCTTCGCGCGGCAATACCTGGCGCCAGGCCTGTATGAGTGTGGCTTCGGGCGTTTGTCCGGTTGCCTGCGCCAAGGTCGTCGAGTGTGGCGTTGCTCCGGCATTGCTAACGTTCAGGATGCGCAACACGGTTTGCGTGCCGGACTGCGCTACCTGCAGGGTCAGCGCCTGGTCGGCGGCGAGATTCAGACCAGTACGTGCCTGCAGTTCCTGACCGCCGACGCGCAGTGTGACTGTACCATCCAGTCCTTGCCTGACCACGGTGGCCTCAAGGACCTGGCCCGCAGTCCAGGCGCGCAAAGCACTGCCCGCCGTCTGGGGCTGTATGGCAATGGTCGAGGTAAAAAGCTCCGGAATCAGCATATCCAAGGGTGATGGCAGATGGCCGTAAGTTCTTTATCGGCCTGCAAGCGGCGTCCTTTAACCAGCGCAGGCATATATATAGGTATAATTGGCTCCGGAAGAACCACAAGCTGGAGTTTTGGCGCTGTTCCGGGTAGGTTACGAAGACTCTCACCGCCTGGGACTTTCACCGAATTGAATCAGGGGTTTATGGCCGGAAAGCTGTACATCAAGACCATGGGTTGCCAGATGAACGAGTATGACTCGTCACGCATGGTGGACCTGCTCGCGCACACCCACGGCTTCACGCTTACCGACAACCCGGAAGACGCCGATCTGCTGCTGCTCAACACCTGCTCGATCCGCGAGCGCGCGCAGGAAAAGGTGTTCACCCAGCTCGGTTACTGGAAGGCGCACAAACGCGCCCGCCCGGAAGTGATCATTGCCGTGGGCGGTTGCGTGGCTTCGCAGGAGGGTGCGGCGATTCGCAAGCGTGCGCCCTTTGTGGACCTGGTGTTCGGCCCGCAGACCCTGCATCGTTTGCCGGAAATGCTGGATACGGCGCGCGCCACCCGGCGTGCGGTGGTGGACGTGTCCTTCCCGGAAATCGAAAAATTCGATCGCCTGCCGGAACCACGGGTCGAGGGTGTGCGTGCCTTTGTCTCCATCATGGAAGGTTGCTCGAAGTACTGCACCTATTGCGTCGTGCCCTTCACGCGTGGCGAAGAGTTCTCGCGCCCGTTCGACGATGTACTCGCCGAAGTGGTGAGCCTTGCCGGCCAGGGTGTGCGCGAGGTGACGCTGCTCGGTCAGAACGTGAATGCTTATCGCGGCGCGAAACACGATGGCGGCATGGCCGACCTGGCCGACTTGATCCGCTATGTCGCCGAAATCGACGGCATAGGTCGCATTCGTTTTACTACTTCGCACCCGGTGGAATTCAACGACCGGCTGATCGAGGCCTACCGTGACGTGCCCCAGCTCGCCCCGCATTTGCATCTGCCGGTGCAGAGCGGCTCGGATCGTATCCTGGCCGCGATGAAGCGCGGCCATACCGTGCTCGAATACAAATCGAAAATCCGCAAACTGCGCGTGGCGCGTCCGGACATCAGCATCACTGGCGACTTCATCGTCGGTTATCCGGGCGAAACCGATGCCGACTTCGAGGCGACCCTGAAGCTGCTGGCTGAAGTCGGCTTCGATGATTCGTTCAGCTTCACCTTCAGCCCGCGCCCCGGCACGCCGGCGGCGGAACTGGCGGACGATACCGCACCACAGGTGAAGCAACAGCGTCTCACCATTCTGCAGCAGCGTATCCAGCAGCAGGCGGAAGACGTCAGCCGCGCCATGGTCGGCACGGTGCAGCGCATTCTGGTCGAGGGCTTGTCGCGCAAGGACCCGGGCGAGTTGGCCGGGCGCACCGGCAATAACCGCGTGGTTAATTTTCCGGCGGACGATACCAGCGTGATCGGCCAGTTCATCAATGTCGAAATCACCGCGGTCGTGACACACACCTTGCGCGGCCGTTTGCCGCTGGAGCAGCGCCGCCGCGCTGTCGGGTCTTGAAAGCGTCGGCCACCCCGCAGCCACAAATCGAATTCAGTCTCCTGCCGGCAGACAACGCACGGCTCGCCAGCCTGTGCGGCCAGCTGGATGAACACCTGCGTCGCATTGAGGCGCACTTCGGCATCGAGATCGCCAATCGCGGCAATGCCTTCCGGCTGAGCGGTGCGCCGGAATCGGCACAGGCGGCGGAGCGTGTACTGCAGAGTCTGTATGCCGCCACGTCCAGCGATCCCTATATCAACGGCGCCACGGTCGAGCAGGCGCTGCGCGTGGCCGGCGCTGGCAATGTCGTGGCGGATGACAGCGATACCCATTTGCGCACCCCGAAGTGCGTGATCAAGGGCCGCACCGCGCGTCAGAGTGATTACATCCGCAATATCCTGAAACACGACATCAACTTCGGTATTGGCCCGGCCGGCACCGGCAAGACCTATCTGGCTGTAGCTGCCGCCGTGGATGCGCTGGAGCGCAATCTGGTGAGCCGCATTGTGCTGGTGCGCCCGGCAGTAGAGGCCGGCGAGCGTCTCGGTTTTCTGCCGGGCGCACTGGAGCAGAAGGTCGATCCGTATCTGCGCCCGCTGTACGACGCACTCTACGACATGCTCGGTTTCGAACGCGTCGGACGGCTGATGGAGAAGGGCGTGATCGAGCTCGCGCCGCTTGCCTACATGCGCGGGCGCACGCTCAACGAGTCGTTCATTATTCTCGACGAGGCACAGAACACTAGCACCGAACAGATGAAAATGTTTTTGACGCGCATCGGCTTCAACGCCAAGGCGGTAATCACCGGTGATCTCACCCAGACCGACCTGCCACGCAGCCAGAAATCCGGACTGCGCGAGGCGAGCGAAGTGCTTGCCGATATACGCGGCATCAGCTTCATGTACTTCACCGCCCAGGATGTGGTGCGTAACCCGCTGGTGCAGCGCATTGTCGAGGCCTATGCAGCACGCACCAACGAGGCGGACAAGCGCTGATGCGCCTGCATCTTGTGGTGCAGCGCGTGTCACGCGCCCGCGGGTTGCCGGGTGTCGCCAGCATGACCGACTGGGCGCGCGCAGCCCTGGCGGGCAGCGGCCCGGGTACGGCGGAGATCACGGTGCGTCTCGTGGGCGCGACCGAAAGCGCCGATCTCAACAAACGTTATCGCGGCAAGCGCGGAGCGACCAACGTGCTGTCGTTTACCTATGACTCGGCACCCGGCAAGGCCGGTTTGACCGGCGACCTGGTGATCTGCGCGCCGGTGGTGCAGGGCGAGGCCGTGCAGCAGGACAAGCGTCCGCGCGCACATTGGGCGCACATGGTGGTTCACGGTATACTGCACCTGCGCGGTTTCGACCATATTCGCAAAACCGACGCTGAAATCATGGAGGCCCAGGAAATACGTATCCTGCGGCGCCTTGGTTTCCCCGACCCCTACGCATGAAATTCCCCATGACCAGCGACGAAGAAACCCAGACCGACAATGGCGCCGCGCCGCGTTCATTGATTGAGCGACTTGGCCTGGCCCTGATGGGCGAGCCGGGCACTCGCGCGCAACTCGTGGAAGTGTTGCGCGATGCACAAAGCCGCGACCTGCTCGACCGCGATGCGCTCGATATGATCGAGGGTGTGTTGCAGGTATCGGAGATGCAGGTGCGCGACATCATGGTGCCGCGCGCGCAAATGGACGTGGTGGACATCAGCCGTACGCCGGATGAATTCCTGCCGGTGATTGTCGAGTCCGGCCATTCGCGCTTTCCGGTGATCGACGCCGACAAAGACCGGGTGATCGGCATCCTGCTGGCCAAGGATCTGCTGCGCTATTTACAGCTCGACAAGAAGAAACGTGCGCGCTACAACCTGCGCGATACGCTGCGCCCGGCGGTATTCGTGCCGGAGAGCAAACGCCTGAACGTGCTGTTGCGCGAATTCAAGGCCTCGCACAACCACATGGCGATTGTGGTGGACGAGTACGGTGGCGTCGCCGGTCTCGTGACCATCGAGGACGTTATCGAGCAGATCGTGGGTGAGATCCGCGATGAGTACGACATCGAAGCCGATGATGTTCTGATCGCCGAGCGTGCGCCGGGCGAGTACATGGTCAAGGCGCTCACGCCGCTCGAGGATTTCAACGCGCAGCTGAACACCGCTTTCACGCATGCCGAGATCGATACCATTGGCGGTTTTGTCATGGCGCGCCTGGGCCGCGTGCCGCGGCGCGGCGAGAAAATAGAATTCGATGGCCTGCGCTTCGAAGTACTGCGCGCCGACAGTCGGCGCGTACACCTGCTGAAAGTCACGCGTCTTGCTGAGACCGTATAATCGTACGGCCCTGGCAGCACCGCGCGCCGATCTGCTGGCGCTGCTCGCCGGTGCGCTGCTGCCACTGGCATTCGCGCCGGTTTCGTTTTTCCCGCTGGCAGTTTTGGCGCCGGCATTGCTGTTCCTCCTGCTGCTGGACGTCACACCACGGCGCGCATTGTGGCGTGGCCTGCTGTTTGGACTCGGACAGTTCGGTGTAGGCGTGTCCTGGGTGTATGTCGCGATTCACGACTTTGGCCATTCCGGCGTGCCGCTCGCGGTATTGCTCACCATACCGTTCGTGGGTGTGCTCGCGCTGTTCCTGATGCTGTTCGGCTACCTGGCCGCACGTTTCCTGCGCGGAGCGGATTGGCTGCGCCTGATACTGCTGTTCCCGGCCGCCTGGACACTTGTCGAATGGTGTCGGGGCTGGGTCCTGACCGGCCTTCCCTGGCTCAATCTTGGTTACAGCCAGATTGATGCGCCACTGCGCGGCTTCGCGCCACTCACCGGTGTGTATGGCGTGTCGTTAGCAGTGGCTGTCTCGGCCGGATTGCTCGCCGCACTCGTGTTGACAGTGGGCCGCGCCCGGTTGTTCGCCTTGTCCGGGCTTGCTGTGCTTTGGTTGAGTGGCGCATTGCTAACACAGATCGAATGGACCGAGGCAAGCGGGCCACCCCTGCGCGTGTCGCTCGTGCAAGGTAATATTCCACAGGACACCAAGTGGAGTCCTGAACATGTGCAGCACACGCTAGATCTTTATGTTGACCTGACGCGCCAGCACTGGGACAGCCGCCTGATTCTGTGGCCGGAAGCCGCCATCACCGCGTTTTATCATGAGGTCGCGGGTGACTATCTGCCTGGCCTCGCGCGCGAGGCACGCGCGCACGGCACCGACATTGTGCTCGGCATACCGGTGCGCGAGCCGGGCACACGCCGCTATTTCAATAGCCTTTATGCCATGAGCGACCATCCCGGCTTTTATCACAAGCGCCATCTCGTACCGTTTGGTGACTACCTGCCACTGGAGGAATCTCTGCGCGGCCTGATTCGCTTCTTCGACTTGCCCATGTCCGGTTTCAGTTCCGGTCCGGAAGGACAGCCGCTGTTACAGGCAGCCGGCCAGAAGTTCGCCAGCGCCATCTGCTACGAGGATATTTTTGGCGAGGAGCTGATACCCGCGCTGCCTGAGGCTACGCTACTGGTCAATGCCACTAACAACGCCTGGTACGGAGATTCTTTTGCCCCGCATCAGCATCTGGAAATGTCGCGCATGCGCGCGCTTGAGACCGGGCGCTATATGTTGCGCGTTACTACCAATGGCGTGTCAGCGATCATTGACCAGCACGGAAAAATCCGCGGTCGTTCACCGCAGTTCGAGATCTATGTGCTCAGCGGCGCAGCCATCCCGCACAGCGGTGCTACCCCCTATGTACGAACCGGGAATCTGCCGGTGATCCTGCTGGTGCTGTGCTTGCTTATATATGGTGTTTTGATCGCACAGCACCAGCCGGGTTGATACGGTGGTGTATGCAGGGTGTCCGCCGCAAGCCCTGCATTCAGTAGCAAAAAACAAACAGTTCTCCCTGACGCACAGCAAGTAACAACATCGCGCAGCCGTGCTCTGCGGCGACGTCCGGCATCTGCCTGCCACGAGGCAGCTATTTCTTGTGTTCCTTAGTAGTGCCAGAGAATTGTGCAATTCGAGTGCGTGTGGGCAGGGCGGCTTCCCTGGAAGGGGGTTTTGCTGTCTCTTGTACGCAAAACCGCTTGCGGCACTGTACAGCGCAGCAGGAAGCGCCGGAAAAATGACGCTTTTTCGCGCCTCGTCAGGAGCTGTCTATGCTTCCAGTATTCGATAGGGCGGGTACCAATCGCTAAATCGTCACATATTGCCGGTTTGATGGCGCACTGCGCCACACCAGCGGACTACGAGGTTGACGTGTAAATGAAAATCGCCTTTCTCAACTGGCTACGCAGGCTTGCCGGCAAGTCAGCACACGGTCAGGCAGTGCCGCTGTCATCGATCCGGCATCAGGTCTACGTCCATCCGTGCGTCATCAATAACCAGCCGCATATTGTTTATCCGCGCGGCTTGCAGGACCAGGCGCCGCAATTATTTCAGCAACTGCACAATCATTTCCGCGACCAGGGATACGCTTTAAAGGAAGACCAGCGTAGCGGCGATGCAGAACAGCAGCCGCATCCCGAACGCCGTCGCTGGGCGCCGATATTGTTGTTCACGACGGGCCTGATCTTCGAAAGCGCCGCCTTCGCAGAAACAGAAAACGAAACACACGATACAACCGCGCACGCGCAGCAGACTGTCGAATTACGGCTTGTGGCCAGTAACGCCAGCACGAACCCGGTAAACGAACTGCGTGTGTCGCTGCCGCCGCCAAAACAAACCGAACCGGCGCCGGCCAACGCCGGGGTGGCCGGCCGGATTTATGCCATGCTCACGCAGCATTATCAGAAGCACGATACCGATCCGGACTATATCCTCAACGACTTCAAGGAGGTCGCTAATTACTACAGCGGCTTTCCCGAAGTCATCGACATACTCGACAGCCTGAATAACAAAAAGTGGCAGCTGGTTTATGACGAGCGCAGCTGGTCAACGGCCGCCAGCGGGAATGTGTTTCACGTCGACAATGCCAGTGTGCATTTCAATACGCGTTCCGCGGCACAATTAAAATTCAATAATCGCTGCAAAGAGAATCCTGTCTGCGTGGCGTCGCCGGCCGATGCCCTGCTGCATGAACTCCTGCATACCCACAGCATGCTGGTGAACACAAAGGAATTCATCGCCCAGGGCGGCATGAGTGCCGTGTTGTACCCGTATAAACATGAGTACGCCATTATCGAGGCAGAACGCAAGCTCTATGCAAGCATGAGCCGTCGCGACGACATCAAGCGGCCGCAGCGCATTGACCATACAGGCCGCCTCGTCGTTGCGCAGTGCCCAACCTGCATCAAGTAAGCCACAGCAGTAATTAGCACTTTCCAGCATGGCCCTGTGGACGGGCAATGAAATCTTGAACAATCACCCGCACGGTTTCTGCCGTTGTTACAATCTTTAATCTCCCGGGATATTTTGAGTAGGCACAGGACGTTGTCGGCGTGGAAAAACCATGGTCGTCTGCGCGCCGGACGAGAACGGGAGCCAGGTGGCGAGGCAGCATCCTGTGTGGACTTGGGGCATGCCGGCCATTTTGCGGGGGTTGGGCGACCTTATATAGGGTGTCTTGGCCGCATGGCGCCGGCAGTGTGAGAACGGGCTGCCTGGGGTAGAATAGCCGCGCGCCGTCCGGGACATTGTGCGCACGATTACGGATCACATTTTATTCTGAGGAATGACGATGAAACAGCGGATTATTGGATGTGTGGTTGCCGGCTTGTTAGCCAGCGCCCCGGTTCTGGCAGCCGACGGCGTGAAGATCGGCTATGTGGATGTGCGCGCGGTGGTGCTGGAGAGCAAGGCCGGTCAGCAGCACAAGACGGAAATGGAGAAATTCGTTAAAGACAAGCAGACGGATCTCAAGAAGGAAGAAGACAAGCTGAAGACGCTGCAGCAAACCCTGGAAAAGGAAATGCTGACCCTCACGGAGGCGCAGAAGCAGGACAAGCAGCGTGGCTTCCAGGAGAAGGTGCAGACCTTCCAGAAGACCGCCCAGGAGGCCGAGCGGGATTTGCGCCAGAAGGATACCGATTACACCAACAAGGCGCTGGAAGAGATCCGCAAGATCATTACTGAAGTGGCCAAGGAAGAGAAGATCGGCCTTATGCTCGGCAAGACCGAGATGTCCGTACTCTATGCCGATGACGGCATGGATCTCACGGCCAAGGTCATCAAGAAGTACGACAGCCGCCCGGCTGCCAAGAAGTAACGGACTGAGGACACGGGCCCGCCACGCGCGGGCCTGGTTCCGTCTCGCTCCATTTAGTACGCAGGCGGCAGCAGGGAAACGGCTCCTGCCTGTTGCTGTACTTTCGCCATCCAGAGCAGCCGCACACCGACAAGACCGGATCAGTGGAATGCGGTATCCTTTTGGCCTGATTCCCCAGTTTTCAAGATCATTCCGATGGACGAGCCTTACCTCCCCGAAAGCGTAGAACGCGACGCCCAGAGCTACTGGGAAAAAAACCAGTCGTTCAAGGCCGTTGCCGATCCGCAGCGCGAAAAATTCTACTGCCTGTCGATGTTCCCTTATCCGTCCGGCAAGTTGCACATGGGGCATGTGCGCAACTACACCATTGGCGACGTCATTGCGCGCTTCCAGCGCATGCAGGGAAAGAATGTCCTGCAACCGATGGGTTGGGACGCCTTTGGCCTGCCGGCCGAGAATGCCGCCATGGCCAATGGTGTGCCGCCAGCGAAGTGGACCTACGACAACATTGCCTACATGAAGAAGCAGCTCAAGTCGCTGGGCTTTGCCATCGACTGGGAGCGCGAACTCGCCACCTGCAAACCCGATTACTATAAATGGAACCAGTGGCTGTTCCTGCGCATGCTGGAAAAGGGCATCGCTTACAAAAAGACCGGCACGGTGAACTGGGATCCGGTTGATCAAACCGTGCTTGCCAACGAACAGGTGATCGACGGGCGCGGCTGGCGTACCGGCGCGCTGATCGAGAAGCGCGAGATCCCGATGTATTACCTGGCCATCACGCGCTACGCCGAGGAACTGCTGGGCGATCTGGCCAAGCTGCCCGAATGGCCGGAGCGCGTGCGCCTTATGCAGGCCAACTGGATCGGCAAGAGCACCGGTGTGCGTTTTGCCTTTCCGTACACGCTCGACGGCAAGAATGAAAAGCTCTGGGTCTTCACCACGCGCGCCGACACCATCATGGGTGTCACCTTCTGTGCGGTGGCAGCCGAACATCCGCTGGCCACGTATGCGGCGAAGAGTAACTCAAGGCTCGCGGCCTTCATCGACGAGTGCAAGCGCGGCAGCGTGATGGAGGCGGATATCGCCACCATCGAGAAGAAGGGCATGCCGACCGGTATCAGTGTGCAGCACCCGTTCACCGGCGAGTCCATCCCGGTATGGGTCGGCAACTACGTGCTCATGGGTTATGGCGAGGGCGCGGTCATGGCCGTGCCGGCGCACGATGAGCGTGACTTCCATTTTGCCCGGCAGTACAAACTTCCCATTCAGCAGGTGATTGGTATTGCGGGCGAGACTTTCTCGACCGATGCCTGGCAGGAGTGGTACGCGGACAAGGAACGTGGAAGCTGCGTGAACTCCGGCAAGTATGACGGTCTTGAATATGCCGCCGCCATTGATGCCATCGCCGCCGATCTCAAGACCAAGGGACTGGGCGATAAGCAGGTGACCTGGCGCCTGCGCGACTGGGGTATCTCACGCCAGCGCTATTGGGGCTGCCCGATACCTATAATTCATTGCGAATCCTGCGGTGACGTGCCGGTGCCGGACAAAGACCTGCCGGTGGTGTTGCCGGAGGACTGCGTGCCGGACGGTAGCGGCAATCCGCTCCACAAGCGCGCCGACTTCGTAAACCGCATATGTCCGAAGTGCGGCCAGGCCGCGCGCCGCGAAACCGATACCATGGACACGTTCGTGGACTCGTCCTGGTATTACGCGCGCTTCGCCAGCGGGCGTCGCGCCGACGCCATGCTGGACGACGAGACCCGCTACTGGATGCCAGTGGATCAGTACATTGGCGGCATCGAGCACGCCATCCTGCACCTGTTGTATTCGCGCTTCTGGTCGAAGGTGATGCGTGATGTCCAGCTCGTGTCCTACGATGAGCCCTTCAAGCGCCTGCTCACCCAGGGCATGGTGTTGAACGAAATATTTTTCCGCAAACCCGAGAGTGGCCGTATTGCCTATTTCAATCCGGCCGATGTCGAGTTGACCTTTGACGACAAGGGCCAGCGGCGCGGTGCAGTCCTCAAGAGCGACGGCCAGCCGGTGGAGTCGGGCGGCATTGGCACCATGTCGAAGTCGAAAAACAATGGCATCGATCCGCAAGCGCTTATTGAACAGTATGGTGCCGACACGGCGCGCCTGTTCACCATGTTCGCCGCGCCCCCGGAGATGACGCTCGAGTGGTCGGACGAAGCAGTTGCCGGAGCGCACCGTTTTCTGAAGCGGGTCTGGGAGCTCGGCAACAGGCCAGCCTATCGCCAGCCGGAGTTTGATCAGGGCAAGAAACGTAAGGCGTTTCTGGAAAAATTCGACTGGAGTGCGCTGACGTCGGAACAGCGCAAGACGCGTGGTGAGGTGCATGCCTTGCTGGAGCAAGCCAACCGCGATTTTGCCAAGTATCAGTTTAATACCGTTATTGCCGCCTGCATGAAAATGGTGAATGCGCTTCATCAGATGCCCGTGCTCGGCGCGGCGGACCAGAACCAGCATGGTGATGTGGCGGTTTTCCTTGAGGCCGTGGATGTGCTGACACGCCTGCTGTCGCCCGTCGTTCCGCATATTGCCCATGCCCTTTGGCACAAGGTCGGCGCCGGTGAAGCCAAGGCAGTCATCGAAGCGCCGTGGCCAATACCGGATGCCGCAGCCCTGGTGAAGGATGTTATCGAAATGGGCGTACAGGTGAACGGCAAACTGCGTGGTCGGATCTCTGTGCCAGCGGCCGCCAGCGACGCACAGATCCGCGATCTGGCGCATGCCGACGAAGGTGTGCAGAAACATACCGCCGGTAAGCAAGTCAAGAAAGTCATCATTGTGCCGGGCAAGCTGGTGAATATCGTCGTATGAACAGCGAGAGCAAAGGGCAAAGAGATATGAGTAAAGGGAAACTCGCGCTGCGCGCGGCTACTTACTTTTCTATTTTCTCCTTTCTCTTTGTCCTGACGTCCTGCGGTTTCCATTTGCGCGGCACGTCCTCGTTCGCGCTGCCGCCGGAGTTATCGTCCCTGCGTGTGACCATGGGTGGCGCGGGTTTTCCGCCACTGCTCGTGGAGGTGCGCAATGCCCTGCTGGCACTGGGGGACGTGCGGCTTACGGATGATGTGTCGGCCAATGTACCGGTACTGCAGCTGCTCAGTGAAACCTCCGAGAGTCAGGTGCTGGCAATCGACAGCAGTGGTCGCATCAGTGCATATCTGCTGAACTACCGCGTTAATTACTCGCTCATCGGTGCCGATAAAAAGCCGTTGTTGCAGGGCCAGTCGATAAAACTGCAGCGTGAGTACGGCTTCGATCGCCTGAACGTGCTCGCCTCCGAAAAGCAAAGTGAATTCCTGCAAAACGAGATGCGACGCGACGCGGCGCAACAGATTCTGCGCCGCTTGGCAAGTTTCAATTCCGCCAACGCAGTCGGCAGCAATGCAGATTAACGCCGATCAGTTGGCGCGTCAGCTGGAGCGCGGGCTGGCACCGCTCTATCTGGTGAGCGGTGATGAACCGTTGCAGGTCGAGGAAAGCAGCAGCGCGATCCGCCGCCGTGCCGAGACGGGCGGCTGTAGTGAGCGCAGCGTGTTCACAGTTGAGCCCGGCTTCGACTGGGACGGCCTGCGCACCGCGACCCAGTCGCTGTCGCTGTTCGCCGAGCGTCGCCTCATCGAACTGCGCCTGCCGACTGGCCGGCCAGGCGAGGCCGGCGCCGCGTTGTTGAATGAGCTGGCCACGAACGCATCGGCCGACATCGTATTGCTGGTAATTACCGGCAAGCTCGACAAGACGCAACGTGAAAGCAGCTGGGTGCAGGCCATTGAGGCGGCCGGTACACACGCGGTGATCTGGCCGCTCGATGCCCAGAAACTCCCAACTTGGCTCACGCAACGTTTTGCGGCACGTGGTTTGAAGCCCGAAGCCGGGGTGGTCGACTTGATCGCCTGGCATCTGGAAGGCAATATGCTGGCCGCTGCGCAGGAGGTGGACAAGCTTGCCATGCTGTGCGGCGCCGTGCAGGGAGGCGCGGGAGTGACTGGTGGACGCGTGACACTTGCCGACGTCGAGGAGAGTCTCACCGACAGCGCACGTTTCAGCGTCTATCAGCTCGTTGACGCCGCGCTGATTGGCGATGTGGTGGTCGTCCGCCGCATACTCGTCAGCTTGCGCACCGAAGGTACTGAGCCGATACTGATATTATGGGCCCTGGCGCGTGAATTGCGTACACTCGCATCGATGAGCCAGGACCTGGCGCACGGCAAACCGGAGAGCACCGTACTCGCACGCGCCTGGACGCAGCGGCGTACACTGGTGGGCAAGGCGCTACGCCGTCATCCAGCGCCGGTCTGGCTTGATTTTGTGCGGCGCAGCGCCCGGCTCGATCGCATTCTGAAGGGGCGCGAGACAGGTGACCTGTGGCTTGAGCTCGAGCGTCTGTTGTTGGCAGTCGCGGGCTTTAAACCATTCATCATGAACTGCGATGTATTGGAGAGGAGTGCATGAAAACGGTATCACCACAGAGCGGCGGGCTCGATATCCGGCAGTATATGCAGGACGTCGGCGTACGCGCGCGCCTTGCGGCGGCGCTCATGAGCCGCGCCGAGACTGCTGCCAAAGACGCTGCGCTGCTGGCGATGGCGGCGGGCCTGGAACAGGCGCGTGACCGGTTGATCGAGGAGAATAAAAAAGATCTGGACGCCGCGCGGCGTACTGGCCTCGATGCGGCCTCGCTCGACCGGCTCACACTGAATCCCAAAAATATTGCCGGCATGGCTGAAGGCCTGCGCCAGATTGCGACTTTGCCCGATCCGATTGGCGAAATCACCGATCTCAAATATCGTCCGTCCGGTATCCAGGTCGGGCACATGCGTGTGCCGCTTGGTGTGATTGGCATTATTTACGAATCGCGGCCGAACGTCACCGCGGATGCCGCCGGCCTGTGCCTCAAGTCCGGCAACGCCAGCATTCTGCGCGGTGGCAGTGAAGCCATTCATTCGAACCAGGCGATCGCGGTCTGCATCCAGGCCGGGCTCAAAACGGCCGGGCTGCCGGAGGATGCCGTGCAGGTGGTCGCCACCACTGATCGTGCCGCAGTCGGCGAACTCATTACCCTCAAGCCATTTGTGGATGTGATTGTGCCGCGCGGCGGCAAGTCGCTCATCGAGCGCATCAGCGCCGAGGCGACTATCCCGGTGATCAAGCATCTGCATGGCATCTGTCATGTGTACATCGATGACAAGGCCGACCTGGACAAGGCGATCAAGATTGCGTTTAACGCCAAGACTCATCGCTACGGTGTGTGCAATGCCATGGAGACGCTGCTGGTAGCGCGCGCCGTGGCTGATCGTGTGCTGCCGGTGCTCGGCAAGATGTACCTGGACAAGGGTGTCGAACTGCGCGGCTGTGCCGCCACGCAGAAAATTCTGTCCGGCATCAAGACCGCAACAGAAGATGACTGGCACACGGAGTATCTCGCACCGATACTCTCGATTCGCATTGTCGAAGGAGTGGATGCGGCAATTGAGCATATCGGCCAGTACGGTTCGCAGCACACCGACAGCATTGTGACCGAGGATTTCACGCGCGCTCGCCGTTTCCTGCGCGAAGTGGATTCGAGTTCGGTGATGGTGAATGCCTCCACGCGTTTTGCTGACGGCTTTGAATACGGCCTGGGCGCGGAGATCGGCATTTCCACCGACAAGCTGCACGCACGCGGGCCGGTTGGGCTAGAAGGCCTGACTTCGGTGAAATTCATTGTTCTGGGCGATGGACATATTCGATCCTAAATGCCCGTATCAGCGAATCGGCACACCATCTGTCATTTGGGTGGAATTGGCATAAGACAGGGTCACCTCTAGCGTCTACATTCAGCACCAGCCGGGAAACGAATATGAAAAATAATCTGCATTTGAGCGGCCAAGGCTTGGTTCTATTAAAATCGATCGAGAAGCCGAGACTTAAGCCATATGACGATCAAACGGGCCAAGACATAGCCGTATGGTGGAAAGGAGCAACCATCGGATACGGACATCTAATCCTTGCTCACGAATGGGACCAGTACAAAAAGGGTATTAACGAAGCGATGGCGGGTAATTTGTTCATGACAGATTTGTCTAAATATGCCTATAGCGTGTCATCGAAGGTTACCGTGAGCTTGAGTCAACATCAGTTCGATGCCTTGGTTATTTTTGCTTATAACGTTGGTATTGAAGGCTTCTCATCCTCTTCCGTTGTAAGGCTTGTGAATGATCCAAATGCCCAAACCGCTCAGAAGAGCCTTGAATCTGCATGGAAGGCCTGGAATAAGTCACAAGGCGTGGTTAACGCAGGGTTGGTTAACCGAAGGAATGCCGAGTGGAAAATTTATTCGAAGAATATCTATCAAGGGTGGTAAAGATGAAGAAGTCGATCCTCCTTTGTTATATTACCGCTCTGATGATTGGTTTCGCCACATCTTGCGGGGCAATCGATAACCCCGATGCACCAGATTATGTTGCCGATTTTAATAAGCGGTCGTTAAAGTTTGAAACGGCTATTCACGTGCATGCGAGAACGACGCAAGATACGCTAATGGCGTACGCTGAATATGAGAGATTCTTGAATTCGGAATTAAATAGTGCATACGAAGCACTATTAACCAAGCTTGCAGCCTCACAGATGACAATGATTCAAGAATCACAGAGAAACTGGGTCAAGTACCGTGATTCAGAGTTTGGTTTTATCGCGGAGAACTGGACCACCAAGAATTTTGGTAGTTCAGCTGTTTTGTCGCGCGGCGCGTATCGCACGACAATTGTGCGTGAACGTATAACCTTGTTGCTCAGCTATCTAAAAAATTATTGATGGTCTGAGGAGCAGTATCTTTAATTGCAGGCAAGATTGATTGCAGCCTCTCCGCAGAAAGACCATGAACTGGCGCAAGCGATCTTATCGAAATGCAGGCAGCCACGCGCCAGTGGCGACCTTTACTGTGTTTGGCTCACCATGCTGGGCAAATCATCGTTAATGATCGGCATCTTCGGCGGCACCTTCGACCCTATTCACTATGGCCACCTGCGCCCGGCCCAGGAAGCCATGCAGCAATTGGCGCTGGCCGAGCTGCGCTTCATTCCAGCCGCCATCCCCCCGCATCGCCCACCGCCGCAGGCCAGCGCCGCGCAGCGGCTCGCCATGGTCGAACTTGCCATCCGCGATTTACCCGGCTTGCGGGTGGATGGCCGGGAACTTCAGCGTGGCGGGCTGTCCTACACCGTGCTGACTCTCGAATCGCTGCGCGCTGAACTGGGCAGCACGTCACTGTGCCTGCTGATCGGCGCCGACCAGTTTCGCAGTTTCGAAACCTGGCACCGCTGGCAGGAGATCCCGGATCTGGCGCACCTGGTCGTGCTGAACCGCCCGGGTGCAACAACCGGTGCGTTGCCGGCATGGGCGCGTGGGCGCGCGAGTTCAGATTTGCAGGCATTACGTGCGGCACCGGCCGGAAGACTGGTATTTCTGTCCGTGAGCCCGCAAGATATATCCGCCAGCCGCATTCGTGCGGCGCTTGTCCGGGGGGGATCGGTGCAGGGGCTGTTGCCGGAGGTGGTGCTGGACTATATACGGGTCAACCAGGTTTACGGCAATTAGGCCGGGGAAATTGATGCAGGCAAAAAAGATGCAGAAGGAAATCTATCAGGCGCTGGTGGATGCCAAGGGTCAGGACATCCAGGTTCTGGATGTGCGCAAGGTCACGGATTTTACCGATTACATGATTATTGCGAGCGGTACCTCGAGCCGTCACGTGCAGACCCTGGCGGACAAGATCTGCGTGCACATGAAGTCGCTGGGACTCATGCCCATCGGTCGCGAAGGCGAGGCGGTGGGCGACTGGGTGCTGGTCGACTTTGGTGATGTGGTCGCGCACCTGATGCGTCCCCAGGTGCGCGACGTCTATAATCTCGAAAAACTCTGGGGCGATGGCCAGCAAGTCGAACATACCCATACCGGTGTCCGGAGTTGAGCGCGGAGGACGCAGAGGCGCAAAGAGCGCAGAGATTTCATGTGTTGCTCTACCTTTTTTTCTCTGCGCTCTTTGCGCCTCTGCGATCTCCGCGTTGATTCCCCGCAAATCCTATGCAAATTCACATCATCGCCGTGGGCGAACGCATGCCCGGGTGGGTAGAGGCGGCGTATGCGGAATACGCCAAGCGCCTGCCGCACGAATGTCGTCTCACGCTGCACGAAATCCCTGCCGGCAAACGCAGCAAGGGCGCCGATCTCGCGCGCCTGACCCGTGATGAGGGCGCGCGCCAGCTGGCTGCCATTCCGGCCGGCAGTCGGGTGGTGGCGCTGGATCGCGATGGCCGGGGACTGGACACGATAGCGCTCGCCGGCCGTATCGAGAAACAGCTTGGCGCCGGTTGTGATCTCGCGCTGCTGGTCGGCGGTCCGGAGGGCCTGGCGCCGGAGTGC
>Ga0315281_10005383_pt1 | contig 18340 bp, 14 predicted proteins | sample YL17G07_0_MG_FD_204540 | JGI IMG/M metagenome (GOLD analysis project Ga0315281, IMG submission 204540) | Sediment microbial communities from Yellowstone Lake, YNP, Wyoming, USA - YL17G07_0 | ecosystem: Environmental > Aquatic > Freshwater > Lake > Sediment | place: USA: Wyoming | collected...
TGAACCAGGAACCGTGTTGTTTCGCGAGGGTCTGAAACGAAGGTATCTGATGCATCAACTTGGTGATCTCGACAGCGATCTCGAGTGTCTCGGCTTGGTCGTACACAAACCCTGTCTTGTCAGGGACCGCTCCTAATAGATCTGCAATTTTCTTGAACTTTTCTAGTTGGCTTGTGGACTCCCCCGCCCCAGGGTCCCCAAAGATCGCTCTCTCAACGCAGCGCGGGCAGATTTCGATGTGCCTTGCTGGAAGAAACGGGACCTCAAATGTATAGCGAACCCCCTTGTTAAGCCAGACAAACTTTCGACGACATATTGGACAGGTTTGCTGGGATGATAAACGGCGGACCCGCTCCTTAAAGTCCTCAGATACGTGGGCAAGACTTTGCAGCGGGGTGAACTCTGCTATCCAGAACCAACATGTGTTGCATAGCGGGAGAACCCTCCGGGTTCGACCGATGAGGGAGGGATGAATGTCGTCGTAGCTCTGGCGGTTGTCGCATACCGAGCAGATGATGGTAAGCCTTGACCGGTTCTCGTAGTCCTCTCGGTAGAGCTTAGCCAGGTGTGGACTCTCAAGAACGCGGGAGACAATAAAGTACCCAAAGTAGGCCGGGAACTTGAAGTTTTCGCCTAGGCGAGTATGAATATCGTCCTTGATGCTTTTCTCGAAGGCGCTCAGAAACATGCCATAGCGGCGCAGGTGGTCTTGAACCACCGCATCACACTCGGCGTTCCACCATTCCAGACAACGGTCACGTTCCTCGGCGTAACGTTGGTCTGTTGTCTTGAAATACCAACCTTGGTCAAGCCCACCAAACGAGGGTGCGTAGTATCCCATGTGACACCTGGTATGATGTGGCGGCAATAACAATCAACGTGGTCGATACGGCCCCTAACAATGATTATACAGTCTGTATAAGACGGCAAACACAAGCTGCGTTTTTCTGTATAAGAAGTTGCCGCGTCTTCTTGTTCCGTATTCTAACCTCTTTCATATCAATCCTTTGATCCGTTTGCGCCAACACCGGCCTACAAACCATCGGCCGGACTTCGGACGCCTTGTTCAAGACATGCGTGTAAATCATCGCTGTCTCGATGTCGCCACGGCCCAGAAGTTCCTGAACCGTTCGAATATTGTAACAGCGGTAGCAGTAGCAGTATAGGTGTTTTTTGCGTATGTGTCAATTTTCTGCGCCTCTCATCTCAAAGGGTGTGACTAGATTTTCTGGCAGGCAGCCTTCCCGTTTCCAAGGACCGGAGCAGGCCGCGTCATTGCGAGGAGTTCGCCACGGCGAACGACGCGGCAATCCAAGACGTCAGGGAGGAGATTGCCACGCCGATCCGCCTTCGCCGGGAACCGGCTCCGGAGGACCGGCTCGCAATGACGCCGTTGATGGCCTCTCTTGCCATTGGGTGTGTGCGGCCAGAAAATCTAGTCACACAGTCCCAAATGGCTCAGGCAGGGCGGCACCCGGGCACGGGTATCCTGGAAATCTCGGATTGAAGATAAAACGATGATGATTCGGTTGTGATTGCTTGCCATCAATCCAACGGCAAACTATAATCTTTGACCATGAACCAGGAAACGACCCAATCACCGCCGGCGGAACGGTTTGCCGTGGCCATCATGAGCCGCGATCGTGTGGGCATCGTCCGCGATGTGACCGGAGCACTGAAGCGCCTGAACGCCAATATCGAGCGGCTCAGTCAAACCGTCGTCATGGACTATTTCACCCTCACCCTGGTGGTCAGTATTCCTCAGCCGCCCAGCGTCGAAGAACTTCGCGATTTGCTTCGATCGGCGGGTAGTCCGGGCGAGTTTGAAGTCAGCGTCAAACAATTTTCCAAGGAAGCAAAGGCCCGTCCGGTTGTTTCGGACGCGGATATCTTTATTTTGACGATGACGGGTGTGGACCGTCCGGGTATTCTGGCTGAGCTTGCCGCTTATCTTGCCGGCAAGGGCATTAACATTGTCGATCTGTATATGTATAAACCCAATCCGACGGATTTTGTCCTGATTTCGGAACTGGCGGTGCCCCAACAGATGAACGCCGATCAGATCCAACTCGATATCGAGGCGTTGGGCAAGAAATCCGGCCTGGCGGTCACGATACAACACCAGAATATTTTTAAGGCAACCAATGAGGTCACCGCACCGGCCAACGTGTTTTAGACGCGACCGGAGCGGCAAGGTGAAACATGCTTAGAACGGACGATATTCTTTCGACGGTTCGGATGCTCCGCGAAGAACAGCTCGATGTGCGGACTGTCACGTTGGGCATCAACCTTCAGGAATGCGCCTCGTACGATCTCGATCACCTTTGCCGGAAAATCCATAACAAGATCCTGTCCAAAGCCGGTCAACTGGTTTCGGTCTGTAATGAGCTTGGGCGAAAGTACGGCATTCCTATCGTCAACAAACGTCTGGCCATCAGCCCGGCAACCTGGCTGCTGGAAGGCATGCACAAAGACGCCCATCTGCAGGTCGCTCGCCAGTTGGACAGTTCCGTCAAAGCGGTGGGCGTCGATCTTCTCGGCGGGTTTACCGCACTGGTGCAGAAGGGCATGACTCCGGGCGAGCGCACCTACTTTGAGGCCCTGCCCGAAGTGCTCAGCCAGACACAGCGGATCTGCGCGTCGGTCAATGCCGCCTCCACCCGGACCGGTATCAATGTCGATGCGATTCTTCTGGTTGCGGAGGCTCTGAAGAAAACCGCTGAGCTGACCGCCGACAAGGACGGTTTCGGATGTGCCAAGGTGGTCGTTTTTGCAAATATCCCCGATGATAATCCCTTCATGGCCGGCGGTTTCCTGGGGCCGGGCGAACCCGAAGTCGTCATCAACATCGGCGTTTCCGGTCCCGGCGTTATCAAACGTCGCCTTCAGCAGATGCTTCAGGACCATCCGTCTGCGAATCTGGGACAGATCGCCGAACAGATCAAGGAAACCGCATTCCGCATCACTCGCGTGGGCGAACTTATCGGGCGGGAAGTTGCCGCCAGACTCAATGTCGATTTCGGCATCGTTGACTTGTCGTTGGCCCCTTCTCCTCGTGTGGGCGACTCGGTGGGCGAAATCCTTCAGGTGATGGGCATTGACCAGATCGGCTCACCCGGCACCACCGCCGCCGTCGCCATGCTGACCGATGCGGTCAAAAAAGGTGGAATGTTTGCTTCGAGTTCGGTCGGTGGGCTTTCCGGGGCGTTTATTCCTGTGGCGGAAGATTCCGCCCTCGCTCAGGCCGTTGCCGACGGTTCGCTACGTCTGGAAAAACTCGAAGCCATCACCAGCATTTGTTCCGTCGGCCTGGATATGGTTCCGGTGCCCGGCGACATCAGCGTTCAGACATTGGCCAGCATCATTGCCGACGAGCTTGCAATCGGCGTGATCAACAACAAGACGACGGCGGCCCGGATCATCCCCGTGCCCGGCAAGTCCGCGGGCGAGATTGCCCGGTGGGGAGGTCTTTTCGGCGAAAGCCCAATATTGGACGTGAAGAACCTTTCACCCACGCAAACCCTTGTCGGCCGGGGCGGTCGGATCCCTGCGCCAATCCACAGCGTGCGAAACTGACATCGTCCGAATCGATATGAAACGTCCACAGTGATCGTTCGTTGTCGTCATTGGCTGTTCATCTCTCCAATCCAATCACTGATTCTCTGGCGAACAGGCTCAACCAGATCGAGTGGTTGACCTTCTTCCGGCACGTCGAACCATTCGATATGACGCATCTGACGAAACCACGTCCGCTGCGACTTGGCGAAACGCCGGGTGTTGATCTTGATTTTCTCGATGGCGGTGTCCAGATCATATTTCTTTTCCAGATAATCAATGATCTCAGCATATCCAAGAGCCTGGCGGGCCTGGTCGGATAGGGGTGGCTGGCGGCGATGAAGTTTTTCAACCTCGTCGACCAGGCCTTCTTCGATCATCCGCTTGACCCGGGCGTTAATCCGACGGTTGATTTTGTCCCGGTCGTGCCGCAGACCAATAAAGAGCATTCGATAATCGTCCCGAAGAGTGCCGAATTGGCTTTGCAGCCGGCTGATCGGCTGGCCCGTCAGCTCGAAAACTTCGAGCGCTCTGACGATCCGCCGAAGATCGTTGGGATGGATGCGCTGCGCTGCCTCAGCGTCAATCTGCTGCAGTCGGCTGTGCAAAAACTCAGGCCCCTGGTTTTCCGCCAGCAGCCGGAGCTTCTGACGAAGCTGGGGGTCGGAAGGGGGCGCAGCAAACATTCCTTCCGTCAGCGTCTTGAGATAGAGTGCCGTTCCGCCCGAGCCGATGACAGGTCTGCCCTGCGTGTGGATATTCTCAATGGCAGTGTCGGCAAGCTCGACAAACCGGGCGGCGGAAAAAGAGTCGCAAGGATCGACCACGTCGATCAAATGATACTTGACCTGTTCCTGCCACTCGCGAGGCGGCTTGGCCGTACCAATGTCCATTTGGCGATAGACCTTCATCGAATCGATCGAGACAATCTCGGCGCCCAGCTCCAGGGCCAAGCGATGGGACAGAGATGCCTTGCCGGAGGCGGTGCATCCGACGACGAAAACGATCAAAGGCGTGGTTGGCAGTCGTGTCGATTTGTCCATTTCGTTTTTCTTGCACAGTGTCAAGTCTTCAGGGTATAATACAACAGTGGGAATGTTTTTGCCATTCAGAGGAGGCGAATTATGACACGGATGCTTTCCCGAATGTACCTGCTGAGCTTGTTGGTCGTTGCCGGCTGTGCGAGCTTAAATGTCAACGTGCCGGATATTCCGGAGATACCGGCCCAACGACGGGAGCGGGTTGACGCCTCGAACGTGCCCGATGTCAGGACCCTGGATCAGGCAAAAATAGAACTCAACCGAGCTTACGCGGAGATTCGTTATCAGCAAAGCAAAGTGCAGAACCGCGAACAGGAAATCGAGAAACTCAAGCGCGAACGAGAGAAACAAAAGGACGAAATCAAACGGTTGGAAAAGCGACTTGAACGGTACGAGAAGGATTAGATTCAAGATAAGTGTTTGTGCAGGTGTGTGCAGGAGGAAAGACAATGATACGGCCACAGCTTGCTGAATGTGACTTTGGCGATTTGATCGGGCGTGCCCACGAAATGATCGACAAACTCGGGCAGAAATCATTTTTCAAGTTTCGTCCCTGTGGAGGCTGGCAGCCGGCAGTAAATGTCTACGAAACTGACGATGATTATTATATCTGCCTCGATCTGGCCGGCGTAGACCCCAAACAGATCGACCTGCAAGTCAGCGGCAATCAGCTCCAGATCAGCGGCCATCGGACCACACCCTCTCCCAAGGGAATGACCGCCCCTCGGATTCATCTGATGGAAATCGACCACGGCATGTTCTGTCGATCGGTTCATATCCCATCGAATGTGACCGTGGACAAGATTGAAGCCCGGCACAGCAACGGACTGATCTGGATTCAATTGCCGAAAATACCGTAGAGCGCACAATATCCAATGGGGATTATCGTTAAAACAACTGAGAGAGTGTGATTATGATCGAAGACAAAGGCACACTGAACGACGTGGGCGCTGCGGACCGATCCGCGCAGCCTGTTGAGGCCAATGCGGTCTCCGGAGGAGACGATGGGGCCAAGATATTGACTACCATCACGACCGAAGGTCCGGCTCAGCAGGAGGTCGCCATACCCAACGTCCTGCCTCTGCTGGCCGTGCGCAATACCGTCGGGTTTCCAGGTACGGTTATGCCGCTGAATATCGGCAGGGAGCCTTCCAAACTGGCTGTGTCCGCTGCCCTTTCCGGAAATAAACTGATCGGTATCGTCACCCAGCGCAACCCGGACACTGAACACCCGGGTCCCGAAGACCTCTATTCCTGGGGCACCGTCGGCGTCGTATTGAAGCTCCTGCGGATGCCCGGGGGCGACCAGACGATCGTGGTTCACGGACTGTTACGGTTTCAGATTGTGCAATTTCTGCAGGCCAAACCCTATATGACCGGCCGTATCGAAGTCTTTGGCGACAGCAAAGCCCCCGAGGAAGACACCGAACTGCAAGCCATGACACACAACATTCGTAACATGGCCAACCGGGTCATTGATCTCAGCGACAACATGCCCGATGAAGCGCAGGTCGTGTTGAGCAACATCACACATTCCGGCGCCCTGGCCGATTTTCTTGCTGCCAATCTGAACTTGTCTATCAGTGAAAAGCAGGACATTCTAGAAACGGTAAATATAAAGCATCGGTTGGAGAAAGTGAGCACGGCCTTGGCTGAACAGCTCGACGTCCTTGAGCTTTCTACAAAAATCCAGAAGCAGGTCAAGGACTCGATCGGCAAGACACAACGCCAATACTTTCTTCGTGAGCAACTGGAAGCGATACAAAAGGAGTTGGGTGAGTTCGATCAGCGGGGAGGCGAACTGGACGACCTGCGCAAACGCGTAGCCGGAGCCAAAATGCCCCCCGAAGTTGAAAAAGAAGCGATTCGCGAAATCGATCGCATGGCAAAGATTCCAACCATGTCCCCGGAATATTCGGTGGCCCGGGATTATGTCGAATGGTTCTGCGTCCTGCCTTGGTCGAAATCGACCGAAGACCAACTCGATATTCGCCAGGCCCGAAAGATATTGGACAAAGACCACTACGATCTTGAAAAAGTCAAGAAACGCATTGTCGAGTTTCTCGCTGTGCGCAAACTTAAACCCAAAGGGCGGGGTCCAATTCTTTGTTTCGTCGGCCCGCCAGGGGTGGGCAAGACGTCGCTCGGACGCAGTATCGCCCGATCCATGGGCAGGAATTTTGTTCGCATGTCCTTGGGCGGAATCCGCGACGAAGCCGAGATCCGAGGCCACAGGCGAACGTACATCGGGGCGATTCCGGGGCGAATTATTCAGGAGCTTCGCAAGACCGGCTGCAACAATCCGGTGTTCATGCTCGACGAGGTCGATAAGATCGGGCAGGATTTCCGCGGCGATCCAGCGTCGGCCCTGCTCGAAGTCCTGGATCCCGAACAGAATTTCAGTTTCGTGGATCACTACATGGACGTGCCGTTTGACCTCTCGAAAGTCATGTTCATCGCCACTGGCAACTATATGGCCCCGGTGCCGCCGGCCCTGCGTGATCGCATGGAAGTCATCGAAATCCCGGGCTACACTCAGCGAGACAAACTTCAGATCGCCAGGAGATTCCTCGTGCCCAGGCAGATCGAAGAAAACGGTCTGGATAAGAGCAATGTCAGCTTTACGGATGAGGCGATCAACTTGATCATCGAATCCTATACGCGGGAAGCAGGCGTGCGAAACCTCGAGCGTGAAATCGGTAATATCTGTCGGGCTATCGCCGCCAAAGTGGTGGCAAAAGCCAAGCGTCGGTTTAACATTACCGCCCGAAGCGTCGCACGTTATCTGGGCCCCACGAAGTTCGAACAGGAGATGATCACCCGAACTCAGGTTCCCGGCGTTGCAACCGGTTTGGCCTATACGCCGTTCGGCGGCGAAATTATCTTTGTCGAGGCCACGTCGATGCCGGGAAAAGGAAATCTCCAGTTGACCGGCCAAATCGGCGATGTGATGAAAGAGTCTGCACAGGCAGCGTTTTCACTGCTGCGCAGCCGGGCGAAAAAGCTCAAGCTTGATCCGGATGAATTTGCCCGCAAGGATTTCCATCTCCACGTGCCCGCAGGGGCGGTTCCCAAAGACGGCCCTTCAGCCGGTACCGCGATGTTTACCGCCCTTGTTTCTCTTGAAACCGGTATTCCGGTCAAGAGCGACGTTGCCATGACCGGAGAGATTACACTTCGCGGGCTGATCCTGCCGATCGGAGGGATCAAGGAAAAGATCCTGGCTGCCAAGCGTGCCGGCGTGAAGCACGTGATTGTGCCCCGACAAAATCAGAAGGATCTGGTCGACATACCCAAAGACGCCCGGAAAGGTCTCAAATTCAGTTTTGCCCGGACGGCCGATCAAGTGCTCAGAATAGCCCTTACCAAGCCGATTCACTGACCCCGCAAAGAACGCTCGCTCTGTGTGCTCGCCGCTATACTCAGGGCAGAGGCAATAGCGGTTTGGATGGTATGTCGGTGATTTGCTTGATCCGCTCAGAGACGTCGTCCAACGTTTTACTATCGATCTCCGCAAATCCGTCGGCTTTCAGATTCTTGGTCAACCCGGGGTTTGAATTCGCAGACTCCATCAGCAGGTGCCGTATCTGATCCTGCGTGGCTTTCGGCAATGCCGGGGTGGCCGCCCAGACATATTCCGGCAATTCCTTCGTTCGAGCGATAATCCTCAACTCGTCCTTGAGCAATTTGGACATGTCCAAGGTAAGGTCGGACGTGGTTTCCCACCAAGTCTGCGTGACCACGCCCACGTCGGAAAGACTGAATATTAGCATATCCCGCACCACACCGAGACCGTCATCACGATATCGGGCAGACTTCAATGCCGCCGTAGGCACGTTTGACTCCGCCAGAAGCTCCAGGACATTATAAAACATGTACGGCGAGCCATAAGGCCCGAAGGCGAACCGCTGTCCCTTGACATCCTCGATCGATTTGATGCGGCTGTCTTTGGGGACGACGATCAGGCCGACCTCGGTGTCTGCCTTTCGTATGTTTTTCCGCACAGCCAGCGGGATGAGTGTCGCCTCCGCACTGACCTGGCTGTACTGGACCGGATCCAGATACAGCAGGTGATAATAGTCTTTCCGGTCCGCCAGATGAACCTTGATCGAATCCGTGTCCCAATCACTGGAAATCTGGACCGGCTGCTTAAGCTCTTTTTCCACTTGGTCTTTGAAGGGGCCGAACTGGATCATCACCCTCAGAAAATCCCGGTCAACGGTGGTCATTCGCAACGGTTCGCTGTTCTTAAATCCTTTTGAAAAAAGGGGCCGATTGGCACAACCGCCGAAGATGAGAGTCGTCAGAGCGACAGAAACGGCGAACCCAGCCGCAAGCCTTTTCATGACAGGCCTCCAATTCATGATCGTACGATACGAACCGGTGTCGCTTTCACTATACCCACCCCGGCAGGCAGGGTCAATGATGGATGCATGGGAAGATGGGTGTCCGCCGGTCCGGACGCGGCCCCAGGGAACCTTCTTGCTTACCTCTTCCGAATCTCGTGCCGGGCGGGTTTTTGATAGACCGGCGGCTCCGCCTGTGCTAGAATAAACAAATTGCAGAAAAGGCAAGCAATCATGATGCAACCTGGCAATGATCAAATGATGGTATCCGTGGAAAACCAACTGGCCCATGCGTGTGAGCCCATTGCAGATGCGATGGAAGAGGTCCATACTCTGTTGGATCGGCAGCTCCAGATGGATTACTCGCAGTTGAAAGAGCTTTCCGAACACGCATCGCGGCGTCGCGGCAAGATGTTGCGCCCAATCCTCCTGTTGCTTTCCGGACGGGCGGTCGGCCCAATCGGACCCAAACACATCAATCTGGCGGCGGTGGTCGAGCTGCTTCATCAAGCCACACTGGTTCACGACGACGTCCTCGACGGGGCACAATTAAGGCGAAAACTGCCCACGGCATCCAGCCTCTGGGGCAACGAAGCCAGCGTGTTGCTCGGCGACTACATGCTCAGCAAGGCATTTGACCTGTGCAACGAAGCCGGCGATTTCCAGGCATCCAAGGCAATTTCCGAGACCGCCGGTCAGATCTGTCAGGGCGAATTGCTTCAGTGTGTCCGGCGAAAAGAATGGCAAATGGACGAAGCGAATTACCTGGAGATTATTGATCTCAAAACCGCCAGCCTGTATCGCCTTTGCTGCTATTTGGGAAGCATCCTTGCCGGGGGCACTCGGGAACAGTCGGACGCCTCAGCCAGATACGGTCAGGCCATCGGGGGCGCGTTTCAAATTGCCGATGACCTGTTGGATATTTTCGGCCAGGAAGAACACGTCGGCAAGACCCTCGGAAGCGACCTGGCCCAGGCAAAGCCGACCTTGCCCATCATTCATTGCCTCCGCCAGACCCAGCCTGGCGTTAAGGATTCCATGCTGGATCTGCTCGGGTCGTGCGGCGCGCATGGCAACGGCCTCGATCGCACGGTCGTCGAAAAAATTCATGCCTTGCTCAAACAAAACGGAAGTCTGCAATATGCGTGGGCAAAGGCTCGCCAGCTGACTGCCCAGGCGAAGCGCGAGCTGGACGTGTTGCCCGACTGTTTGGCCCGTAGTTCGATGATGACGATCGCCGACTTTGTTGTGGAACGATCATGGTAGACCCGATCGAGACTGCTGAAAGATCCATTCCGGCGAAAAACTGGCCCTGTTGCCCAGTTGTTTTTTGTGCGTTGTTTGCCATAGCCGGGGTCATGGGTCTGTGCGGCATTCTGGCGGTGGCGGGAGGGATTTGGAGAATAGCGACGTCAACCGGCCACGAAGGCTTTTGGACAATTTTGACCGGGACGATCGGTCTGGGTCTGCAACTGTTGGGTGTTGCAGCAATTATCGGGGCCATCCTGCTGCACATGTGGACTCGCCCCAGTCCGATTTGGCCGGCGGATCGCGAACCGTTGATCACCGCGATTGACGACGAACCGCGGATAACTGAAACACCCGCAGCCCCGCAACCGGACCGAGACCTTGCCAATCTTGCCCAATCGATCAACCTGGCCGTCGAGCAGTTGAAAGAAATTAAAGAAAATACCCTGCTGGACGACCAAGCCAAGAAGAACAAACGGGAACAATTTGCCGAGTTTGATCGCAAGTCCGTCTTCGTTGAGATTGATCGACTTGCCCGGACCCATGAATGGGCCCGAGCGAAAAGACTGCTCGACGGATTGCAGCATAAGTACCCCGATCAGCCGGACGTGCGGCAGGCTTTCGAAAGCCTTGAGCAACTTCGCAAGCAGGCGTTCAAAGACGACGTTGCCCGGACCAAGAAGACCATCCACGACTTTATGGCGATCAGCGCCTGGGATCGGGCCGCGGCACACGCCGAAGTCCTGCTTGAGAAACATCCCGACATGAACGAGCCTAAAGAGCTTCTGGCCCACGTGTTCACCGAACGGCAGAAATTTCGCGAAGAGCATTTGAAACGTATTTCGAACGACGTTCAGCAGAGTATCAACCGAAAGCGGTGGAGCGACGCCCTCCAGGGTGCTCGCCAGCTCATCGACAAATACCCCGACAGTGTCGAAGCTGAAGCCTTGAAAAATCAACTTGAGACGCTCGAGACAAACACGGAAATTGAAAAACGACAGCAACTCGAAGAACAGATCAAGGATCTGATCCACCGGCGGAAATTCGTCCAGGCGCTGGAACTGGCCAAACACGTCATTGACACCTACCCCGGCAGCCCCCAAGCCCAGGCCCTGCGGGCGCAGACGGTTAAGCTCGAAGAACTCGCCCGTCAGCAGGAAAAGGAAATCGAGCTGTAACCCGCGACGCCCAGACCATCCTCACCGGAAGATGATGCCGCTTGCGCTCAACCTTGCACTTTGGTGCCACACCACCGCACGCGAACCCCACCCGCCCCGGTCCTCGATCCCGCAGATTTCCGGGTGACTGCGTGCAACAGTTTCCTGCAAAATCGGTTCAGATTGTTCCTACGCAAACTGCCTGAATCAAAATAAAAAGCATGTCCAACAATCGGGTGGAGGCTACAATTGTCCGCGGACGGAAAATTGAGCCTCATCCGTGACGTTGGATTGCTCGTTATTGAGGAGGATAAAGATGAATTCCAATTACACAGGGATATTGTTAGGTGGTTTGCTTCCTGCGGTTCTATATGGAATTTGTGGCATATGCACCAAGGCTAGCAATCGACAAGGCATCAGCCTGAACCACTTCATCTTGTTTGCTGGAGCAGGAGTGATTTTTGTGGCGTTCTTGTCATTTGCGATATTCAAAGAAAAGTCGATGAGCCCTCGATCTGCAATACAGGCATTTCTTGTCGGAGCGACATGGGCAGGCGGACTTGCCATCGTGGCAATGGCGTTGACTAAATATGATGCTCCAATTTCATTGATCGCACCCTTAAACGCTACAGCCTGTCTGATAACGATCCTGCTTGCTCTGTGGATGTTTTCAGAATGGAAAGATGTGCATGTCGCACGCCTTCTGATTGGCGCCATCCTCATAGTAACAGGAGGAATGTTGGTGTCTGCATCCTCTAACACGACCAGAGTCCAACAATTGAATCCACCTGCAATCAATTCCGCGCCGGGAGATCCATTGATTGCAGGTGATTCATACGGTAGCACATCACAAGGTCCTGGCTAATCTATGTTCCGCTTAAACGGTTAACGACCGAGTTCCGACCGCACGCCGATCCCGCCTGCTGCAAGAAAATTGCGAGAGCACGGTTGACAATCCGCCGGGTTGCGGTGTAGAATTTACCCATAAGGTGTTCGGCTGGAGGGAGTTTCCGATGGGTCAACGGCTGAACCCTTGGCGAGAATGACGGGCCTTTTTTATATCAGGCATGCAGGCAAAGGGGCTTACGCGATGTGGGCGAGCAGGGCGGGTATCTCTGTTTCGAAAGAGAGCAACCGGGCCGCGAAAGCAACCTCTCGGACTGTCGATCGGACGAGAGATAAGATGGCTCAATGGGTTGAGGCGGGCGCAGGGTGTCTGCCTCCCGGTTCAGGCGGGAATGGGCAGCCTGCCTTGATGGGATTATACAGGCTGTCTAAGCATTGTTGAGCGGTGTTCTCGCATATGAACATCATCTATCGCTCTATTCTCTTTGGCGCGATTACCGAGGTGGTTGCCTTCGGCGTATCGGCGGGCATGGTGATATGCGGCGGCTACGGCCCTTGTGGTCCTGCGAGCAGCCTCAGTGCGGCGGGAATTCTACTGCAGATGCCTGCCTTCTTCCTGGTGGAGTGGGGCCTCAACGTTCCGGAACCGTTGGATTTGGTTGCCATAGTTGCCATCCAGACCGTTGTCTGGTCTAGCATTTGGTTGGGCATTCACCGATTACGAGGTTTGCAGAGGTAGCGAGTATGATTCGAGTTACGTTGCCCAATAAGATTGGTTTTTATGAGTTATGAATGGTCTGCGTCTTGCGAACAGTGTGACATTCCGCCCATCCCGAAAGGGCGTTTCCGAGAAATCGCGACCATTCTTGCCGCTGGAATCCGAGCAGGATCGGGCTGAGCAGAATCTCTCTGGAAACCTGCAGAAGGGTCTTGAGGTGCCGGCAGCTATGACACAAACCGCTTTCCCGCGATGGCGGAACTGATCGAGGTGACGAGTCGTTCGTGATCCCAGGGCTTGATCAAGACGCTGGCGACGTTCGGCGTTCGGGCCAGCTTCAAGACCTGCGGCTTGGTGACGTTTCCGGTGAGAATGACGCAGGGCAGTCGCGGCACGGACCGCTGCAACTGCTCGACGAGGGTTTCGCCGGACATGGACGGCATCATCAAGTCGGCTAATACCACATCAAAGCCGCCTTGTTTGGCGAGATTCAAAGCCGCCAATCCGTTGTCGGTTGAAACCACTTCAAAGCCTTCCCGGCAGAGTTCCCGATCGAGAGCACTGCAAACGAGGCTGGAGTCATCGACGATCAGCACTCTCTTGCGAAATCTGTTTGGCGGTTCCAGGATATCAGCGGTGGCTTCGACTTCGACGCCAGAGGTATCGTCCAGCGTTTCAGGTTCATCGCTCCCGTTGCTCTCGCTGCTCTCGTCGCTTTCGTCGATCTCGATTCCCTCCGGCCTGCACTTGACGAACACGCCGGTCAGCAGGAGGTTGGCGTCGTCGAATGTACGGATCCGTTCGATCAAGTCGGCCGTCAGATGGGTGCCCGACTTGAGCAGCAATACGCCGTCGATACTGTGCAACGTGCGGGAAAGGATCATTCCTTCGGTTACCTGCTTCGGTGAGAGTTCAACTTCCGCATCGGCATCGGCCTCAACGCCGGCTTCATCCAGGCATTGCAGGAACACTCGAACCAGGAGCGGATCGAATTGCCTGCCTTGGCCGTCGAGCAACACCTGTCGGCCGTCTTTTCGCGAAATCCGGGTCGGATCGGCTGAAGAAAAAACAGCACGGTCGTAGGCATTGATTACGGCGATGATCCGAGAGCCGAGAGGAATGTCTTCGCCCTTCAGGCCGTCGGGGTTTCCGCTTCCGTCGTACAGTTCGTTTTGATGTCGGACGCTCAGGGCGATTTTTTCAAATCCGCTCACGCGTGAGAGAATGGCATAGCCGGATTCCGAATGCTGAACGGCCGAATCGACCCGCCGACTGTGGATTCGTCGAATAGTCGGACGATCGTCTCGATGACACCGCGAGATTTTGCCAATGTCATGGAGATGGGAGGCAAACTCGACATCCCGGAGCGACGATTCGTCCAGCCCCAATTTGCCGCCGATGTGCCGGGCGAGCTGGGCCACCCGCTTGGCGTGTATGCCGAGGTTCGGGCTGTACGCTTCAAGCATGCGTGCCAAGACGCTGACAGTATCACGCAGGGACTGCTCCAACCGGGATTGGAGAGTGAGCAAATGCTCATTCTGTACCTGCAATTCGACGGTTCGTTGCTGGACCTGCTCTTCAAGCTTTTGGTGCTGTCGGCCCGCAATGCCTTCAAGGCGGTGGTTCTCACGGAGAAGCTGACAGAATCGAATACCATGACGTACCAGGTTCAAAAGGCAACGCTTCATCAGGGGCCGATGCAGCAAGCAATTCACTTTTTCCTGGTCGCACAGGGCCTGGAGTTCGCCGATGTCCGTGCTGTTCGCCAGAGCAATTCGATAGGAATGAGGGTGCAGGCGCGCCGTTTCCGCCAAGAATGCCGAGCCGCCGGCGCCGAGGTGGTCAACGTCGCAGACGATTACCTCTATATCATTGCTGCTCAGCATGTCCAACGTTGTTCGTTCATTATCCGCCTGATAAACGGCGTAGCCCTCCTGGCTGAGCAAACCCGCTGCAGCGTCGAGCGTGTTCTTGTCGGCGACAATCAATACTCCGTTACTCATGATACGAGTTGCTCCTCAACCCACTTCAGATCAAACACCGTAAAAACTCGCGGAATTTGAAGAACACCTGTCTTCTCGTCGCGTTGTCGGAGCGGCTCATCGTCGCGAAGAACAACAATGTGGCGGTGGCCATGGTTCAAGAGCATCGCGATTAATTTGTCGGCAGCGTCTTGAGAAGCCGAATCGACAACCACGATGGCTTTGGAGGAAACATCGGAGGGACCGAGCTGCTCAAAACTGACGGGCCTGATCTGGTATCCTCGCCGTTTTGCCAATGCCTGGCAAATAGAGCACTGGCCGGCTCCTTCCTGCGAAACCCAGATGATTTCTGAGGGCAGGTCGGACCGCCTGGGTTCGACGGCAGCGGCCATCGTGCCGCCCAGAACTTCGGCGGCCTGCTCAACCCGCTGGTCGACTTTTTCGAAGATGGCCTGTTGATCGGCGACAGTGAGCCCAAGGATTTGGGTTGCCCGATTGATGCGAGCGACGCTTCCGACCGGCGAATCCAGCGAGAAACCTGCCAGAATGGAAAACATGTTTCCCAGGGTGAGCATCGCAAACAGTTGTTCAGAACCGGCATTGCCGTCCTGGTCCCAGTGATGATGCCGTCGCACGATCTGGCAGAGTGATTCAGGCAGACCCCAGTGGGCAAGAATGCGATATCCTGCCTCGCTGTGGTCGATGCCGAAATACTCGCCTTCAAGCTGCAAGTATCTCGCCTCCGAACGCGGTGTGCGTGACAGTTCGCTGAATAATTCCGGCTGAAATGTGCTCATGGCGAGTTGGCCAAAATCGTGGAGCAGTCCAGCTACAAACGCTTCCTCCGGCGGCTTATACCCGACTCGACGGGCGATCATTTCACACACTGCCGCAACGGCCATGGAGTGGCGCCAGAGCGCGGCATGCTCGGGCAACTGTCGCGTGGCAGGCTGGGACATTGTGGCACGGGCACAAAGGCCGAGTACCAGGTTGCTCACCGCGCTCGTTCCAAGGATCACTACCGCCCGGCTCACCTGGGTTATTTTACGGCTCACCCCGTAGAACGGCGAATTGGCCACTCGCAGAACTTTCGCGGCGATGGCTTGGTCCTGGCAGAGGACTTTGGCCACCTCTTCGGCAGAGGAGGTCGGCGACTCGGTCACCGCCAGGATACGCTGAGTGATGGCCGGAAGCGGCGGAAGCGTCTCAATCTGGTCGATGAACTCGTTTCCAGTAGCTACTGTCATTCCACTTCCTCCCAGAGTGCCATTACTTTCCCTCGGCGATTGCCGTTGTCCCCGAGTGAGCGGATGCGCCACTGCAGAACGTTTCCGTCAAACGTCAGGCGTCCCTCTGTGCGGACGTGGGCGGATAGTTCATCGGAAAACATCGTTTCATAGAGAATTACAGGCAGAACCACATGAGCAGGCATGCCGATCAGGCCCGGTCTGCCGGCGTGTACGATATGAACCGCGCGGCGGTTTGCCCCGACAATCAACCCCGTCTCATCGACGGTTAATACCCCAACGTCGATGGATTCAAGAAGCTCCTGAGCCAGGGTCAATCCGGTACTTGCATCGGCGGCCCGCTGGTCGAGCAATCCATTCAGTTCGCGCAACTGGTTGTTTTGCTCGAGAATTTCACAGGCCATTCGTCGGTTTTCCGCCTCCAATTCGTACTGCTCGATGGCCCGGCGAATATCCAGACGGATCTGTTCATCATTCCATGGCTTGGTGATGAACTTGTATATCTCACCTTCATTAATGGCGGCAATGATCGTCGTCGCTTCCGCATATCCGCTCAGAATAAGTCGAATGCAATCAGGCCAACGACGCCGGACCTCGCGCAGAAATTCGATCCCCGTCATGCCCGGCATGCGGTGGTCTGCCACAATCAACTGGGCCGGCTTGGCCTCCAACAACTGCAGCGCTTGCTCACCGCTTTGAGCGGTAACCAATTCGTAGTTTTCCCGGCGCAGCACTCGCCGCAACGCGGACAATATATTCTCTTCGTCGTCGACGATCATGACGCGGCGTTTTTCCTGGTCGCCGTTCGTACAGCCACCGGAACCGGCCGTGTTCCGTTCGGCGTTCACATGCATTGTCCGTTCTTCAATTAAGGACAGCGATTCCACTTTGTGCCTCCTTGACCTTGTCAGGCGGTCCGGTCAGGGGCAATTCGATACGAAAGGTGGTACCTTTCCCGACGGCGCTTCGGACACTGATCTTGCCGCCGTGCGCTTGAACGATGCTGTAGGCCAGGTGCAGTCCCAGGCCCGTTCCTTTGCCCACATCCTTGGTGGTAAAGAACGGTTCGAAAATACGACTGATACTCTGCGGAGGAATCCCACAGCCGGTATCGGCCACCTCGACCCAAATGTGGCCGTCGCCCTGGCCGGTACGTATCGTAATTGTGCCTTTCACCTCGATGGCTTGGGCGGCGTTAACCAGCAGATTCAGGAACACCTGCGCCAGTTTCCCGCCGTAACACGGCAGGGCAGGAACTTGTCCATATTCCCGGACCACTTCGGTTTTATACTTAAGTTCGTTCCAGGCCACATTTATTGTCTTGTCAAGCAAATGGTTGATGTCTTCTTCGACGACGTCGGGGCTGTCCACATGCGAGAAATCACGAAGATCGGCAACAATCTGACGGACCCGGTGAGCTCCTTCCATGGATTCGGCGGTCAATTGCCCCAGATCGGAGATGATATAATCGATGTCGATCTTGTCGCGAAGCCCTTGAACCTGTTTCGCGGTCACAGCCAGATCCGGGGCCTGCTCGCGGCATTTTCGGAGAAGTTCCTCGTAAGCGGCAACCACCTGCTTGAGGTCATCGACGTAATGCCCCAACGTATTGAGGTTACTCGAAATGAACCCGATGGGATTATTGATCTCGTGGGCGACCCCGGCGGCCAATTGGCCGATGGAGGCCATCTTGTCGGCCTGGAGCAACTGTGAATGCGCCTGCTGCAAGTTGTCGAGGGCATCTTTAAGATGGCGTTTTTGTTCCTCGATTTCCTGGGTTCGCTCTTGAACGGCCTGTTCCAGCTCGGCCAGTTTTTGTCGGTTGCTCTGGCTGAGAAGCCATTTTTCAGTCAGGGTATGAGCGAGTTGACGCACTTCGATGTTGTCGAAAGGTTTTCTAAGCACAAGAAGATGGCTGGTGGTTCCCAACTGTTCAGCGATATCAAACCATGAATAGTCGGAGTAGGCCGTGCAGATGACTACCTGGAGTTCGGGATCTTCCTGCCACATTCGCTTGATCGTTTCGATACCATCCCATCCGGGTGGCATACGCACGTCAACGAATGCCAAGGCATAGGGTCGGCCATCCTCAAGCCCCTGTCGGACCAGGGCCAGCGCGTCCTGGCCTTGAGAAGCGGCATCGATCTGGAATTCATTGGCGGCGATCGAACGCGATTGGATGCCGAACAAGGCCGTTTCCA
>Ga0315281_10005384_pt1 | contig 18334 bp, 18 predicted proteins | sample YL17G07_0_MG_FD_204540 | JGI IMG/M metagenome (GOLD analysis project Ga0315281, IMG submission 204540) | Sediment microbial communities from Yellowstone Lake, YNP, Wyoming, USA - YL17G07_0 | ecosystem: Environmental > Aquatic > Freshwater > Lake > Sediment | place: USA: Wyoming | collected...
CAACTGTTCGGGAATCGCTGTATTCAGTTGTTGCGCTCTTATCGCTGCAGAGAGTATTCGACGCCTACTTGTTTTTTCAAAATCTCGTTCCACTCCCAAAGTCATTAACGCAGGTGATCGAGCCCTTCAAGAAGATGATGGAGGAGATGGTTCACACGTTGGTGAAAGCGGAAACCGCGCCGGAGTTGCTCTTCGTCTTGCTTGTTGTGGCCCTCGTTCCGGCGTTCGTGGAGGAATTCTTGTTCCGCGGATTTGTGATTTCTTCATTCCTCAAACAATGGCAACCGTGGCGTGCGGCTCTGTTCAGCGGTTTCATTTTCGGTGCCTACCATCTCAATCCTTTTGAAATTATTCCTTTGATAGGCCTCGGAGTGTTCTTTGGCGTTCTTCGCGTATCGAGCGGATCGATGTTCCTGCCGATTGCATCACACTTTCTTAACAATTTTATGGCTGTCGTTGCAGTGTATTGGGGGTTGGATCAAATGCCGGAGCTTAATCCAACAGAAATCACCCGCCAGACAATTCTTTCAATGGGATTTCAGCTCGTGCTGTTTTCGGGGATCTGTTTCTTCAGCATGAATTCCTATCTTCGGGTCGCGCGCGAGCACAAACTTGACCGGGGGAATAGGGCATGATCGCAAGCGATTTTGACTGTGAGAATCACGCGGGTGTGCGGGCGGCTGCACTCTGCGCTGTTTGCCTAAAGCCAATCTGTGGAGATTGCGCCATTGAGGAGGAGAGAGAATTGTTTTGCGAGGATCTTCACCGGACGTTCTCCTTGACTCACGAAAGAGTGGCAACATTCTCTTCGCCATTCGAAGCCGATGCCGTAGTAACGAACTTGAAATCCAACGGGGTTGAGGCACAACGCTTTTTTTTCCGCGATCATTTGAGTGTCGTCTTGTCTGGTCAAAGAGATTCGGCAACGGTCTATGTTGAACGCGGCAAACTCGCTGCGGCGACACGTACCCTCAACGCTCTTCAACTTCTCTCATAATCGACGATGAACGCTTCGAACGGAAAATTCTCTTCGCTCCCTCAACGCGTAGCGGTTGCGGCGGCGGCCATTCCTGCAATCCTCTGGCTTTCAATGCAAGGAGGGTATTTCTTCTTCACGTTTGTATTGCTTATTGCTACGCTCTCTTTATATGAATTCTACCGTCTCGTCGAACTCAACGGCGCTCGGCCGCTTAAGACTATTGGATTACTGTTTGGAGCACTCGTCGTAGCAGGATCGATTTCCGAGCGATTGCAAATCGATCTCCGGCCGATGTTTGCGGCGGCGGGTTTCAGGTTTGCCATCATCCCTCAAACTGAGTTCATCGTCGCTGTGCTCTTCAAATTTGTCTTCATCATCCTTCTCATAGAACTCTTTCGGCGAAAAGGTTCCCCCACGATCAATATTGCGACGACGCTCGCAGGTGTTCTCCTCATATCGCTCTTTTTTGGTTCGTTGATAATGTTGCGCGAGTTATTTCCGTACAGCATTCCGGTCGACAAATTCTATCCTTTGGGGCTCGGCGAGGAGGTGCAACTTCATCGAATCGACGAGTGGGGTGGCTTTACGGTCGTTTCGATATTTGCCTCCATCTGGATGTGCGACACGGCGGCGTACTTCGGCGGTCTTCAGTTTGGAAAGCATCGATTGTTCGAGCGGGTGAGCCCGAAGAAATCTTGGGAGGGATTTTGGTTCGGATTTGTAGCGGCTGTTCTGACGATGCTCGCCGCGCGCGAACTCGTTCTTCAGTATCTCTCCGTGCGCGACGCCGTGGTAATCGGGTGCCTCGTCGGAGTATTCGGTCAGGTCGGCGACCTTGCGCAATCTCGATTCAAGCGCGATGCGAATGTCAAAGACTCCTCGACGCTCTTGCCCGGTCACGGCGGCGTGTACGATCGCTTCGACAGCTTAGTTTTTGTTTCACCGATTGTGTATCTTTATGTGGAATTCGTAGTACTTGGTTAACTGTAGTGATGACTCAAGGAAAATTGTGGTTGACCAAACAGAAAAGATCAACGTCGTAACACTTGGCTGCGCAAAAAATCTCGTCGACAGCGAGGTTCTGCTCGGCCATCTCAAATACGGCAAGGCAAGGCTTGTCGATTCTGCAGACGATGCCGACACGGTTGTCATCAATACGTGCGGCTTCATTGAGGCGGCCAAACAGGAATCCATTGATGCGATTCTCGAAGCAGTTCACAAGAAACAAGATGGATCGCTGAAAAAAGTAATCGTTATGGGATGCTTGTCGGAGCGGTTCAAGGCGGAGTTGCAACAAGAAATCCCGGATGTTGATTCCTACTTTGGTTCAAACCAGTTGCAGGATATTCTTGCCAAGCTCGGCGTTGACTATCGGCGCGAACTACTCGGCGAACGCCTCCTCACAACGCCGTCGCATTTTGTCTATCTTAAGATCTCAGAAGGCTGCGATAATCCCTGTTCATTTTGCGCTATCCCCCTGATGCGAGGAGTGCATAAGTCAAAACCTCTTGAACAAGTCATTGCCGAAGCCCATTCGCTGGCATCCAAAGGTGTCAAGGAACTCATCATTATCGCTCAAGATTCTACCTGCTATGGATTGGATTTGTACGGAGGGCGCAAACTTTCCTCGTTGCTCGGAGAACTGCAAGCGGTCGATGGAATTGAATGGATTCGATTGATGTATGCTTATCCGGCAAAATTTCCAATGGATGTCATCGAAGCGTTTCAGCGATATCCCAAACTTTGCCGCTACCTCGATATTCCGGTTCAACACGCTGCAGACGATGTCTTGAAATCGATGCGGCGCGGGACGACGAATCGCGGGCTTCGGGAATTACTTACCACCATTAAGGACGAAATCCCTCAGATCGCACTTCGCACGACGATGATCGTGGGTTATCCGAACGAAACAGAGGCCGATTTTCAAGTGCTGTGCGATTTCGTGCGTGAAATAGAATTTTCGCGTCTAGGTGTTTTTACTTACTCACACGAGGAAGGAACTAGCGCCTACGACCTCGGCGATCCAATTCCAAAGGAAGAAAAGGAGAGGCGTAAGAACATCATCATGGCAATTCAGCAAGCCATCTCTCTTGCCAGAAATGAAGCTTTCGTCGGGAGCGAAGTGCGCGTGCTGATCGACCGGATCGAAGATGGCCAATACGTTGGCCGGACAGAGCGGGATGCACCCGAAATCGACCAAGAAGTATTTGTTACGGCGAAGAGAAGCCTCAAGGCGGGCTCGTTCATTTCCGCAACCGTCACCGATGCAACTGAATATGACCTGTCTGCTTGCTTAATCTAGTTTTTCGAGGAACCAATCATGAGGGGACGACTCTTTTTTCTGCTACTTACTGCTAATTGGTCCATAGTCGTTTCGCAGTCGGAAACTGCCCGCCGGACTCCAACATACAATCCTCTTGTTTTCTTTGAGGCGATCGCGTCTGCCTCCGACTCGGTAGGGAAATCGAGGTTGGACTTCTATGTTCAGATTCCGAACGAGGAACTTCGGTTTGTACATGAAGCAACAGAGTATATAGCACGCTACGAAATCACGTTGGACGTTCTTAAGCCTGACCAAAGTCTTGCCTGGGATCGTGTGGCCACCATCGAGGTGCGCACCAAAGATTTTTCCGTTACATCTTCGAGTAAGCATTATAGCCTACGTCAATTCACCGCTGACTTGGAACCCGGTTCATACGAAATAAACTTGAACTTGCAGGACCTAGAGACCAAGCAGGGCACGCGCCTGAAAAGAAAAATCGTGGTACTAGATTTTCCGCGTGATTCTCTCGCCCTCAGCGACATTATGCTCGTCAGTCGCCTCTCGACCCATGGTGAAAAAAAGAGTATTGTCCCGAATATTTCCGGAAATGTTGGGCAACAATCGGATGTGCTCATCTTGTTTCTTGAGGCGTACACCAACCTGCCGGCAGACTCAATTCAAACAGAGTGTCGGATTTTCAACGAGAAGAAGGAACGGATTTATACCAGCGTCCAGACCGATCTACGAACCGGACCGAGGACACAGCTTTTTCTTAAGCTTACACCGCCATCGTTCGCGATGGGAGCGTATCTTGTGGTCGTCGAGGCATCGTTGACCGGAAAGGATGCACAAAAAAATGTCTCTCACGCGCTCAGCAATAGAAAATTCTATGTGCGAACGGGGAATCTGCCGATGACAATTTTGGAAATCGACAAAGCAATCGATCAAATGCGCTTCGTTGCGAGAGAGATTGAGTTAGATTCGATTCGTGCCGGAGCGACGGAGGAAGAGCGGCGAAATCGATTTCTGGAGTTCTGGAAAAAAAGAGATCCCGACCCTCAAACTCCAAGGAACGAATTGATGGAAGAGTACTATCAACGGGTCTCGTATGCAAATAACAACTTCGCCACCTTTACCGTGGGATGGAAGTCAGACCGGGGAATGGTTTATATTCGCCTCGGACCACCGGAAAACATCGAGCGTCATCCTTTTGACAATAATGCTCGACCCTACGAAATTTGGTACTATTACACACAAAATCGCGAATTCGTCTTTGTGGATGATAGTGGATTTGGAGACTATCGGTTGAAGTATCCCACTACCGACCTGTGGGGACGAATAAAGAACTAGCATGAAATGGTCTGCACGAACGAAAGCCAGTGAGAGCATCTTCTCGTCTGGCTTTTTTGTTTTTCTTTGGCTCATTTGTATTCCGAACTCTCTTGCCGCGCAAGGAGGGAGGGCTTCCCTGCATTTCCAAAATCCTTCCAACTTGGCAAACATTCCGATCCTAGATTCGTTAGACATTTCTTCGTGGAATTCACAAGATTCTGCCACGGTTCTCAAAAAACTACACGATGCCGGCTTTTGGAAAGCTGTGATAGATTCGACGACGATGCTCGATAAATGGCAAACGGTCTGGGTCGATGTGGGACCACCCGCGATTATTGAATCGCTCTTGGTCAAAGGTTCCTATCCGAGCGAGATTGGGTTCGAGAACGTAGGACCTCCTTCATCCTTCGGAACTCGGATAACTGATGAGGCGTTGAACCGGATTTTACGATGGTACCTTGAACGCGCCGAGCGACTCGGCTTTCCGTTTGCCTCGGCGCGCGTAGAAAATATCCACCTAACTGAAATTCGGGATACGAGTTTTGCGGTTGTCGAAATCGGTCTCGAGCTTGGCTCACCCGGAGTTATCGTTGATCTCCAGGTTGAGGGCAATACGCGCACAACACTTTCAACCATAGTGCGCGAAACTCGTGTACATCCGGGTGATCGCTACACCGATGGACTACCGGCCACTGTTCAACATCGCCTCCTCCGTTCACAATTGTTCTCCTCCGTGCCAGAACCAAACGTGCTCGACCACGGAAGTGAAGGAGTAAGTCTACTGATCAATGTCACGGAAGGGACACATAATTCGTTTGATGGCATCCTCGGATACCTTCCGGGAACGACGACCGGCGGTTCAGGCACAGTCATGGGATTGGTCAATGTGCAGTTTGGAAATATCCTCGGAACGGGGCGAAGAATGTCGGCGCGATGGTACCGAGAAAACCAGAGCAACCAAGAAATCGATTTACACTACACCGAGCCGTGGGTTGCCAACCTTCCTGTTCACCTGACAGGTGGGATTTTTCAACGGAAACAAGATTCTTCCTTCGTAAAGGAGCGAGTCGAAGGGGATGTGCAAGTTCTCCTGTCCGACGAAGTTTCGATTGGAGCACTGTTCTCACAATCGTCGGTCGTTCCCACAGCCGGGTACGGCGCTACGGTTTCGCCTGAAAGCAAGAACAGGTCTTTCGGAGTATCACTTCGATACGACACGCGCGACCGCCCAGTCAATCCGCGATACGGTGCTCTGTATGCCACTGATTATCTGCGCGGTTCGAAATCGACCTCAGCCCCTTTCTTAACTCCCGCTTATTCTGAAGCTTCCACTGAACGCTACGAGTTTGATGTGCAATTCTATTACCCTGCCGGGAGCAATCAAGTTGCCGCGGTGGAGATGCACGGAAAAAGCTATTCCGCGTCAACAATGGATGCGAGCGACCTGTTTCTCGTAGGCGGTACGACAACGATTCGCGGATATCGCGAGGGACAGTTTCGAGGCAATCGCATTGCCTGGATGAATCTTGAATATCGTTTTCTTACCGGCGGTGAGTCCTCCGTGTTCGCGTTCGTGGATGCCGGATACATTGCGCTGCGGGGAGACAGATTGATTGGATTGACCGAATCAGAGTTGAGTGCCGTGGGTTATGGGTTGGGTGTACTCTCGGAGTCACCGTTGGGCGTGCTCGGGGTCAGCATCGCGTTCGGCAAAGGAGATGCGTTCGGCGACGGAAAGCTCCACGTTCGATTGTATAATCGGTTTTAACCGACTCCGATTCCCCTTCGTTGCATTTCCTCGCATCCCTCGCTATCTTCAATTGGAAAAACTACTGGAAAGAAATTTCGTGGCGCGTTCGACACCGTTGATGATTCACATTGTTCCGGGCAAGTGCGACTTCTGCGGATGTTGCGTTGGCGTCTGCCCGGAGGATGCGATTGAGCTACTCGAATCGCGCATCTCGATCATCGACGAGCGCTGTACAAACTGTAAAAAGTGCGTCTGGGCTTGTCCGTGGGAGGTGATTGAATTTCACCGCGAAGGAGTAGCTCAGCTGCCCAAAGACCAGCCTCAATTCTTGAATCTCGCATCGTGAAGAATGCGTACGACGTAATCGTGGTTGGTGCAGGTCCTGCGGGCTCAACGACTGCCCGTTATGCCGCGGCGGGAGGCGCTTCGGTACTGGTGCTGGAGAAAGATCGCGATGTGGGTTACCCCGTTCGTTGCGGCGAAGCTGTTGCGCACGAAGGAGTTGTTCAATTCATTGAGCCGAACGAGCAATGGATCGCAGCACGATGCACCCGCTTCCGGCTGAACTCTCCAAATGGAAAATCTGTGATTCCCCGACTCGACGGCGTGGCGTATGTTCTCGAGCGGCGAATCTTTGACTATGAGCTGGCAAAGCTTGCCGTTCAACACGGTGCAGAGGTCGTAACGAAGGCTTACGCCTACGACTTGATTCGCGAAGAGGGTAAAATTACCGGAGTCAAAGTTCTCGTCAAGGATGCGCCCGTCGAGTTTCGAGCAAAGATCATCGTGGGCGCGGATGGCGTTGAAAGTCGCGTGGGCAAATGGGCAGGAATCGACACCACCTGCCACATCGACGACATGGAAAGTTGTGCGCAAGTGACGCTGGGAGGAATTAAGGTGGATGAAGACATTCTCGACTTCTACTTAGGCGATGAACTTGCACCAGGAGGCTATCTGTGGGTGTTTCCTAAGGGCAAGGATTCAGCAAATGTAGGCATCGGCATCTCGACTGACCGCGCGAAAGAGAAATCTGCAATTAAGTATCTCGAAGAATTTGTAACTCGAACCTTTCCGAATTCAGCAATCCTCACACGCATCGCAGGCGGCGTTCCGTGCGCTAAGACGCTTGAGTCAATCGTGAAAAGCAATGTCATGTTGGTTGGCGATGCTGCACATCAGGTAAATCCCACAACCGGCGGAGGAATTATCAGCGGAATGATTGGTGGAATGATTGCCGGACAAGTGGCAGCGGAGACGATTCACACGAACGACATTGCACACTTGCGCGAATACGAAAAGCGTTGGCAGAAGAGGCTTGGGTGGCGGCACGATGTCTTCTACAACATCAAGGAAGCCATCGGCCGGCTTACCGATTCCAACTTGAATAACATCTGCGAAAGCGCACTCCAAGTGCCCGAGGAAAAAAGAACCGTTGGGGCAATATTCCGTGCCGCACTTTGGAACCAGCCCTCGATGATGCTTGACGTGGCGAAAGTATTTATCTCGTAATAGTGAATTCTCTTTACGACATTATTATTGTTGGCGCAGGGCCCGCCGGAACGACAGCCGCCAGGTACGCGGCGGCTGCAGGCGCGTCAGTCTTGGTGCTGGAGAAGGATCGTGATGTCGGCTACCCGGTGCGCTGCGGCGAAGCAGTTGCGCACGAAGGCGTGGTTCAATTCATTCAACCCGACAAAAAGTGGATTGCAGCATTGATCGACAAGTTTCGGATTATTGCGCCTGATGGAAATTCGACGATTCCCTCACTCGAAGGGGGTGGGTACGTCCTCGAGCGGCGCATCTTCGATTACGAACTTGCAAAACTTGCAATCCGCCAGGGGGCGGAAGTCGTTACAAAAGCCTACGTCTACGACCTTGTTCGAGAAGACGATCAAATTGTTGGCGTTCGAGCACTCATCAAAGACGAAAAAGTTGAATTCCGTTGTAAGGTTGTCATTGCAGCCGACGGAGTGGAAAGCCGCGTCGGCAAATGGGCAGGAATCGATACGACCTGCCACATCCGTGACATGGAAAGTTGTGCGCAACTAACGCTCGTCGGCGTGACGGTGGACCCAAACATTCTCGACTTCTATTTCGGCGATGAAATTGCTCCAGGAGGATATTTATGGGTCTTTCCGAAGGGGAAAAACACAGCAAACGTCGGCATCGGAGTGAACGTTGAACAGGCAAAAGAAAAATCTGCGCTGAAATTTCTTGAGGAGTTTGTGGCGAAGAAGTTTCCTCGTGCGGCGATTCTCACGCGTATCGCGGGAGGAGTACCGTGTGCCAAGACGCTTCCCACGCTCGTAAACAACAACGTGATGCTTGTCGGCGATGCCGCGCATCAGGTCAATCCTGTTTCCGGCGGCGGCATCATCAGCGGAATGATCGGCGGCATGATGGCAGGGCAAGTTGCAGCCGAAGCAATCAGAGAAAACAAACTTGCACATCTCGTTGAGTACGAGACGCGCTGGCAGAAACGACTCGGCTGGCGGCACGAGATCTTCTACTCATTGAAGGAAGCGATTGCAAGACTTACAGACCAGACCCTCAACAAGATGGTCGAGCGAATGCAGAATCTCGCGCCTGAAAAAAGAACTCTCGGTGCGCTCTTCCGCGCTGCGCTGTGGGAGCAACCCTCGATGTTATTGCAGGTCGCAAGAGTGTATCTCACCTAACCGTCTCAACCAACAATGACCTACCGCTTTGCCGCAATTCTATTATTACTCCGACCTCAGAACCTCCTGATAGCTGCGGCGAGCGTTGTCGTGGCGGCGCTTCTTGCGGGGGCGCACGAAGAGCACGTTGTTCACGTGGCCTTCGCTGCTCTCTCGTGTGCATTGATCGCAGGTGGCGGCTATGCGCTGAATGACCTTTGCGATGTTGACTCCGACCGCATCAATCATCCACTGAGGCCGCTGGCGCTTGGGCTTCTTCCTCGTGGGCAAGCTCTAGTTATCTGGATAACTTCTACTCTTGTTGGAGTTGTGTTCGCTTCGGCGGCGGGCGACAGGTTTTTCTTCATCGCTTTCATTTGGGCGATTGCCTTGTTCGTATACAGCGTTCAATGGAAGAGAACAGCATTGTTGGGGAATATTCTCGTCTCCTTCGTTACGGCTCTCGCCGTCTACTTTGGCGCAGCGGTTACAGTCAACTTTGAGGCGGCGAAAACACCGGCGCTTTTTGCGTTCCTTGCGAACCTCGCCCGCGAAATGATCAAGGATGTCGAGGATGCGGCAGGAGACAAAGCAGCTGGAGCGAGGACGTTGCCGATTCGTTTCGGAGAACGAACCGCCTTGCTCGCGGCAATCATTCCGTTGGCGGCCCTGATCGCAGCCACAATTCAGCCCTTTCTTGCGAAACAGTATGGTGGAGTCTATCTCGCCATTGTCCTCGTGGCGGATTCTATTCTCGCTTATGGTATTGTCGTCATCGTTCGTCGGCCTACGCCAAGGCAATTGACAACTCTCAGCAACCTGATAAAACTCAGCATGGCTATTGGCATTCTTGCACTCTTTTCAGCAGGATGGTGAACGATGGTTTCGTTGAAGCGTGAGCACGAACTGTGGAACTCCGGCCTCGAACACGTTGCCGGTGTTGACGAAGCCGGACGCGGTCCGCTTGCGGGGCCCGTGGTTGCTGCTGCGGTTGTGTTTCCGAAGGGCGTGTGGATTGAGGGTGTGAATGATTCGAAACTATTGAAAGAAGCGAAGCGGGAGAATCTATTTGAGAAAATTCGATCTGCAGCACTAGCCGTGGGAGTAGGGATTGTTCCAAACGAAGAAATCGACCGGATCAATATTCTGCAAGCGGCGATGTTTGCGATGAGATACGCGCTCGAGAAGTTAGAGGTTCAGCCAGAGTTTGCGCTCATCGATGGGAATCAGTTTTCACACGATTCACTGCGATACGAAACGTTCGTTGATGGCGACGCGCTTTCATTCACCATCGCTGCGGCATCCATAGTTGCGAAAGTAACACGGGACCGGCTGATGCGTTCGGAACACGAGCGCTTTCCGCAGTATGGGTTTGACCGTCACAAAGGGTACGGAACGCAGCAGCACCGCGACGCGATTAGAAAATTCGGACTTTGCGAAATTCATCGACGATCATTTTGTAGGAATATTTTTTCAACTTAAGGTGCATAGAAATTTTAGAATGCAATGTGAAATGGGAAGCATCCTCTCCTCGCCGTCACGACCAAATTTGTCTCGAGAGAGGTTTTGAAACCAAACCGACGCAAACAAGGGAATGAGGGTGAAGACCTCGCGTGCACGTTCTTGGAACGGGCAGGGTATCAAATTCTGACGCGTAACTACAGATTCGAACGGGGAGAAGTCGATGTCGTGGCGAAGGATGGCGAAGAGATTGTCTTCGCAGAGGTGAAGGCTCGACACTCAAACGCATTCGGCCAACCGGAAGATGCTGTGGACGAAACCAAACAGGCACAGATTGCAGATGTCGCAGAAGGTTATCTGAGTGAGCACGATTTGGAAGGAGCGACCGTTCGGTTCGATGTGGTCGCGATTTCGTACAAGGATGGCATTCCACAGATTGAGCATATTAAAGATGCATTCTAGAATCGCATAGACTCCCGATGATTACACTGAACTCACGTGCCGCGCTCTATACCGATTTCTATCAGCTGACCATGGCGCAGGGGTATTTTTTTTCCGGACGCTCGGAAACGAAAGCCTGCTTCGATTACTTCTATCGTGAAAATCCGTTCGGCGGAGGGTATGTACTTTTTGCCGGCATTGGCGATGTTGCTGAAGTGATCTCGACGCTCCGCTTTGAGGAGGAGGAGGTCGAGTATCTTCGCAAGCAAGGATTCCGAACGGAGTTCTTAGACTACCTTAGACGATTTCGTTTTCGCGGGTCGTTGCATTCCGTGCGCGAAGGCGAAGTGGTTTTCCCACTTGAACCGCTTGTGCGTGTAGAAGGCACGCTGATCGAAGGGCAACTGATCGAGACGCTTCTCCTGAACATGGTGAACTTTCAATCGCTGGTCGCAACCAAGGCATCGCGGCTCCGCACGGCGGCGGGCAATCGTCGGCTGGTCGATTTTGGACTTCGAAGAGCGCAAGGGCTTGGCGGCATCCACGCGAGCCGCGCCGCAATCATCGGCGGAGTCGATGCTACATCCAACGTCTATTCGGCGTATATGTACGACCTGGAGCCAACGGGCACGCAAGCACATTCGTGGATTCAGAGTTTTGACGACGAGCTAACATCGTTTCGCACGTTCGCCGAAATGTACCCAACTAAATGTGTCTTGCTTGTCGACACGTACAACACGTTGCGGAGCGGTGTGCCGAACGCGATTACGGTAGCGAAGGAATTGGAACAACGCGGCCACAAATTGCAGGCCGTGCGGCTAGACAGCGGCGACCTTGCATACCTCAGCAAGCACACGCGAGCCATGTTGGATAACGCAGGGTTATCATACGTCAAGATCGTCGTCTCAAACCAATTGGACGAGTATGTGATTCGGAGCCTGCTTCAACAAGAAGCGCCGATCGATACGTTTGGCGTCGGTACCCGACTGGCCGTGGCGTACGATTCACCTGCGCTCGAAGGCGTGTACAAACTTGCCGCGTCGGATGGCAAACCGCGCCTGAAATTTTCGGATAACTTCAACAAGATGACCCTTCCCGGTACGAAAAAAATATTGAGGTATTCCGACGGTCAAGGAATGTTCTATTCCGATGGCATCGTTTTAAGCACCGAATCGTCGGTCGATAACATCGTCCATCCTTTCTTTTCCGCCCAGCATAGCCGGGTTGACGGAATGCATTTTGAGGAGGTGATGAAGCCCGTCGTTGTAGAGGGTAGACTTGCACACCCGCTGGCGACTGTAAACGAATGTGCGGCATACGCGCGAGAACGATTATCTCACCTCTCCGCCGAGCATAAACGTTTCGAAAATCCTCATACGTACAAAGTCGGCGTGAGCGTGAAATTGCTCGACCTTCGCTCTCATCTCTACGACGCCATCAGCAAGAAAATCAATTGACAGGAAGCGAAACAATGAAAGCCCTACTGGTTGTCGATGTGCAAAACGATTTTTGTCCCGGCGGTTCGCTCGCCGTGCCACGCGGAGACAGCGTTGTGCCGGTGATTAACGCGTTGATGGAGAAATTTCCGCTCGTCGTGGCATCAAAGGATTGGCATCCTAGCAAGACGGTTCATTTTGAAAAATGGCCCGTCCATTGCGTCCACAACAGACCAGGGGCGGAATTTCATCCGGCGTTGAATAGTTTGCGGATCAGACAGGTTTTTCTCAAAGGTACAAGCAACAAGGACGATGGCTATTCCGCGTTTGAAGCGACGAATCTTGATCTGGAAAAATACCTGAAGGAAAAAGGAGTTACCAAGTTGTACGTGACCGGCCTTGCGACCGACTATTGCGTTCGTGCATCAGCGCTTGATGCAGTCGCGAAAGGGTTCAGCACGTTCTTCGTCGAGGATGCCATCGCGGCAGTGAATCTGAAGGAGGGCGACGATGTGAAAGCGATTGAAGAGATGAAAAAGGCCGGTGCGGCAATGGTACGTTCGACAACACTCTGAAGAGAAGGAATCCGACACGATGAACGCTCTCCCATTTCTCCTCGGCGCGCTCTGCGTAATGGCAATTGCGTATCGCTACTACAGCGCATTCATCGCTGCGAAGATCATCGTCTTCGATGACTCGCGCACAACGCCCGCGCACACGCTCACCGACGGAAAAAACTACCATCCGACCAACAAGTGGGTCTTGTTCGGCCATCATTTTGCGGCCATTTCGGGTGCGGGTCCACTCATCGGCCCGGTGCTTGCGGCACAGTTTGGTTTTCTTCCGGGATTTCTGTGGCTGTTGATTGGTGTTTGTCTCGGAGGAGCGGTTCACGACTTCATGATCCTTGCGGCTTCCGTCCGGCGCAACGGAAAATCGCTCGCCGAAATCGCCCGCCACGAGATTAGCCCATTGGCGAGCATTGTCGGCTCCGTTTCGATTCTCATTATCGTGGTGATTGCGCTCGCGGGACTTGGACTTGCGGTGGTGAACGCGTTGCGAGAGAGTGCGTGGGGCACATTCACCATCGCGGCAACGATTCCAATCGCTCTCTTTGTGGGATTATGGATGAACAAGATTCGTCCCGGGAAGATTCCAGAAGCGAGTGTCATCGGTGTCGTAGGGGTGTTGGCTGCAGTTATTGTGGGAGGAGAAATAGGGAACACGTGGCTTGGGCAATATTTCACCCTTTCGCGAGAAGGGGTCATCGTCGCGATCGGCGTCTACGGATTTTTTGCATCCGTACTTCCTGTGTGGTTGTTGTTGCTGCCGAGAGACTATTTGAGTTCCTACATGAAAATCGGGACGGTCTTTGCGCTGGTCGTGGGCGTGGCCATTGTTGCCCCCGAATTGAAGATGCCTGCGATGACGGAGTTCATTCACGGTGGGGGACCGATCATTCCGGGTAAGTTATTTCCGTTTGTCTTCATCACGATCGCCTGCGGAGCCATTTCAGGCTTTCACGCGCTTGTCTCTTCCGGAACGACGCCGAAGATGGTCAGTCGCGAATCCGATACGCGCTTCATCGGCTACGGTGCTATGTTGATGGAAGGATTGGTCGGCATCATCGCACTCATTGCCGCAAGCTCACTGTGGCCTGCGGACTACTTCGCAATCAATCTTACTCCAGAGAAATTCAAGCTACTCGGATTGACACCTGTGAATCTGGAATTGCTCCAGCAGGAGGTCGGTGAGCAGGTGGCAGGCAGGCCGGGGGGCGCTGTGTCTTTGGCGGTTGGGTTCGCACAAATTTTCTCGAGCATTCCGGGAATGCGTGGGTTGATGTCGTACTGGTATCATTTTGCAATCATGTTTGAAGCCCTGTTCATACTCACAACCATTGATGCCGGAACGCGTGTGGGAAGATTTTTGGTACAGGAATTTGTCGGGCGCGCGTGGAAGCCGTTTGGAAGGCCAGATTGGCTGCCGGGCAATCTCATTGCATCAGCACTTGTGGTATTCGGATGGGCCTATTTCATTTGGAACGGTAGCATCAGTACCATCTGGCCTATGTTCGGAACGGCGAATCAATTGCTTGCCGGCGTCGCACTCGCGGTCGCAACATCGGCGATCATCAACGCCGGGAAAGTGCGCTATGTGTGGGTGACACTGTTGCCGATGCTCTTCGTCTCCTTCACGACTCTCTACGCATGCTGGCTGAACATCACCGATAATTTCCTTCCGATGACGACAAATCGGAATACTGCAACACAAGGCTACGTGAACTCGCTCCTCACCGCCATCATTATGGTTTGTGCGATCACCGTTCTCTTCGAAGCGTTTCGTCGTTGGTATTCCGTCTTGGTAAAACGAGAAATGCCGCGTGGCGGAGTGATTGTCTCGACCGCAGATTCGGCGTACATCTCTTCCGCGTATGGGCGTTCCTAACTCTTCCATCACGCCATCGTCGGAGGTGTACTATGATGTAGAGACCCAGCTCTCGGCGGAAGAGGTCGGCGGATGGAATAATGTGCATCTGATGCGCGTCTCGATCGCCGTTACGTATTCAGCAGTCGATGGATTCAAGCGATGGAACGAGCAAGGGATTCCCTCGATGCTCGACTATCTCGATCGATTCGAGCGCATCGTGAGTTTCAATGGCGATGGTTTTGATTCACGCGTATTGAGCTACTACGGTAATGTTCTGCCGATGTCGATGAAATCGTTCGATGTGTTGAAGGACCTCACGCGGAAGCTAGGCCATCGTGTGAAACTTGACTCTGTAGCTCAAGCGACGCTCGGTATCGGAAAATCCGCCGACGGGTTGGCGGCCCTTCGATGGTGGAAAGAAGGGAAGGTCGACACGATCGCCGAATACTGTCAGCAAGATGTACAGGTATTAGTCGACGTCGTTGCGCACGGACGCGAGAATCATTCCGTCAACTACACCGACCGATCCGGCCTCATCCGCAGCGTTAATGTTCAGTGGTAGTGAGGGTTCTTCTCAACACCTCCTTTCATCAGACCTCTTTCAGTTTCACACTTAACACCGTAGGACAGGAGTTGACCATCGTAGGGTGTGCCTAGCGCCCGACACCCTCAATTAGCTCTCGCAAAGATGCGAAACGAGCAATATTTCCTCGCAAAGACCATCTGCTCCATTGCTTTTGTGAATCTCGATCCAAACTCCGATTCAGACTCTTCGCAACAACATCCTACGGTTTTTGCCTCAAGAAAAAGTTATTGCCGGATTGACGCAGACGTACAGCAATTCTAAATTTGTGCAGGTACCTGCAAGAGCTCAGGGTGCCGAATAACCTCCTTCTATGCCGGGGGCGAGAGTACCTTCTGCGGCTCGTGCCCCGGCATTTTGATCGTAACATCGATGAATTCAATAACACATAATCTTGTCCCCGTGGAATGTATTTGGAAAGAGAAGAATGGTGAAGTCTCATCCGAAACCGTTTGCGACCTGGTTGGCGATGCAATTGTGGAAGATAAAGTGACGTTGCATAGGAAGTTTCTTGTTGACTTGCGTGCCGGAAATTTCCGCGAAACAGTCTCTGGCATCTACACACTCGGGCCCCGAATGCAAGACCGAGGTCTCATAAAGGAACACAAAGTCGCATTATTATGTGCCGGTCAAACAACGTATTACGAATTTCTAGAGTCCGTGCTGGACAAACGTGGTTTCCACAACGTGCGGATCTTTTTTTCCTTGAGTGAAGCCTACGAGTGGCTTCGGTAGGCGAAAAAAACAATTCACTTTAAGATCGAATTCCCATGAGTACATCCCCGACTCGGGAACGACGTTCTTCCTCCCAAGCAGAAACTCCGTCTGAATCTACTCGACCCCGTGCGTGGGAGAGCGTCTACCGTTGGCACTGGGCACAAGTACCCCCGGAGAGTCCCGCCAGCAAATGTGGAATCTTTCTTGTTCACGGCATGGGCGACCAGCAGTGGGTTGAAACCGCCGCGCAGTTGCGAAACGGCTTCGAGTCCGCCTTCGATTCGCTTGGTGACGACCGCGCAGCGAGTAGGAAGACTCCACCTCCATTCATTCAGGAGGGGTACTGGGCGGACTACGATTCACTGAAGGAAAGTTTTCCTGATGAATGGAAACGACTGGACAAGCCGAAACAGAAATTCTTTGAGCGGCTGTGGCAAATCCGTCTGTTCGATACTTCTTCCACCAATAGATGGTTCCGCAAGCAAACGTGGAAGTTGCTCGGCATCCTCAACGCTCCTCCACGTGCTCGCGTGTTATATGTTCTCCTGTTCTTTGTGGCCCGGTTTCTTTTGCGCGTATGTTCCATCTTCCTTCCGAAAACTGTTGCAACTGTATTCGGCGATGTACGGTTGTACTTAGAGCCTCACGGCGAAATTGAAAAAGCGATTGTTCAACGGATCGACAAACGCGTCGGTGAAGATTTTCTTCGAATGATCGGGCTAGACTGGAACTTCACGAAACTCCCTTCCAAGAAAAAGATTCGAATTGACGGGAAGCCATTCGAGTTTGAGAGGATCGTGTGGGTTGCGCATAGTCTCGGTTCGGTGATCAGTTATAATGTCCTCTCCGATCTCTTCGCGCGTTCGGACGAGTTCGAATGTACTGGCACTGCACAGCAGAAAAGGGGTGTAATAAAGTTCCGCCGCGCATTGCGTAGATTTGTGACGCTGGGGAGTCCGCTCGACAAGATAGCGACCTTGTTTCCGCGTAATGTTCTTCGCCCGTGGAAGCCAGCGCAATACTCAAACGGGTTCGGAAAGAGATGGTGGGTGAATTTCTACCACGTCCTCGACCCCGTTTCGGGTGCGCTCAACCATCCGGAAATCTGCAAACGCGTCGAGCCGCATAACTACCACATGAGCATTGGTCACGGCCCAGGTGTTGCGCACACAGGCTACTGGAAAGATCCGATGGTCCTTGAATACATCCTCAGCCGAACCTACGGCAAGGATATGCTGGAGCTAATGGTGGACGACAATTGGACGCCGGGAACGCTGACCGTACTTGCAACGCTCGGATACCTCATTTGGTTTGCATTAATCCTGGGAGTTCTCCTCGGGGTGATGTGGCCGATCGCGAAGTTCGTCGTCGAACCGATACTGTAGCGAAGGAATTCTTCCATCACCGAAGTGATTACGATGCGTAGGACCACCTCTCTCATACACGACAAGCGTACCTTTCTCCGCAGATTCTTTCCAAGTATAGTGTTGGCAGTGGTTCTCGCCAGTGGCTGTACCTGGGTGAGCTACTATGACCCCACCACATACAAGAACCTCACAGAGTTGAAGGCGGAAGTAAGCACTCTCTATGAGAGTTTTGCAACATCGAAGTTCGACTCCGAGGCTGTCCAACATCTCCAACTCAAACTCCGGCAGGTCTATGAGTATGAGAAGGGAAAAGGGGAAAAGAACGGTGAAACCGCAAAGCAAGTTACCATCATTCGTACGATGGTCGACAGGCACACTCAGGATCGCATCTCGGCGGGTCCCTGGTCTGCAGCCCATCTTGCGAACACGAAAGAAAACATCGAAGAGGCATTCGACATCGCAATCAGAACCGAGCGGCTAAAAAACAAGAATGATTGAGGTGGAGCGTGGCGACGATTGAAGACTATATTAACGGACTGAAAGACGACGCGACAGTGCTCGCCAAAGAGGAGTTTCTCGACTGGATCCGAGGCTCGAAGGATGAACCGGATGCGTTCGTCCGCAACCAAAGAGCAAAGATGGAACGATACCTAGCGCAGTTGGCGAACGGAGAAATTACAGGAGAAGAGTTCAAACAATACGTAGTCGACTTGCGATCGTTGATTGAACTTGAAATGTTGATGCAATCCGTAGCGACGAAGGCAAAGGCACAGGACTTTGTGGCGAAGCTTCAAGACCTGGTGCTTAAGAGGCTCGTTTCGCTTTTGTGAAAGGAGGTCCCCGTGTCAATCCGCGTGACGACATTCAACCTTGAAAACCTCTTCAACCGCTACGCCTTTCTTGATAAGCCGTGGAATG
>Ga0315281_10005385_pt1 | contig 18328 bp, 13 predicted proteins | sample YL17G07_0_MG_FD_204540 | JGI IMG/M metagenome (GOLD analysis project Ga0315281, IMG submission 204540) | Sediment microbial communities from Yellowstone Lake, YNP, Wyoming, USA - YL17G07_0 | ecosystem: Environmental > Aquatic > Freshwater > Lake > Sediment | place: USA: Wyoming | collected...
CGTGCACGCCCGACACGGGGTGAGCGAGGCGGAATACACCGACCACCTGCGCCAGGTCCTCGCGGGAAGGCCGGACCTCCTCCTCGACGACGGAGGAGACCTCGTCCACCTTCTCCACGCGGGGCAAGGCGGGACGGTGATCGGCGGCTGCGAGGAGACGACGACCGGTGTCGCGAGGCTGCGGGCCCTCGAGCGGGCAGGGGGGCTCCGCTTCCCCATGTTCGCGGTGAACGACGCGCGGATGAAGTACCTGTTCGACAACCGCTACGGCACGGGCCAGTCGGTCTGGGACGCGATCCTTCGCTCGACGAACCTCCTCGTAGCCGGGAAGACGGTCCTCGTCGCGGGGTACGGGTGGTGCGGCCGCGGGGTCGCTCTGCGGGCGTGCGGACTGGGAGCGCGGGTCGTCGTCGCGGAAGTCGATCCCGTGCGAGCCGTCGAGGCGGTGATGGACGGATTCGGCGTCGCCCCGCTCGCCGAGGCGATCGCCGGCGCGGACGTGGTGGTGACCACGACCGGCTGCCGCGACGTGGTCACCCGGGAGGCCCTCGCGAACGCCAAGGACGGGGTCCTCCTCTCGAACGCCGGGCACTTCGACGTCGAGATCGACAAGGCCGCCCTCGCCTCTCTCGCCACGTCTCGCCGCCTCGTCCGCGACGGGATCGAGGAGTTCGTCCTCGCGGACGGACGACGCCTCTACCTCCTGGGCGAGGGAAGGCTCGTGAACCTCGTCCTGGGCGACGGACACCCGGTCGAGATCATGGACATTTCGTTTGCACTTCAGGCCCTGACGCTCTGCCACCTCGTCGAGAGCCCGCGCCTCAAGCCGGCCGTGTACGCGGTCCCACCAGAGATCGATCGCACGGTCGCCGAGATGAAGCTTGCGTCTTTGAGCGCGCGAATCGACACCCTGAGCCAAGCGCAAAGGGACTACCTGGGCCCGGGCTCCTCCTGAGCCCCTGTCCTTTCCGCCGGGCGGGCGGTAGAATTCACGCGAAGAGAGGTGAGACCGTTGAAGCGCCGATTACTCTCCAAGAAGGGATGGATGGCCGTTGTGCCGGCGGTCCTTCTCATCGTGGTCCTCGGGGTCGGAGGCGCCCAGCAGACGGTCCCCGAGCTCTGTTCGCCCCTCACGCAGCTCTACCAGTACATCGACCGCTCCTTCTACTGGCAGGACAAGCTCCAGGACACCACGCTCCTGCACGGAGCCATGCGGGGCATGGTGGAGGCGCTCGACGATCCGTACAGCGAGTTCCTCGATCCGCAGGAGTGGACGCGGTTCGTGGACGCGCTCGAAGGGAAGCTCACCGGGGTGGGCATCGAGATCGCGATCGTGAAGAACGTCCTGACGGTCGTGGCGCCGCTCGAGGGAACGCCGGCGGAGGCCGCGGGAATCAAGGCGGGCGATCAGATCCTGGCGATCGACGGCCAGACGACCGAGGGGATCACCACAAGTCAAGCCTCCTCCAAGATCCGGGGAGAGGCGGGCACGACGGTCGTCCTCCACGTCCGCCACAAAGACGGGAAGGAAGAGGATATCTCCATCGTGCGTCAGGAGATCTCGGTGCCCGCCGTGAGAAGCGAGCTCGTGGACGACGGACGGATCGGATACATCCGCCTGTCGCGCTTCGACAGCGACGCCGCGACGGAGGTCAACCGCGCTTTGCAGAGCTTCGGCTTGAATGGGCTCGATGGGCTCATCCTCGACCTGCGCAACAACACCGGGGGCTACACGGTCGCGGCCGTCGAGGTGTCGAGCTACTTCGTGGACAGCGGCACGGTGTACTCGGTCAAGGACACGGTGCGAGGGAACCAGACCTTCTCCTCGATCGGGAATCAGATCCCCAACCTTCCTCTCGCGGTCCTGATCAACGGAGGGACCGCCAGCGCCGCGGAGATCACGGCCGGCGCGATCCGTGATCACGAGATGGGGGTCCTCGTCGGCCAGAAGACGTTCGGAAAGGGCGTGCAGCAGAGCACCCAGTACCACTTCCCCGACGGATCGGTGCTGAAGCTGACGACCGGCGAGTTCTTCACCCCCCTCGGGCACGTCGTGCACGGGGTGGGCATCGCTCCGGACATCGTCGTCCCCGAGGACGGCGACTCCCGGGAGGCGGCCATCACGTGGATCCACGAACACGTCGGCTCGCGCATGCCGATCCGCCTCTCCGGGACCGGCTTGTGACCTTCTCGGTCATTGGCGCGGGCGGCTGGGGGACCGCGTTCTCCCGACTCCTGGCGCGGAACGGACACGCGGTGGTCCTCTGGGCTCGTGACCCGGAGCGGGCCCGGACGATCGATCGGGAGCGAGAGAACCGCAAGTACCTTCCAGGAGTCCTCCTCCCGCGGGAGAACCTCACGATCACCTCATCCCTCGCTGAGGCGAGCGCCGCGGAGACGCTCGTCCTCGCCGTTCCCTCCTTCGCTATGGCCGCGCTCCTCGAACGGATCGCGCCCCTCGTGACGGGGCCCAAGACGTTCGTCAACCTGGCCAAGGGCCTCGATCAGGCGTCGAGAAGCACCATGTCGGAGCTCGTCGGCCGCGTGATTCCCAATCGGCCCACGTTCACCCTCTCCGGCCCCTGCCACGCCGAGGAAGTGGGCCGCGACGTCCCCACAGCCGTCGTCCTCGCCGGGAAGGACCTCGACCTGGGAAAGAGACTCCAGCTTTCCTTCTCGACGCCACGGTTCCGCGTCTACCTCTCCGACGACGTGAAGGGAGTGGAGCTCTGCTCCACGGTGAAGAACATCATCGCTCTCGCGACCGGAGCCTCGGACGGCCTCGGCTACGGAGACAACAGCCGCGGGGCCCTCATCACCCGCGGGCTCGCGGAGATGGTTCGGTTCGGAAGGGCGTTCGGCGTGCGGGAGGAGACCTTTTTCGGCCTCTCCGGCGTGGGAGATCTCGTCGCCACCTGCACGAGCGTGCATAGCCGGAACCGCGCGGTCGGGTTCCGCTTGGGGAAGGGAGAGTCCCTCGACGCGATCCTCCAGAGCATGGAGATGGTCGCCGAGGGGGTCCATGCCACCCGGGTCGTCTACGCGCTTTCGAGAGAGAAGACGATCGAGATGCCGATCACCGACGCCGTCCACCGCCTCCTCTACCAGGAGGCCGACCCGCTCGCCCTGGTCGACGAGATCATGACACGCGCCCCGAAGCGCGAAGGGGTGTAGGAACCCAGGATGATGCGCTGTGACGTCCTCGTCGTCGGTGCGGGCCCGGCCGGCGCCGTGGCCGCCCGGGCCGCCGCGAGGGCCGGAGCGCGGGTCCTCCTCGTCGAGCAAGGGGACGGCACGGACGACCTCGCGCGCTGCACAGGGCTCGTGAGCCCGCGCACCCAGGAGACGCTTGGGTTCTCCGACGAAACCGTGCTCCGGGAGATCCGGGGCGGAATCGTCCACTCGCCCGGAGGGCGGACCGTCGAGATCCACGCGGAGGGCGTGAAGGGACTCGTCCTCGACCGCCAGAGGCTCCGTCGAGAGCTCACGGACCTCGCCGCCGCCGCGGGCGTCGAGGTCAGGTTCAGGACCCGCGCGGCCGCCGCGAGCCGCGGAACCGTGCGGCTAGAGGCATCGGGAAAGGCTGAGAACGTGTCGACCCGTGTCACGATCGGTGCCGACGGCGCACGCAGCCGCGTCCGATCCTGGTTTTCCCTCGCCGGGCCGGGTCAGCTCCTCCGCGCCAGCCAGGCCGTCGTCGCGGGGAGGCCGCCTGCCCCGGACACGGTGGAGGTCTTCCTCGGGAGCGACGTCGCTCCCGGCTTCTTCGCCTGGAGCGTCCCTGCCGAGGAGGGAAGGCTCCGCGTGGGCCTCGCCACGGCGACGGGGAACGACCCAGAGCCCTTCCTCGCGCGCCTCCTCGCCCGGCGCTTCCCCGGCGAGGCCCTCGCCCGCGCCGGAGGCTTGATCCCAATCGGCCCAGCCCCGCGGACGGCCGACGACGGGGTGCTCCTCGTCGGAGACGCCGCCGGACAGGCCAAGCCAGCCTCGGGCGGCGGGATCTACACAGGGTCCGTGTGCGCCGGGATCGCGGGGGAGATCGCGGGCACCGCCGCGCTGGCCGAGATGACCTCGCGCGAGACGCTCGGCGAGTACGAACGGCGCTGGCAGAAGGCCATCAGAGAGGAGCTCCGCTTCGGGGGCGCCCTGCACCGAGCGAGACTCGCCCTCCCGGACTCCGAGGTCGACGCCGCCCTCGCCGCGATCGACGAGGAGTCGATCCTCCAGGTGATCGCCGGGGAAGGGGACCTCGACTACCCCAGTCGCCTCGTGCGCGCCTTCGCCGACCGGCGAGACCTCTGGCCCCGTCTCGCGGCGCTCCTGCCGGTCCTCACGGCCTCGAGGAGCGTCGAGGAGTGGCTCGACCTCCTCTTTGTCTCCCGGGAACGCGCCTCCCTATAATGAGCCCCCATGACTAGCAAGCCGAAGAAGCGAAGGAAGCTCCCTCCCGCGCCGAAGAAGAGGGTCGGGTTCGGACGCGTGATGGTCTACCTCGTTGCGCTCTTCGTCTTCGTCCTCCCTCTCTTCGTCTGGCCGACGAGCACGGAGTACGGGTACTCGAAGTCGATCTTCGCCCTAATCGCGGTTTCTTTTCTCCTCATCTTGTGGGCCGGCTGGGCCCTCGTGAAGGGAGAGTGGCGGATCCGCGTCCCCTGGATCAGCTTTCCCGTCCTCGGCTTCGTCGTCGCCTCGCTCTTCTCCCTCATCCGCGCGACGAACGGCCGCATGGTCATCCAGAGCCTGACCCTCGTCGTCTTCTTCTTCCTCTTCTACCTCGTCGTGACGCAGTTCGTGAAGGAGAAGAAGGACGTCACCCTGATCCTCTACTCGCTCCTTCTCTCGGCCTTCCTCGCGTCCCTCTACGGACTCCTCCAGTACCTAGGCGTGATGCGCGGCGCGTTCGGCAACAGCGGGCTGGCCGAGCTCATCTCGACGATGGGAAACCGCAACTACCTCGGCGAGTTCCTGGCCTGTTTGCTCTTCCCTGCCGTCATTCTCATCGTCCGGCTGCACTCGCGCCTGCTGCGGACCCTCGCCGTCGGCCTCGTCGCGTTCAGCTTCGGGACCGCGTTGCTCGTCCGCCAAACGAGCATCCTCGTCGCACTGCCGACCGCCTTCGCGCTCTTCCTGGTGGGGATCGCGATCTTCCGGCCGATCGAGCCGATTCGAAGGAATCGGGCCTGGCTCGTCGGCCTGTTCGCCGTGCTCGCGCTGACCTTCGCAATCGAAGCCCCCTCCGGGCCGCTCAACTCGCTGGTCGGCCTCTCCGCCGATACCAAGGGCTCCTGGCTTGCGCGCCTTTGGAGCCAGAACTCCGGAAGGGTGCGCTCTTGGGACTGGTGGGTAGGGTGGGAGATGCTGCGCGATCACCCCCTCGTCGGAGTGGGCCTCGGCAACTACAAGATCGAGTTCCTTCCCTACAAGGCGCAGTTCCTCGCGTCGCCTCGGGGCGCCGGCTACGACTTCTACATCGCCCGCGCGGCGCAGGCCCACAACGAGTACGTCCAGGTCGCGGCCGAGCTCGGAGCTCTCGGGATCGTGGCCCTTCTGGCTCTCCTCGTGACGATCCCCGTCTCTCTGTGGAGGCGATTGCGCCGCAACCGCGACGAGGCCGATCGCTTCGACCTCCTCCTCATGAGCGCGGGGGTTGTCTCCTTCCTCGTCGTCGCCCTGGTCGGCTTTCCGGCGCACTTGCCGGCGACTTCGCTCGTTCTCGTCCTTACGCTCGGGCTCGCGTCGTCCCGTGCCTACGGCGAGGGAGCCGAAGTCGAGGTCTCGCTCAAGGGCTGGCCGCTCGCAGGCGTCGCCACGGCGACGGTTGTGGTCTGTCTCGCGGTCTCTGTCCTGGCCGGCCGCGACTTCTCGGGCGACGTCCTCCTCGGCCGCGGGATCCGCGCGCTGCAGGCGGGCCAGCTCCAGCTCGCCGCGGCAGACTTGAGCGCGAGCGCCGCGCTCGACTTCTCTCCCTCGCAGGTCTACTACCACCTCGGGACCCTGGAGGCCAAGCAGGGCCGCTACCAGGAGGCGGCCGCGTACCTCGAGAAGTGCCTCACCCGGTTCGTCGCCGAGAACGTCTACCTCAACCTGGCAAACCTCGCGGTCAACTCGGGGGACACCGCCAAGGCCCGCCAGAACGTCGACCTGCTGCTCGCCACCCGCCCCTTCCTCGAACTGGAGATCCAGGGGAAGCTATTGAAGGCCCTTGTCTTCGTCCGGCAAGGGGACTCCGATGCGGCCATCCGCGAGCTCGAGGCCCTGGCCCAAGCCCAACCAGACTTCGAGAAGCCGTACATCATCCTGGGAGACCTGTATCGGGCGCGAGGGCTTACCTCAAAGGCACGGCAGAACTACGAGCAAGCCCTCACCCTGATCAAGGGGAAGCTCACTACGGCGCGGGCGAAGCTTAGTCCTGGCGCGACGCTGCGGGCTGAGGAGTACGCCGCGGCGCGCGACGAGGTAGACCTTCTCACGCGGGAGAAGGAGGCCACGGAAACGGGCCTCGCCAAGCTCTCTTCCCCGTGATCCTTCCTTGAAAGCGCTTTCCAAGCGGCCTATACTGCCCGGGGATCCCCATGGCCATTGAATCCGTGAAGAGAGCCCTTGACTTCGTGCTCGGGCAGACGAACGCCCAGCAGCTGAAGCGCCTGCGCCGGCACCTCGACTCGGTGAACGCCTTCGCGGAGCCGGTGAAGGCTCTGTCCGACGAGGCTCTGCGGGCCAAGACCCTTGAGTTCCGCGATCGTCTCGCCGCCGGCCAGACGAAGAACGAGATCCGCGCCGAGGCGTTCGCGGTCGTGCGAGAGGTGGCGGAGCGCACGGTGGGGATGCGGCCCTTCGATGTCCAGATTCTCGGGGCGTTCGCCCTGGACGAACGCCGGATCGCGGAGATGCAGACCGGCGAAGGGAAAACCCTCGTCGCCACCCTCCCCGCCTACCTCAACGCCCTGATGGGGAAGGTGCACGTGGTGACGGTCAACGACTACCTGGCGCGGCGCGACCGCGAGTGGATGGGCCCGATCTACGAGTTCCTCGGGGTGCCCGTCGGCCTCCTTCAGGAGGCCATGGGGACCGAGGAGAGACAGAAGGCCTACGCCGCCGCCATCACCTACGGCACGAACAACCAGTTCGGCTTCGACTACCTGCGCGACAACATGGTCCTCTCCGTCGACCAGAAAGTGCAGGGGTCTCTCGACTTCGCGATCATCGACGAGATCGACAACATCCTGATCGACGAGGCGCGCACGCCTCTCATCATCTCGGGCCCCTCCTCGGGTTCGGTCGACCGCTACGGCAAGTTCGCCCGGCTCGCCCGCACCTTCAAGAAGGACCGCGACTTCGAGATCGACGAAGAGACGCACCGCCTGACCCTCGCCGACGAGGGGATCAAGAAGGGCGAGCAAGGGCTGTCGATCGAGAACCTGTACGCGGACGATCCGGAGGTCGCGGAGGCCCTCCACGACCTGCAAAACGCCCTTCGCGCCCTGCACATGTTCAGGAAGGAGAAGGACTACATCGTCAAGGACGGCCGCGTGATGATCGTTGATGAGTTCACCGGCCGGCTGATGCCCGATCGCCGCTACTCGGACGGCCTGCACCAGGCTCTCGAGGCGAAGGAGGGCATGCTCGTGCAGCGGGAGTCCCAGACCTTTGCCCAGATCACGCTGCAGCACTACTTCCGCCTCTACAAGCGGATCTGCGGGATGACCGGCACGGCAAAGACCGAGGAGGACGAGTTCAAGGAGATCTACGGGCTCCCCGTCCTCGTCATGCCCCCGAACCGTCCGCTCATCCGCGAGGCGAAGCCGGACGTCATGTTCCGCACGGAGAAGGCGAAGTTCGAGGCGATCGCCGAGGACGTCAAGAAGCTCCACGAGCTCCGCCGACCGGTCCTCGTCGGGACGAACTCGATCGAGAAGTCAGAGCGTCTCTCGGCCCTCCTCAAGGCGCGGAACCTGCCGCACCAGGTGCTGAACGCCAAGTACCACGAGCAAGAGGCCGAGATCATCAAGGATGCCGGACAGGGAGAAGCGATCACCGTCGCCACGAACATGGCTGGCCGCGGAACCGACATCAAGCTCGGGGAAGGGATTGCGCAACTCGGCGGCCTGCACGTAGCCGGAGCCCAGCGGCACGAGGCGCGCCGGATCGACGACCAGCTTCTCGGCCGCGCCGGGCGGCAGGGAGACCCCGGATCGTCCCAGTTCTACCTCTCGCTGGAAGAGGACCTCCTGCGCGTCTTCGGCGGGGACCGGATCGCCGCGGTGATGGATCGGCTGGGCATGGAAGAGGGACAGGCAATCGAGCACGGGCTCCTGACCGCCGCCGTCCGACGCGCGCAGAAACGGGTGGAGGGACGAAACTTCGAGATCCGCAAGCGCCTGGTCGAGTACGATCTCGTCTTGGCCAGGCAGCGCGAGGCGATCTACGCGCTGCGAGATCGGTTCCTCCTGCCTCCTCGCGACCAGGCGGACTCGTTCGTCGAACAAGGGGACCTCGACGACTACCTCGCCGGCCTGTTCGAGGAATACGCTTCGAACCTCGTCGCCACCCACGTCGATCGCTCTCGCCCGAAGGAGGAGTGGAACCTCGAGGGGCTCGCCCGCGAGCTGTCCCTCCTGCTTCCGTTCTCCTCCCAGGCCCTCGCCGAGAAGAGCCCGGACGAGATCTGCCGGGAGGCGGCCGCCCATCTCGAGCACGCTCTGGCCAAGCAGAAGGGGCGTCTCGGCCCGCGGTTCCCCTTGGCCGCGCGCTACGTCATCCTGACCCTGATCGACGAGGCGTGGCTCGATCACCTGTACAAGCTCGACGACATGCGCGAGGGGATCGGGTGGACGGCGTACGGAGGGACCGACCCGCTCATCGCCTTCAAGCGCGAGTCGTTCGTCATGTTCCAAGAGATGCTCGCTCACTCCGCCCAGAAGATCGTCCGCCTTCTCCTCAACCCGCGCCTCGCGACCGCCGAAGGCGCGCCGCAGCCCGCTCCGAGCCGGCCGGTCCGGTACATCCACGCGGGGCCCGGGGGAGAGGAGCCTCGGCCGGCCCTGCAGAAGAAAAGGCCCGTGGCGACACCGAAGCGACCGGGGCGGAACGATCCCTGTCCCTGCGGGTCGGGAAGGAAGTACAAGAACTGCTGCGGCGAGAAGGGCTAGGGAGCCGTCTCGAGCAGAAGCTCGTCGTCTGCGATGTGACGGTGGGAGAAGAGGGAAACGAGCTCCGGAACCTTCGTGGAACGCTTCCTTTCCCCACCGAGCTCGAGCACGATTTCCCCCTTGTGCATCATCACGAGGCGATTCCCGAGCGCAATCGCCTGCTCCATGTTGTGCGTCACCATGAGGGTCGTGAGCCCAGTCCGCTCGACGAAGGCCTCGGTCAGCTCGGCGATCCGACGCGCGTTCGCCGGGTCGAGCGCGGCCGTGTGCTCGTCGAGGAGCAGGATGTCCGGTCTCGCGAGCGTGGCCATCGTCACGGTCAGCGCCTGACGTTCGCCTCCGGAGAGGAGGAAGGCGGGGTCGTCGAGCCGGCGCTCGAGGCCCATCCCAAGCGGCCGGAGCACCTCCGCGAACTCCCGTCGCCTCCTGCGGGTGAGCGCCACGGCAAGCGATCGCTTGGACCGCTTCGAGGCCAGAGCGAGGTTCTCGGCAATCGTCATCGTCGGCGCGGTCCCGGAGAGCGGATCCTGCACGATGCGGCCGATCCGGCGCGCGCGGCGGTGGGCGGGCGTCGCCGTGACGTCCTCTCCGTCGATCAGGACGCGCCCGGAGGTCGGAATGAGGTTTCCGGCGATCACGTGCAGGAGCGTGGTCTTTCCTGCGCCGTTCGAACCGATCACGGTCAGGAAGTCCCCGCGGTCGAGGACCAGGTCGATCCCGGCGAGCGCGACCACGAGATCCTGGCCGGAGGGGAAGACCTGGCGAACTCGCTCGAGCGTCAGCATGGCTTGGGCCTCCTCAAGAGCCGATCGCGCAGCGCAGGCACGACCAGGGCGACGATGACGAGGAGGGAGGTGACGAGCTTGAGGTCGCTTGCCTGGAAGCCGATCACGTACCCGTAGCGCAGGGCGAACATCACCGCAATCCGGTAGATGAGAGACCCCAGGAGCACGCTCGCCGTCATCCATCCCACCCGGCGGGAGCGGATGAGCGACCCGCCGAGAATCACCGCGGCAAGCCCGGTAACGATCGTCCCGATCCCCATTCCCACGTCGGCGAAGCCGCTGTAGTGGGCGACGAGCCCTCCGGAGAGGGCGACGAGGCCGTTGGAAAGGGCAAGCCCTGCCACCTTCATCGTCTTCGTGTTCACCCCCTGCGCCGTGATCATCGCCTCGTTGTCCCCGGTCGCGCGGAGGGCGAGGCCCACCTCTGTCTTGAAGAAGAAGTCGAGAACGAGCTTGATGAAGAGGACGATCCCGGCAAGGAAGACGAGCACGGCGGCGCTTCCGAGCGGCGCGAAGAGGGCCGCGATGCTCCGGGTGATCGTCTCCGCTCGCAAGAGCGAGATGTTCGGCCTCCCCATGATCCGCAGGTTGATCGAGTAGAGCATGATCATGGAGAGGACCCCCGCGAGGAGGTCCGTGATCCCCAGGCGCGTGTTGAGGAGGCCGGTCAAGACGCCCGCGAGGCTCCCCACGGCGAAGGCGACCGCAAGGGCGACCACGGGGTCAAGCCCTTGGAGAACGACCAGGGAGGAGGCGATGGCGGCTCCGGTCACGAAGCTTCCGTCGACCGTCAGGTCGGGGAACCGCAGGATCCGGTAGGAGATGAAGACCCCCAGAGCCGCAATCCCGTAGACGAGACCCTGCTCTGCCGCGTGCATGAGAAGCGCGACCATCGTCCCTCCCCGCCCGCGTCCTACTTGGCGGTTGGCTTGCGATCCCACATGGCGCCGGCGAAATAGAGACCGTCCGCCTGGTCAATAACCGCCTGGGGAAAGACGAACGCGATCCTCGCAGCCGCGTCGAGGTTCACGTACACCTTCTCGCGTGCAACCGTCGCATGGTAGACGACTGGGATTTGGCTCGGCTTCTTCCCAGACAACACCTCAAGGATCACGCTCCCGGCGATCTGACCGTGCTCGTAGTAGTCGAACCCCCGCGCGACCGTCGGACCGAATCGAACACTCGTATAGTCCGCCATCAGGAACGGCACCTTGGCCTCGTTGGCCGCAGCGACCACGGAGTCGATCGCCGACACGACCGTGTTGTCAGTAGTCACGAAGAACGCGTCCACGCGCCCAATGAGGGACTGCGCCGCGATCGGCACGTTGGCAGAGGTGTCGGCGGCCACCTTCACGATGGTGAGCCCCAGTGACGGCGCACTCTGCTCGGCAAGTCGCGTCAACAGATCGGAATTGACCTCGCCCGGGTTGTACACGAGCCCGATCCGCTTGATGCTCGGGCTGAGGTCCTTGAGAAGCTTGAGATCGAGAGAAACATCGATTCGATCGGAGACGCCCGTGATGTTCTCATTCCGACTCGGGTCCTTCGCGTCGACGACAAGGCCGTACTCCTCCGGCGCGGTGATGGCGGCAAACACGACTGGGGTGGAGGTGCCCTTGAACACCTGGGCAGCGGCTAGCGCTGTCGGCGTCGCGATGGCAAGAACCAGATCGACGTGTTGGGCCTGGAAGTTCTGCGCGATAGAGACAGCCACATTGTAGTCCCCTTGCGCACTTGCCTTGAGATACTCCACGTCTTTACCTTCCGCGTATCCCGCTGCAGTCAGGGCATCGATCGCCCCGCGCTCGACCGCGTCGAGAGCCGGATGCTCGACGATCTTGCAGATCCCGATCTTGATCGGCGCCGCGCCGGCTAGGGCGGCTCCCAACCCAAGCACAACCAGACCAACTACCACACTGCGCACCAGTCGCTTCACCCTTTCCTCCTTTGAGCTTCCCGATCTTCTTAGCACCTCGCATCACCGCTCGCCCTGAGCCCTCCTTGACTCCGTCACCTCCTTCGCCGAAAACAAAACGACCACAGGCCTTGCCTGTAGTCGTCTCCTGGCTTTCCTGTCCGCGCGGCCCAACGCCTCCTAGGCGGAGCGAGGAAAGCCAGCGCTAAACCAATACCAGCAGAAAGAGAACGCGCTGCTTGGACTCTCCCTCTTAAGAGTTGCGTTCACTTCGCTCATGGTTGGCGCCATACTAGGGGGAATCGACCGATGTGTCAAGAGGTCGCTATCCCGAACCCGTTTCTCTTCCCACTACGATTGACAAAGAGGACGGAACGGGCTATGCTTAGCAGGCGACTAGGCAGAGTGCTAAGCGAGGGGAATGACGCTTCCAGAAAGGCAAAGGCTGATTCTGAAGGAGATCGTGGACCGCTTCATGCGGCACCGCGAGCCGGTCTCCTCGAGGATGATCCTCGAGGACTACGGGCTTCTCGTGAGTTCGGCCACCGTGCGCAACGACATGACGGCGCTCGAGGAAGAAGGGTACATCGAGAAGCCGTACGCGTCCTCCGGCCGCATTCCCACCAAGAAAGGGTATCGTTTCTTCGTCGACTGGCTCCTCGACCTCTCCGAGCTCGCGAAGAGGGAGCGCCTGGAAGTCGTCGAGGCGTACGAGATGAGGCGCCTCGAGGTGGGAGAGACGATGCGCCAAACGGCGTTCCTCCTCGGGCACATCACTGGTTACGCGGGGTTTGTCATCGCGCCCCGCCTGGAGGAGACCCGCCTCGACCGGGTCGTCTTGGTGAGGATGGACCCGCGACTGGCCCTGCTCGTCATCGTGTCCGACCTGGGCGTCGTCGAGCACGGGCTGATCCCTCTTGAAGAGGACCTCTCCCCGGAGGAGACGGAGCGGGTGATGGCGGTGATCAACGGGAACCTGCGTGGCATGAGGCTGGATGAGGTTGGGAGACTGGCTCTGAAAGAGAGTCCGGAGGGATGGTACGACCGGCCCGTCCGCGCCGCGCTCCTCGTACTGCGGAGCCTCCTCGAGCGCAGGATGCAGGAGCGGCTCTACTTCGAGGGGACTCTCAACCTCGTCGACGTCCTGCAAGAGGTCAACCCGCACGGGGCGCTCCACCAGTTCGTGAGCCTGATCCACGGCATGGAAGACGAGGCGGGGTTCATCGAGGCCGTCCGAAAGGCGCGGGGAACCAAGCGTGGACTCGTTGTTTCCGTGGGGGACTGCTTGCACGGCGGCCTGGAGGACTACAGCGTGGTGACGTGCGATTACCGACCGCACTCCGGAGTCCTCGGCGTGATCGGCCCGCTGTGGGCGGACTACGGTAAGGCCCTGTCGGCGACCACGTACGTCGCGAACCGCCTGGAGGCCCTGCTTGTCGCGTCATGCGCGCGCCCCTCGAAGGAGTCAGAATGAAACCCGATCAGGACCAGGGACGTGGCCGAGGCCCTGGAGAGGCGGACCAGGAGAGAGCCGAGGTCCGCTCGGCCGACGCAGGGGAGCTCCTCGCCGAGGAGGAGGTCCGTTCCTGCGTCGACCGACTGCAGAGACTGCAGGCTGAGTTTGAGAACTACAAGAAGCGCATGCTGCGCGAGACCGCGGCGGCGGCGGAGCGGATCTCCGACCAGGAGGTCCTCGACTTCCTCCCCCTGTACGACAACCTGAAGCGCGCGTTCCAGAACTACAACGGGAACAAGGACGCACAGGCGTTCGTCGAGGGAATGGAACGCGTCTTCGCGCAGTTTGCGGAGATCCTGAAGCAGAAAGGGGTCTCGCCGATCCAGGTGATCGGTCAGCTGTTCGACCCCGCGCGGCACGAGGCGCTCCTCGGCGTCCAAAGCGACCAGGAGCCGAACGTGGTCCTCGAGGAGTTCGAGACCGGCTATCTGCGAAACGGCCGCGTGCTGCGGCCAAGCAAGGTGAAGGTCAGCAAAGGGAAGGGTCAACGGGAGGAGACGACATGAGAGAGAAGATCATCGGCATTGATCTGGGAACGACGAACTCCTGCATCGCCGTCATGGAAGGCGGCTCGCCGGAGGTGATTACGAACGCAGAAGGGGAGCGGGTGACTCCCTCCGTGGTCGCGTTTACCGACACGGGGGAGCGGCTGGTCGGCCGCCTGGCCAAGCGCCAGGCCATCACGAACCCCAAGCGCACGATCGCTTCCATCAAGCGCAAAATGGGAACGGACTTCCGCGTGCGGATCGAGCAGGACGGTAAGGCGACGGAGTACACGCCCGAGCAGATCTCGGCGCTGATCCTCCAGAAGATGAAGAAGGACGCGGAGGATCACCTTGGCGGGAAGGTCACCAAGGCCGTGATCACGGTCCCGGCCTACTTCAACGATTCGCAGCGCCAGGCGACCAAGGACGCTGGCCGGATCGCCGGCTTGGAGGTCATGCGCATCATCAACGAGCCGACGGCCTCCGCCCTCGCCTACGGCCTCGACAAGTCGGAGGACCAGACGATCCTCGTCTACGACTTGGGCGGGGGGACGTTCGACGTCTCCATCCTGGAGATCGGAGATGGGGTCTTCGAGGTTGTGGCGACCGACGGCGACACCCAGCTTGGGGGGGACGATTTCGACCGGCGGATCATGGACTGGCTCATGGACGAGTTCCGGCGAGACACGGGAATCGACCTCACCGGCGACCCGAGCGCGATGCAGCGCCTGAAGGACGCCTCCGAGGCGGCAAAGATGGAGCTCTCCAGCCGCATGGAGACCACGATCAACCTGCCGTACGTCACCGCGAACGCCAGCGGGCCGAAGCACCTAGAGAAGAAGCTGACGCGGGCGAAGTTCGAGCAGATGGTCGACGACTACTTGCAGCGGACGATCCACATCGTCGACGCCGCCCTGCAGGCGGCGAAGAAGGAAGCCAAGGACATCGATCAGGTCGTCCTTGTCGGCGGTTCGACGCGAATCCCCAAGGTCCAGGAGTTGGTGGCCGCGCGGATCCCCGGGAAGATCAACAAGGAGATCAACCCCGATGAAGTCGTCGCGGCCGGCGCGGCTATCCAGGGTGCGGTCCTGGCAGGGGAAGTGAGCGACATCGTCCTCTTGGACGTTACCCCGCTCACCCTTTCCATCGAGACCCTCGGCGGCATCGCCACGCCGCTCGTCGAGCGGAACACGACGGTTCCCACGGAGAAGACGAAGACCTTCACCACGGCCGAGGACAACCAGCCGAGCGTGGAGATTCACGTCGTCCAGGGAGAGCGCAAGATGGTGGCGGACAACAAGCCGCTCGGGAAGTTCCAGCTCGTCGGCCTTCCGCCCGCCCCGCGCGGGGTGCCGCAGATCGACGTCACGTTCAACATCGACGCCGACGGGATCCTACACGTCACGGCGAAAGACAAGGCGACCGGAAAGAGCGCGTCCATCACGATCAAGGACTCCTCGCGTCTCGACGAGAATGAGATCGAACGGATGCGACGCGCGGCCGAAGAACACGCCGAGGAAGACAAGAAGAAGGCCGAGCAAGTGGAAGTGAAGAACCGCGCGGACCAGCTGGTCTACTCCGTGGAGAAGGCCCTGGCCGACCTCGGCGACAAGGTGTCGGCGCAGAAGCGCGGGGAGATCGAGGACCAGCTGCGGCGGCTGCGGGAGAAGCTCTCGCAGAATGCGAGCGCGGAGGAGATTCGCCGCGCCATGGACGAACTCGCGAAGAACTCGCAGGAGCTCGGCGAGGAGGCGTACAGGCGCGCGGCCGAGGGAGGGGCGTCGCCGAACGCCTCCAAGGACTCCACGCCCGGAGACGGCGGGTACGTCGACGCCGAGTATGATTCCAAATAGGACGAGATAGTCCGAAGGGAGTGGCGTGGCCAAGCGCGACTACTACGAGATCCTCGGGGTGACCCGTGACGCTCCGGTTGACGAGGTCAAGAAGGCCTATCGCCAAAGGGCGAAGGAGCTTCATCCCGACAAGAACCCCAAGGATCGAAAGAAGGCGGAGGAGGACTTCAAGCGGGCAACCGAGGCCTACGAGATCCTCTCCGACCCGGAGAAGCGGGCTCAGTACGACCGCTTCGGCCACGCCGGCCCGGCCCAAGGCTTCGACTTCAGCTCGACCGACTTCCGCCGCGCGCGCGAAGCCTTCTCCGACTTCGGCTTCGGAGGCGTCGACGACCTGTTCGATCTCTTCTTCCGCCAGGGAGCGGCGCGGAGCGCAACCCGTGCCGAGCGGACCCGCCAGGGCGAGGACATCGAGTACAGGCTGCGGATCACCCTGGAGGACGCGGCAAGCGGAGCGCGGATGAAGATCACGGCTCCCCGCCAGGTCGCCTGCGACAAGTGCGGAGGAAGCCGGATGGAGCCGGGAAGCTCCAAGCGAACCTGCCCCACCTGCCAAGGGCGGGGGCAACTGGAGCACCGCCAGCAAAGCCTCCTCGGAAGCTTCATCAACGTCCGCGCGTGCCCCGAATGCGGCGGCGAGGGTGAGATCGTCGAGAAGCCGTGCCGACGCTGCCACGGAACCGGCCGCACAAAGGAGCTGAGCCGCATCTCAATCAGCGTCCCCGCCGGCGTGGACAACGGATCACGGCTGAGGCTCGCCGGTCAAGGGAACGTCGGACTCGGAGGTGGGCCCGCCGGCGACCTGTACATCGTGATCGAGGTCATCCCGCACCCCCGTTTCCGACGAGATGGACGAGACGTTCACTCCTCGATCAAGATCCACTACGCGGACGCCGCCCTCGGGACGAAGGTAAAGGTCGACACGTTGTGGGGCGAGGAGACACTCACCGTCCCCGCCGGGACCCAACCGGGCGCGGTCGCCCGGCTCCGGGGGAAGGGACTCCCGGACCTGCACGGAGGGGGAGGAAAAGGAGACCACTTCGTCGAGATCCAGGTGATCGTCCCCACGCGCCTCTCTCCCGAGCAACGCCGGACTCTCGCCGAGTTTCAGAAGACCCTGCCCCCCGCGGGTGATTCCTCGTGAGCGACCCGCTCGAGGGCGTCGCGCAGTCCGTCGATCGCCCACCGGCGGTGGCTGATCCGGTTCTTCTCCGGGCGCGGAAGCTCGGCCAAGGTGAGGGCCTGGCCCTCGGGAACAAACAGAGGGTCGTAGCCGAACCCACCCTCCCCGCGGGGGCTCTCGCCGATTCTCCCCGAAAGAACCCCTTCGCTTGAAAACTCGCGGCCGTCCGGAAGCCGCAGGACCGCGTAGGCGACGAAGCGGGCTCGACGATCGTTCACGCCAGCGAGGCGCGCGAGGAGGAGGGCGTTGTTGCGCGTGGTGTCCACGGGAAGGCCGGAGAAACGCGCCGAGAGGACGCCTGGAGCGCCCCCGAGGGACACAACCTCGAGCCCCGCGTCCTCAGCCAAGACGGGGAGGCTCGTCTCTCGCGAAATCGCCCGGGCCTTGAGGAGAGCGTTCTCGAAAAAGGTCGTCCCGGATTCCTCGACAAGAGAGAACGGACGCTCATGGAAGCTGAGCAGCTCGACTCCCCGGACCCGAGCCAGAAGCTCGCGCAGCTCCGCAAGCTTCCCCTCGTTCTGCGTTCCGAGAAGGAGGATCACCCCGTGCGAACGGGCTGGAGACGAAGCGCGTCCGCGAAGTGGCAGGTGACGAAGTGCTCCCCGCCCAGATCTCGGTAGAGGGGAGGCTCTTGCGAGCAGATCTCCTTGGCGTAGCGGCAGCGCGGGTGGAAGTAGCAGCCGGAGGGAGGATTCACCGGGCTTGGCACGTCCCCTTCGAGGAGGATTCGCTCCACCTTGTAGTCGGGGTCCGGCACCGGAACCGCCGACATGAGGGCCTCGGTGTAGGGGTGCCTCGGGTCGGTGAACAGCTGCTCCGTCTCGACGAGCTCCACGATCTTCCCCAGGTACATCACGGCGACTCGATCGCTGATGTGCCTGACGACGGAGAGGTCGTGAGCGATGAACAGGTACGTCAGGCCGAACTCGCCCTGCAGGTCCTCGAGGAGGTTCAGCACCTGCGCCTGGATCGAGACGTCCAGGGCCGAGACCGGCTCGTCGGCCACGATCAACTGCGGGTCGAGCGCGAGGGCGCGCGCGATCCCGATCCGTTGGCGCTGTCCACCCGAGAACTCATGCGGATAGCGCTTCATGTGGTCCGGCTTGAGGCCCACCGCGCCCAGAAGCTCGCGAACGCGATCTTCGCGCTCGCTTCCTCTCGAAATCCCGTGCACGAGAAGCGGCTCACCGACGATGCTCCCGACCGTCATGCGCGGGTTGAGGGAGGAGTAGGGGTCTTGGAAGATGATCTGCATGTCCCGCCGCAGCGCCTTGAGGGCCCTGCGAGACGCCGTGGCGATGTTCACGATCCGGTATTCCTCTCCGGCGGCCGCCAGCTTCTTGCTGCGGAAGAGAATCTCCCCCCCGGTCGGTTCAATCAGGCGCAGGATCGTTCGGCCGGCGGTCGTCTTGCCGCAACCGCTCTCGCCAACCAGGCCGAGC
>Ga0315281_10005387_pt1 | contig 18327 bp, 17 predicted proteins | sample YL17G07_0_MG_FD_204540 | JGI IMG/M metagenome (GOLD analysis project Ga0315281, IMG submission 204540) | Sediment microbial communities from Yellowstone Lake, YNP, Wyoming, USA - YL17G07_0 | ecosystem: Environmental > Aquatic > Freshwater > Lake > Sediment | place: USA: Wyoming | collected...
AAGTCGATCGATCTTCTCGGAATCGACGTTCGCCGCGCCTTCGCTCCGTTTCACACGCTCCAATCCTCCGAGGCCACGCGAAAATCGATCCAGCCGTCGGCCGGAATTCGCTGAATCGTCCGCCCGCGCAGGTCGCGCAGCTCGACGCGAAAACCGATGCGGGCCTCGGGAGGAAGCGGTTCCTCGGACAGCGGGAGACGCGCTTCGACGATCTGCCCCGCGACGGCGACCGGCGATCCGGGATCGAGATCGTCGGTCTGAAACGGGAGCGTCCATTCTCGCGGTCGCGGCAATACCGAGGCGACGAACAAACGGGAGTCGAGCGCCTGACCGGCTGCGGGCGGATGAACCGCATCGAGTCGAAGGAAAAGGCTCCTGCCGTCGGTTCCAAAATGGAGCCCGCGGAATCGGCCGGACCCGAAGTGCATGGTCCCCTCCCCGGAAGCCGGAATTCGTCCGGCGGCGAGCCACTCGTAGTAGTCCGTCGCTCGCCCGTCGAGAACCGGGTGGATCGGAGCGACCGGATCCCGGCGGGAAGGAATCGCCGAAGGCTTTCCGATCGGCTGTTCGAGCTCGGGGAGCGGAGGAAGACCGGCGGCGCTCCGGGCCGCCGCGAGATGGAATCGAAACAGCCGGTCGAACTCCGCGTCGTGCGCCGAGCTGTGCCCTTCACCGAACCACCAGAACCAATCGGACGCTTCCGCTGCGAGAAGCGAAGCGCGGGCGCCCGCAGGATCCGGAACGTCCGGCGAATGCGCAGTCTGGTCCAGCAGCGAACGAGGCGGAAACGCGGACGCAACGGTGTCGACATCCTGCGCCACGCGCGAGAGGAGCGTCCAGGCCCTGTTTTTTTCGTCGTCCCCCGCCCAGGTATGGAGGTTTCCACCGATCCAGGAGCCGCATCGAAGCTCGTTTAAATCTTCGGCCTCGACGGAGGTCAGCGCTTCTTCGAAGCCGACGACTCGAATCGAAGTCGACGACGACAGCCGCGCAAAAAGAGCGCGCAGAAATGGCCGCCCGCTCCGGTCGTAGGATTCCCACGCGTTTTCTCCGTCGAGAGCGATCGTGAGAACCGAAGGGGCCCCTCCCACCAGTGCGGCGCGGAGCCGGATCCTGTCGACGAAATCGTGCGCGGCCTCTTCGGCGTCCCAATGAGAGTAAACGAACCCGATCCGATCCGAGAGATCCCGGTCGCGAAAGAAAATCGCGGGACCCGCTCCTCCCAGACGATACGGGCGAGTCAGAGTTTTCATTTTCGCCGGGAAGTCCCCCTCCTGCCAGCGGCGCGACTCCGGCAGCGAGGCCTGCAGGATCGCTTCATCGGTGACCATCCAGAGAATTCCCTCTTCTCCGGCGCGCTTCGCCGTTTCCGGCCCCACGGCGCCTTCCGGGGGCCACATCCCATTCGGAATGAATCCGAAATGGCGCTCGAACGTTTCGCGTCCGAGCCGAATCTGTGCGATGGCGTCTCCGGCACGGGGTTTCATCGACTCGGGAAGGCGCAACGACGGATCGTCGGCCGCTGCGCGGGCCGGTTCAAAAAGAAGCGGAAGAATCGGATGATGATACGGGCTCGTTGCACTGGCGATCGCGTTGCAGCTCATCATCCCGGCCAGGCGCGGAAGAATCGTCCCCAAGAATTGCCGCTGCTTGTCGAAGAGAAGCGTTTTTTCTTCTTCGTCGAAGTGTCCTTTCTTTCGAAGAAGTGCGTCGATCGAAGCATCACCCCGCAAAACCTCCCCGCTCCAGGCGAGGTGGAAGAACACCTGGAGGTCGCGGAGCTCATCGACCGACAGGGCGTCGGCAGCGGCAGACGCCCCGCCGAGGGATCGTGCTCGATCGTGGAGCTGGCGATAGGCGGGGATCGAACCAATCTCTCTTTCGCTGATCGAGAAAAACTCCCGAACGAGGAACCCTCTCTCCTCCTCCGTGAGATCGGCGGCCGGCTTCTGTCCGACCGTGAGATGCGGGTCTGCTCCCCCTTTTGCCGCCCGTTCGATCTGGTCGAGCAGCCCCGGCACCCAGTTGAAGGTCTGCCGGATGCCCGGAAACTCCGCTGCGAGCAACGGGATGTCGAGGTAGTCCTTCAGCGCATGAAGCCGCACCCAGGGGAGAATCGCCTCCCCCGTGGCGCCATCGACGTACCAAGGCTGGTGCATGTGCCACAAAAAACAGACCTGGAGCGGTTGTCGCAGGGGATCCTCCGAAAATCAGTCTCGGGTGCGACCGGACGCCGGGCGGCGATGCTGCCTCGTCGCCGTCATCGGCCCGACTTCCAATCGCGAAATGGTCACCATTCGATCCCCTCGCGTGCGGAGAGTCCGGCATCGAAATAGTGTTTTACTTTTTTCATTTCGGTGACGAGATCCGCGATGGCGACGAGCTCGGCGGGCGCATCGCGCCCGGTGAGAACGAGCTCGCAGGTTCGACTCCTCGACCAGACTTCGATGATCCGGTCCACTCCCGGACGGGGAATCAAACCGTAGGACATTCCTCCAATGAGATCGTCGAGAACGACGAGACCGTAAGAAGGATCGGCGACGCCCTTCTCGGCCAGAGCGAGGCCGCGTTCAGCCTCGGCGCGATCGGCGGAGGTGACTCCGAATCGAAAAGAGCCGTCCGGCATCATCCGCTCGAGTCCGGTCGGCTCGAGCACGATGCCCGGAATCGACCGAAGAATCGTTCGCTCGCTGTAATGCTCGTTTCCCTGGCGCGACCCCTTGTCGAACTGAACGATCAGGACGCGCCAACCGGCGCCGGCGGCACGAATCGCGAGGCCGAGCGCCGCGGTGGTCTTCCCTTTTCCTTCGCCGGTGTAGATCTGAAGCTTGTTTTCGGCCATGGCGGATCTAGAGAGGCGGGGCAGCGCCGATTCTCCGCCGGACTTCGAGGCGCGCCGCCTCGATATCGGCAAAAACCGGAACGCGGCCGGCGAGAAAACCGGGCGGGACGATCGGATTCCGGACGGCGTCAAGGCCGACGATTCCCACCAGCGTCCCTTCGCCTTTCAATCGGTCGGCGACACGAACGAGGGCGCCGAGCGCAGACGTCGGAACCCGGGAGAGCGCCGTGACGTCGATCAGGATCGCGCGGGCGTCATTCCCTTCGGCAAGAGTGACGTACCCCTCGAGGGTCGGGAGATCCTCGCGCGGGAGATCACCCCGAGCCACGATCAACGCGATTGCCCCCTCCATTTCAAACGCCAGCGCCATGGGGAAAACGATAGCACGGAGAGGCGCACTCCTTCGAACCAACGGGAGTCAACCCGTTATCGGGACCGCGCTGCCCCCGCTCCTCCATTCGCCCAGAAAACGGAGAAGGCGGTCGTCCTCTTCCGATTCCACCAGCTTTTCCGCTTCCGCTCTGGCGAGCACCATCAGCGGCAGCTCGGCGATCGGGTCGGCCACGCGAAAATCGGAGCGCCCGCTTTGGCGGCGGCCGAGAATCTCTCCGGGTCCCCTGGCGAGAAGATCAGCTTCGGCGACACGAAATCCATCGGTGAGAGACGCAAATTCCTCGAGACGGCGGCGCGCTTCCTCTGAGGCTCCGGCACCGACCAGAAGGATGCAATGAGACCGGACTTTCCCGCGGCCGATCCGTCCCCGCAGTTGATGAAGCTGGGCGAGCCCGAACCGCTCGGGGTTCTCGATCACCATCACCGCCGCTTCCGGCACGTCGACTCCGACTTCGATCACGGTCGTCGCGAAGAGAACCGGCGCATCCCCGCGCGCGAATCGATCCATCGCCGCGAGTCGATCGGCGCTCTTCATCCTTCCGTGGACGAGAACGGTCGCCACTCCGGGAAGAAGTTTCTGCGCTTCGGCAAAGTGAGTGAGCAGCGCGCGAACCTCGGTCTGCGAGGCCGACCCCTCGACGAATGGAAAGACCACGAACGCGCGCTCCCCTTTTGCGACACGTGACGCCACAAACCCCAGCACATCCGCGCGGGCCGACTCTTCGCGAACGTGAGTACGCACCGGTTGCCGCCCCGGCGGGAGCTCGTCCAGAATCGAAATGTCGAGATCCCCGTAAAGCGTGAGAGCCAGCGAGCGCGGAATCGGCGTCGCAGTCATGACCAGCACGTGAGGCGGCGCCGACGCGCTCCCTTTTCGTCCCAGAGCTTCAAGGTGAGCCACACCGAACCGGTGCTGTTCGTCGATGACGGCGAGGGCGAGATTGCGAAATGCGATGGGCTGCTGGAGGATCGCGTGAGTTCCGATCAGGATCTGGATACGCCCGGCCGAAAGCTCTTCGAGAATCCGGCGCCGTTCCGCTCCCTTGACCGAACCCGTGAGCAAGGCCCACCGAATGCCGGCCGGGCCCAGCCGCCGGGAGAAAAGCGCCGCGTGCTGTTCCGCGAGAATCTCGGTCGGAGCGAGAAACGCTCCCTGTGCGCCATTCTCCGCCGCAAGAAGAAGCGCGATCAAGGCGACGATCGTCTTGCCGCTTCCCACGTCCCCCTGAAGAAGGCGGGCCATCTCTTTTCCCGACGCGAGGTCGGACGCGATCTCCTTGAGAACTCTTTTCTGCGCGCCCGTCAGCGGAAACGGAAGAACCTCGCGGGCCCGATCCCGGATGGAGGCCGTCGTCCGCAGGACGATTCCGCGCGGCTCGGCCCGGCGCCTTCGGCGTTCCCGGCTTAATTCGAGCTGGAGAGCGAGGAGCTCTTCGAATGCGAGGCGTTCCCGGGGAGGGAACGTCAACGCGCCCGGCTCGCTGCCTTCCGGGATCACCACTCCCGTCAGGCCGGGGAAGTGCGCCTCGGCGAGTGAAGCCGCGCGGGACGGCCACCCCCGGGACACCAGGAAGGCATCTCCGAGCAGATCGTCGAGTTCCGGAGGTAGGGAGTGGACTGCGTTCCAGAGAAGCCGGCGAAGACGTTTGCCCGAGAGATACGAACCCGATCCGATTTTCGAGTAGATCGGAACCACGCGCCCGACGTGAATTCCGCCATCCTCGCCGGCGTCGTCGGAGAGGATTTCCCATTCCGGCCCCTCGAGCCTCGTTCGGTTCTTGAACCCGACTGCGAGCTTTCCGAAAAGCGCGACGCGCCGGCCGGCCACGAGCGATTTCGCGAGAAACCGCTGGCCGTACCAGACTGCTGTCACGCTCCCCGTTCCATCGTCGACCACGATCTCGTGAACGGCGACCCTTCCGTACCACGGAGGCCGCGAACGCCCCCCGAGGATCGTTCCGGTGACCGTTGCCGCTTCCCCGATTCGAAGCGAGCCGATCGATCGGAAAGCGCTTCGATCTTCGTAGCGCCGCGGCAGGTGCAGCAGGAGGTCGAAGACCGTCCGGATCCCTTCCTCCGCGAGCTCGCGCCCGCGAAGCGGAGTGATTCCGGGAAGGGATGTGACGGACGAGAGGAGACGAGAAGCCGGATCGCCCTCGACCGCAGCCCCTCGTCGATCGGTCACTACGAGGTGGTTTTGAAGATCAAGGGAGAGAGGCCGAATTTCACTTCGTCTCCGTTCTTCAACAGCACCGGATCGCCGGTCGAGATTTTCTTCCCATTGACGAACGTTCCGTTCATCGTTCCGATTTCTTCGATGACGTAATAGTCGCCCTGATCGACGAAGAGCTTCGCGTGCCGCCTCGAGGACGAACGGTTCGTGTCGACCGAGGTGAGATCCACGTCGGGTGCGATTCCGGTCACCGGGTCGATTCGACCCACCAGCGTCTCTCCGTCGGCGTTGACCCGGAATTCCTTTCCGGTCGCCGGGTCGACGAGACGGATCGAGGCATGAGCCTCCCTCGGAGCCACAACGTCGGCGGCCGGCCGGTCGATGTTGACCTTTCGTCCGATTGCCTGCTCGAGCATGTTCGTCGTCTCCCGGAGGCGCCGCGCCAGCTTGCGCATCATCCGGATGGCGATCTCGGTGTTGTTCTTGAGCATCGTGTCGAACGTCGCGCCGTTGACCCGAATCAGATCCACGTCGGTCTTCGCGACGACGTCGGCCGTGCGGACCATGTCCTCGAGAATCGCCATCTCTCCGAAGAAGTCCCCCTTCTCCATCTGGCCCAGCGATTCACGTTCGTTTCCGATGTTCTTGATGATCTCGACCGTGCCCGCCTGAATGATGTACATCTCAGTGCCGAGGTCGCCCTCGCTGAACACCATTTCGCCGGCCTTGAAATGGACCATCCGATCCGCGAGGCTCGGACGCGACGATCCGGGAGCGTTGGTCGTCTCTCCCGATGCGGAGGATTGCCCCCCCTCTTTCCCTACTTTGAAGACCGCCATGGCTTCACTCCTGGCTGTTCGAAAACGACTTCGCCCCGCTCGGTGTCGATCCGGACCATCCGGCCGATCGCCATGGTTCGATTGGCACCCTCGTGGCCGAAGGGAAGCTCCCCGACGACCGGAAAATCACCCGGACCGATGGCCTCGAGAATCGCTTCCCGAAGCTCTCGAGGCGTTCGGCCACCGGCTCCTTCACAGCGAGAGAGATTCCCAATCGCCATGCCAGCCAGCGATTTCAGTTTACCCGCGAGTCGCCAGGTGGTCAACAGACGCGCGAGCCGGAAGGGCGCCTCGTTCGTCTCCTCCCAGAAGAGAATCGACCGGCCGGTCGGCGGGTCATACGGAGTTCCGAGCAGTGATGTCAGCGGCGTCAGGCATCCGGCAAGCAGCTTTCCTCGTCCCGACCCCTGGCGCCAGATTTGCCGCGGATCCAGCTTCCACCGTCGAGGGTAACCTTCTCCACGCAGAGCCGGCTCCCAGTCGCGGAGACTCGCCGGATGACGGCGATGCCAGAAGTCCGAAGCCACCATCGGTCCGTGGAACGTGACCATGCCGGCGCGCAGCGCCGCTCCGGCCAGAACCGAAAAATCGGAGAACCCCATCCAGATCTTCGGTTTTCGAATCACTCTGGACCAGGGGATCAGATCGAGCAGCTCGAGCGCGCCGGCCCCGCCGCGAGCGAGAAGAACCGCGTCCACCGTCGGGTCGAAATGGAGATCGAGGAATCCCTCGAGCCGCGCCTCGCGCGAACCGGCCGACCAGCGATGATGATCTTTCACGTTCGGCGCCGTCTTCACCCGGTAACCTCGCGACTCGAGATAGCGGATCCCCGCCTCGAGTCGTTCGGGATCGACCAACCCCGAAGGAGCGGCAACACCGATCGTCCCTCCCGGGGGAAGGGGGGGTGGAATCACGATTTTCCCGGACATCGTGCCTATCTTACTTCGGCTCCACCTCGTCTTCAGCGAGCAAGCCATTCGGACTCGACATTCTTTTCGGATTCCCGGCGTCGTCCCAAATCCTTAACGTGCGAAATTTCCAGCAGCCGGCAACAGATGGAAGGGAAGCGGTTCGACGAAATCACGAGGTTCGCGGAACACGAGTTGGCCGAATCGAAATCGGCCCCATCTCGCCGCGCGGCATCGCCGGGCTTTATACTGTCGGGACAGGCTGAGCTCGCCGCCCTGGGGCGGGGGATCAGAGACTGGGAACGAGTCAACGATCGCCGTCCCCGCCGGCGTCATGAAGGATTCCGATGATCCACAGAAAAGCGATCTCACTTTCGATTTTCCTCCTGCTCGCGCCGGCATTTCCTCTCTTCGCGGATTCGGTCCCGCCGGGCGCCGCCAAAGCCGTTCACAATCCGGCCTGGCTCACCTCGAAAAAAGACGCATTCGAGAAAGCGAAAAAAGAAAAGAAACTCGTCATCGTCGACGCATTCGCGAACTGGTGCGGCTGGTGCAAGCGGCTCGACGCAGACGTTTTCGACACACCGCGCTTCGTCGACGCCGCAAAAAAACAGTTCGTGCTGGTCCGCCTGAACACCGAGGACGGGAAGGAAGGAACGACTTACGCGCAGCGATTTCAGATCGCCAACCTTCCGACGACGCTCATCCTCGATTTCGACGAAACGGTCGTCGGCCGGATCGGCGGCTACATCAAGTATGAAGAGTTCATGAAGTACGTCGACGGATTCCTCAAGTCGTACGCGACACTGAAGCTGCAGGACGCGGAGGCACGGGGAACCAGGGGAAGCGACGCCGCTTTCGTGATGCAGATCTCCGAAGCCTGGCAGGGGCGGGGTGAATCGAAGAAATCGATGGAGCTCTCGGGATTGGTCGCGGATCTCAAGACGGCTACGCCCGAGCAGCGAGCCAGAGCCGCGTTCAACACCGCCGCCAACGCCCTCAAGATCAACCGGCTCGATGAAGCCGAAAAACGCCTCCGCCAGCTCGAAAAGATCACCCCTTTTCCGGCCGACCTCGACGGCATGCCCGAGATTCTCCGATCCGATATCGCCGCAATGCGAGGCGATTTCGACACGGCGATCAAGGTCCTCGAAGAGCTGATGGCAAAAGGAAACCCGGCAGGCGAATGGCGGGCGACACTTCCGAACCGGATCTCGCAGCTCAGACAGAACAAGATGTTTCAGGATATGCAGCGGCAGGCGCCGGGAACCTCCCACCTCTAGCGCGCGGGCGGAGGGCGGGCCGCTGACGGCGCCGAAGTCCTCGGGCGCGCTCTCACTGTGGCGCTGCCACAGTGTCGAGCGGCCCTCCGGGCTTGTCGCCGCCATCGCCCCACCCTCCGCGCGCGCGCCGGTCTGTGAAAGGAAATGCACCAGACATGATGAAGATTCTTGTTTCCTCTCGATCGACTGGCATATTGCGTGCGCTTGTCGCGATGTCGCTGCTTTGCGTACTCCTCCCGAAGTCGGCAGATTGCCAAACTCCGGACATCAAGGCGAGGCTGGATCTTCCTCCGGCTGCGACGGCAGGTTCAAAGGCGGCGGTCAGCGTCGAGATGACGCTCGGGGCGACCTGGCACGTCAACAGCAAGACTCCGTCAGAGGATTACCTGATCCCGACCGAGCTCGCTCTCACCGCTTCGGGGGGGAGTTTCTCGCCGGTCAAATATCCGAAACATGTGGAGAAAAGCTTCGCGTTCGCAGAAAAGCCGCTCGCGGTTTACGAAGGGACGGTTCGATTCGGGGCGGATCTTTCGATTCCGAAAGACGCGGCCGGGGCGATCGAAATCAAGGGAATCCTTTCTTATCAGGCCTGCAACGATCAGCAGTGCTTTCCTCCGGCAAAGATTGCGGTGGCGGGAACCGTGAAGGTCGAGGGGGCGAAGACCGCCGCGACCCCAAAGGCTGCGCCATCAACTCCGGCGAGCGGGAATCCCACGCCTTCCGCCGCACCCGTACCGGCTCCGGCTCCGGTCGCACGAGATTCCAACGACGAAGCGGCAAAAGGAATCGAGAGATACCAGATTCGAGGTGTTCCCACGGTCCTCTTCCTGGACCCCGACGGAAAAGAAATTCCCGGCACGCGGCTCGCGGGATTCGAGAGCCCTGACAAGTTCCTCGCACGGCTCGACCGGGTCGCGGCGGGCGGAACGACGGAGAAAGACTCTTCGGACGTCGGGGGAATGATCGCCCGGCGCGGCTACCTTCTCACCTACCTCTTCATTTTCGTCATGGGACTCGCCCTCAATCTCACTCCGTGCGTGTATCCGGTGATTCCGATCACCGTAGGCTATTTTTCGCTGCAAGCCGAGAAAACGGTCGGCTCGCCTTCGGCCCGGCGGGCGCGGACTCTTCTCCTCGCGCTTCTTTATCTTCTGGGAATGGCTCTGACGTACAGCGTTCTCGGCGTCGCGGCGGCGCTTTCCGGCGGCCTTTTCGGATCGGCGCTTCAAAGTCCTTGGGCACTGGGGACGATCAGCGTGATTCTCGTCGCCCTTTCGCTGTCGATGTTCGGGTTCTACGAAATTCAGGCCCCGCAATCCATTCTCCGCTTCGCCGGTTCGAAGAGCGGCGCGTTCGGCGCGCTCGTCATGGGCGCCCTCGTCGGTTTCGTCGCCGCCCCGTGCATCGGACCGTTTGTCCTGGGACTTCTGACCTACGTCGCCGCGAAGGGGAGCCTGCTCACGGGAATTGCAATGTTCTTCGTTCTCGCGCTGGGGCTTGGGTTGCCGTACGTTTTTCTGGCCATGACGTCGGCTTCGCTCCCCCGGGCAGGCGCCTGGATGATCGGAGTCAAACACGTCTTCGGAGTCCTGATGCTCGCCGTCGCCGGCTGGTTCGCCAAATCGCTCCCCGGAATCAACGCTTGGAGGGGTGGATTCTGGCTTCCCGCCGCAGTGTTGATCGCGGGCGGACTCTGGATCGCCCTCTTCGAAAAAGAGGGGCGCGACCGGAAAGGATTCGTGTGGATTCTCCGGCTGGCCGGAAGCGCCGCCATTCTCGTCGGGTTCCTGCTCGTCAAACCGGCTCCCCAAGGGGTCGAGCTGGAATGGGAGAGTTACAGCGAGGCTGCGATCGCCAGCGCCGTGGAGGGAAAGAAGCCGGTGATCATCGACTTCTTCGCCGACTGGTGCATCCCCTGCAAGGAGCTCGAACATCGAACGTTCTCGGATATGAAGGTCGCGAAGAGGCTCGAGGGGTACGTTCGATTGAAGGGCAACCTCACGCACGCCGAAATCAAGGCTTACTAGCAGGCCGGCGCGCCCCGAACGGACGACACCGCCATGTTCACGCCGAAGCGATTCCAGAGGGTCCGACTCCGGCTTTTTCTTCGGCGCTGCCGCCTGAGCTTCCTTCTCATCGCCCTCTGGTTCGCCCTCGGAACGCTGCTCTTTCATTTTCTCGAAAACGTCCCCTGGAAGGATTCCTTTTTGAGGGCGCTCTTTCTCCAGTTCCATCCGACGGATTTCTGGTGGCTCTATTCCTTCTGGGGGCAGTGCGTTCTCTTCGGGATCGTGATCACCGTGTTCGTCCTTCAGGCGCTTCAAAAATACAACCCTCAGGAGGGATGCCGCATGCTCGCGACCCAAATGAACAACCACTGCATCATCGTCGGCTACACGCACCTGGGCGCGAGAATCGTCGAGCACTTCCAGGGCCTGAACCAGCCTTACGTCCTGATCGAAAGGGAATCGTCCGCCGTCGACCACCTCGTTCGAGCCGGCGAACCGGTGATCGTCGACGACGCCAAGCAGGAGAGCACTCTCGTCGACGCCGGAATCGAACGGGCGACCCTGCTCGTGGTCGCCTCGAACAACATCGAAACCGCCCTCCTCGTCACCAAGAAGTCCCGCGAGAAAAACCGGACCACCAGGATCGTCGTCCGCTGCTACCTCGACGAATTCACCGAAATCCTCGAGAGCCTCGGGGCCGACGAAGTGATCTCGAGCTCGAAGAGCGCGTTTCGCGAAGTCGAAAGCCATCTTCAGGCCAGGATCTGAGCCTCAGGGAAAAGAACGAATCATGTGCGGACGATTCACGCTTCAAACTCCTCCCGGCGATCTCGTGCGGATTTTCGATGCCGGCGACGCGCCCGAGCTGACCGCCCGCTACAACATCGCACCGACGCAAACGATTCCCATCGTTCGCACACCCGGAAGCGATCGCCGTCGTGAGATCGCCCTCGTTCACTGGGGTTTGATACCGAGCTGGGCCAAAGACCCGGCGATCGGAAACCGGCTCATCAACGCCCGCTCGGAGACGGCCGGAGACAAGCCCTCGTTTCGTTCGGCATTCAAACACCGCCGATGCCTCGTTCCCGCCGACGGGTTCTATGAATGGCAGAAGTCGGGAAAGTTGAAACGCCCGTTCCATATTCGGATGAAAGATCCGGGCCCGTTCGCCATCGCCGGGCTCTGGGAAAGCTGGCGGGATCCCGCCGGGAATTCCGTGGAGAGCTGCACGCTGCTCACGACCGGCCCCAACGAGCTCGTGGGGAAGATTCACGATCGGATGCCGGTGATCCTCGACCCGAAAGACTACGAATTCTGGCTCGATTCAGCGCTGAAGGATGGAGAGAAACTGACGCCGCTTTTCGTTCCCTATCCTGCCGATAGGATGTGCGCCTCTCCCGTTTCCACCCGTGTCAACAATCCGAAATTCGACGATCCCGGTTGCCTGACCCCGGAAGAGGGTTAAGCGCTAGCCCGCCAGCTCCCGCTCGATCTCTTCGAGAATTCTGCGCGCTTCGGCGAGTTTTCTTCGAAAACGGTCGAGCCCGGGAGCTGAGGGAGGAACGAGAGATCCGGCCTGGGAGTCGTCGCCGTAAAAACGTTTGAGCGCCGAGTAAATCGACATTTGAGGCGCAATGGCGGCGGATATCTTGAGCCCGGTTTCTCTCTCGAGCTCGAAAACCACCTGGTCATCGGAAGGATCGACGAGGACGACCGTGAGCGTTTTCCCTTTTCTCGAAACCGGAACGGCGCCGAACCGGTAGGCCGTGGCTTTCGAGATCAATCCGATCACGTCCCGGGGAATGGCCCGGTCGGTCAGCGGAACGGCGTCGATCCCGCGCTGCATTCCCAGAAACGTCGCGAGGACGTCTTCGTCGATCGCGCCGATCTCGACGAGAGCGGAACCGATCTTCGATCCTTTTTTCTTTTGAAGGCCGAGGGCGTCGCGAAGTTGCCGGTCGGTGATGATCCCCGCCTGCCGCAACATCTTCCCCAGTTTGACCGCGTGGTGGGCACCCTGTTTCGTAACCAAGAGTGAGCTCCCTTCGACGGCTCGAATCCGGGCCGCCCCGTTTTCGCGTTTCCCGTCAGCCGTTCAAAGCGGCCGAGGGGAGGATCGGCGGCGCGCCGGGGGCTTTCTCCTCGTTCAGCTTCTGAAGGGCCTTGCGGGCCGCGAGGCGTTGCGCCTCTTTTTTCGACGGCCCTTTGCCGTACGAGAAAACCGTTCCGTTCCAGGTCAGCTCGACGACGAAAATCTTTTGGTGGTCCGGACCGTATTCGTCGACGACTCGATATTCGGGAAGCGGCAGGCCCAGACTCTGCGCGTATTCCTGAATGACCGTCTTGAAGTCGCGGAACGAAAGGTCCGCGAGGTCGACGCCCGAAATGTCACGGTGAAAAAGCTCGCGAACCATGGTTTCACTCGCGGTCATACCCCCGTCGAGAGTGATGGCGGCGATGAGCGCCTCGAAGGCATCTGCGAGAATGGATTCTTTCTCGCGTCCGCCGGTCTTTTCTTCTCCGGTCCCGAGCTTGATGCGCCCGGCGAGAGCCAGATCCCGCGACTTTCCCGCGAGGACCGGCGTCGAAACGAAGTGCGCTTTGATTTTTGAAAGAGCTCCCTCGGGAAGCTGGGGAAACGACTCGTACAAGACCCGGCCGATGATGCACCCGAGAATCGCGTCGCCGAGGAATTCGAGACGCTCGTTGTGCTCTTTCTTGGGATACCGGTGCTCATGAGCGAAGGATTTGTGCGTCAACGCCATTTGAAGCAGCTGGGCACTGCGAAAGAGGTATCCTCCGATCGGCTCAACCGAACCGGCCGCGACAGTTTCAGGAGTGGCTCTCGTCGATAGTTCTGCCATAGACGCCATGAGTTGCGCTCGGGAAAGCGGGCATCGGACTAAGCGGATCTGGACAAAGCCCCCGTGGGATCTCTCGAGAGCCGCTTGCCTCCGTCCCAAAGACTGTTAGTCTAGGGGATCTTGCCGCAGCCGTCAAAGCCCCTTCGACGGGGCCTGCCTGCGGTCGACCGAGGAATCCGCCATGGACCTGACATCAACTGCCTGCCTGACTCTCGTGGCCCTGCTCGGATCGGGCGCCCCGGCTCCCGCTTCGTCCGATCAAGCCCCGGCAGCTTCAGCAACCGCCCCAGCCTCTCCAAAAGCCCGAATGCCCGTCTCTGACGAATGTCCCGGCTACCCCGAGGGGGAGGATGGCGAGGTCGCTCTCGAAGGCGCCCTCGCGGAAGCCCGAGCCACGGGACGCCGGATTCTCGCGCTACTCGGAAACAATCAGTGCCTGAATTGCCGGGCCTTCTGCGAGCTCTGGCGACGCCCGCAAATCGTGGCCGCTGCCGAGAAGGGATTCGTCGTCTTCAAGATCGACATCAGCGACGAGACCCGCTTCCGGAAGATCCGCAGCCGCCTGCGGTTGTCCGGCGAAGTCGCGACGCCCTATCTCGTCGTGCTCGACGCCAACGAAAAAATCATGACCTCCCAGGACGGCTATCCTTTCCTCCGGGGAATCGAAGAGATCTCCTACGTGCCCGAGCTCGTCGTCGATTTCCTTCACGCCTGGACCGGGCCTCCGGCGCCCCCGCCCGCAAAATGAAATTTCTTCTCACCGGCGCGGCCGGTTTCATCGGATCCCACGTGACGGAGAAGCTCCTCGATCGAGGCGATTCGGTCGTTGGGATCGACAACTTCAACGACTTCTACTCTCCCGCGATCAAGCGAAGAAACGCGGAAGAGCTCGGGCGCCGCACCGGATTTCGACTCGCGGAGGCCGACATTGAAGACCGGGCGGCGGTGGACGAGATCTTCGCCGCCGGAAGCTTCGACGCCGTCATCCACCTCGCGGCTCGCGCGGGAGTCCGGCCGTCGATCACGCACCCCGAGCTGTACGAACGCACCAACGGCCTGGGAACCCTGAACCTTCTCGAAGCGGCCCGCTTGACGGGCGTCGTGAAGATCGTTCTCGCCTCGTCCTCTTCGGTCTACGGAACGAACTCGAAACTTCCGTTCTCCGAAAACGACCCGGTCGACCAGCCCGTCTCTCCCTACGCCGCGACCAAGAGAGCGAACGAGCTGATGGCTCACACTTACCATTCGGTCCACAAACTCCACATCTATTGCCTGCGATACTTCACGGTTTACGGGCCGAGACAACGTCCGGAAATGGCGATCGCAAAATTCCTTCGTCTGGTCGACGAAGGGCAACCGGTCCCCTTCCACGGCGACGGTTCCTCGCGCCGCGACTACACCTACATCGACGACATCGCCGGCGGAACCGTCGCCGCCCTCGATACGTGCATCCGCCGGGGCGGATTCGAAATCGTCAATCTCGGCGGGCACGGCACGACCACCCTCGCCGAGCTGATCGGCCTCGTCGAAAAAACGGTCGGTAAACCGGCTCTCCTCCAAAACCTTCCTGATCAACCCGGAGACGTGCCGGCAACCTACGCGGACATCACGAAGGCCCGGAGTCTCCTGGGCTGGGGACCGGCGACCGCGCCTTCCGAAGGCATTCCCAAACAATACGAATGGTGGCGGAGGACGAGAGCATGAAGATCGCGGTCGTGGGAACGGGATACGTCGGCCTCGTCACGGGGGCCTGCCTGGCCGATTTCGGAATGGACGTGACGTGCGTCGACAAGGACGAAAAGAAAATCGCGGCGCTCGAAGGGGGGAAAATCCCGATCTACGAACCGGGACTCGAGGCGGTCGTCACGAAAAACGAAAAAGCCGGACGCCTCCGTTACACCACGAACCTCCGCGACGCCGTCGAACATGCCCTCGCCGTCTTCATCGCGGTCGGCACTCCGCCGAAACCGGACGGCTCCGCCGACCTCACCTTCATTCGGGAAGTCGCGAAATCGATCGGCACCTACCTCAACGGCTACAAGGTCGTCATCACGAAGTCGACCGTCCCCACCGGAACCGGCGCGATGATCGAATCGATCATTCGCGAAGTGTCCGGCGGAAAGTTCCCGTTCGCCGTCGTCAGCAATCCCGAATTTCTCCGGGAAGGATCCGCCGTCGAGGATTTTCTCCACCCCGACCGCGTCGTCATCGGCACGAGCGATCCGGCGGCCGTCGCGATCATGAAAGACATCTACTCGCCGCTGCACCTGATCGAAGTTCCCTTCGTGATCACGAACGTCGAGAGCGCCGAGCTGATCAAGTATGCGTCGAACGGATTTCTCGCCACCAAAATCGCGTTCATCAACGAGATCGCACTTCTCTGCGAAAAAATGGGCGCCGACGTCCACCACGTCGCCCGCGGCATGGGGCTCGACAAGAGAATCGGCCCGAAGTTCCTTCACCCCGGCCCCGGATTCGGCGGCTCCTGTTTCCCGAAAGACACCGCGGCCGTCGCCGACCTCGCCAAGAAACATGGAGTGAACTTCGAGATCATCGAAGCCGTTCTTTCGGCCAACGAAAAAACGAAAGCCCGCATGATCGACAAGATCGAAGGCGTCACCGGCCCGCTCGCCGGGAAGCGCATCGCCCTTCTCGGACTCGCCTTCAAACCCGAAACCGACGACCTGCGCGACTCCCCCGCCATCAACGTGTTCGAAGCGATGAAAGCCCGGGGCGCCGCCGTCGTCGCCTACGACCCCGCCGGAATGGAAAACGCCAAAACGATGCTCACCGGCATCGAATTCGCGACCGACGCCTACTCCTGCCTCACCGGCGCCGACGCCCTCGTCATCGCCACCGAGTGGAACGAGTTTCGAAGCCTCAACCTCGACCGCGTCAAATCGCTACTCAAGGAGCCGGTGGTCATCGACCTGCGAAACGTCTACGAGCCGGATCGGATGAAGGCGCTGGGGTTCCGGTATACGGGAGTGGGGCGGGGGTAACTCGGGGATTTTCGCTTCCGCTTTGCCGTCATCGAAGTGCGGCGGCGAAACCGACGGACTCTTTTTCGCCGGTGCAGCTTCGATGATCGCAGGGAGTTTCTCTCGAAAAGTCGCGTCCCCTGAGAAGTGTTTCGGGCCGGTCGAGGCGGGAGAATCGAGAAATGAACCTATCTGGCCGCGGGTGTGGTCGGATTGGCATCCGAAGCCGACGACCTCCATGTCGCCAACGCGACGGTCGCTCGAGTGGACTTCATCGTGAGTTGGAACTTCCGGCATATCGTCCACTTCGACAAGATTCGCGGTGACAACGCGGTGAATCTCCGGGAAGGTTACGGCATGCTTGACATTCACTCGCCCAAGGAGGTGGTCTGAAATGACAACCGGGACAAAGACTCTCGACGCCATTGAGCTCAAGACCCGGCTCCAGGAAAATCTCCGAGAGAAGCTGGCCGGGCTCTCCGACGAAGAACGCCTGGCGGCACTTCGCGAGCTTGCCCGGAGCGGGCCGTTGGCAAACTGGTGGAAGGAACTAAAGCCGGCTCTGACCGCTTCCTGACTCGATTTGGCTTCGGTTCTGCGGGAAGCGCAGCTCAGGTCAAACCGGACCTCGACCTAACAAGACGACACGGTCAACGGCATGCCGAAGCAGTTGCGGCCGAAATGTGGCGGCTGCCGTTTGAGCCATAACAGCCGCCTGCCGATTGAATTCTCACCTCTCGTCTCTGACTCTTCGATCGCCTTTCGATTGGAATTTGGATGATCAGGGCGAAGCTCATTGAAACCGCCGTGCGCATCGACGGCCGACGTGCAGACTGGCGACGACACACCTCCCCCCCCGAGCCGCGACTGGAGCCTGGGCGGAATTGTGGGGCAATTTTTCCAAATGACCGCGAACCCTTCTCCCTGCGACAAGATAAGAGTTGATTTCTTTTCAGTCGAGCATAAGCTTCGTCCAACTCGGAAATCTTTTTTCAGGGAGGCGCGCCATGCGGCGACGAACGACCAGGAATCTCAGGGCTCAACGGGTCATTGATTTTCTGTTGGCCGCGATTCGAGGGGGGGGGGGGGGGCGAGAGCGATAGCGGCGGGTGTGATGTTCGCGTTCGCAACACCGGCGGCCTTCGCGCGAACGCCGTCGCTTTCGGAGACGAAAGTGGTCATCGACAAACCGCCGGTCGAGTTTTCCACGGGCCTGGAGCTTTCCACAGCCGAAGCCAAAGGTTTTCTGCTGATCGAGGACTACCCGGGATTTTGGCTTGGTGTGGCGTCGAATCTCGGAATCTCCGACCTAAGCGCCAGCCTGCAGGCGGCTGGGATTTCCTTTCATGTTTCGCCGGAGTTCGATCGGCTCTTCCTCGCGGGCGCCGCCTTCGACGTGCGAACTGGCCTCCCGAGCAACCTGCCGTCGAATCTCTTGTTCGGAAGCAACGTTCCACCACTCGGCGTCGTGCAGCCGAACGTCTGGGTGGCTCAATTCGTGGGACCGGCGAAGCCCGAGTGGCTCGCGAATCTCGCGTCGGCTGGCCTGACCGTTCGTCAATCTGCCGACTCCAACGCGGTCGTAATCACCGGCACATCGCAGGCGGTCAGCGCTCTTCAAAGCCAGATCTCGAGCTCTTCGAGCCCGATTCAGGCCGTCTTCCCCTACCATCCCGCGCTCCGAGCCTCACCTGCGCTCCTCGACCGGATCAACTCCGGCGAACCGGCGCGAGTGCTTTTCAATTCCTCGATGGACGCGTCCAATTTCGCATCGACGCTTGCAGCTTACGGTCTGTCCGAATCCGTCGCCGCCTATCCCATCAGCGCGATTTCGGTCATCGGATGCCGGGGAACGTTCTCGGCTTTTCGAATCGCACTTTTTCTTCCGGATGTTTTCCGGCTCGAACCGATGAGCAACTTCCAGAATTCTGACGAGAAAAGCGCGATGGTCGTCGCCGGGAAGATCACTTCGCCTCTCACCCCTTCCCCGAGCAGCTATCGTTCGTTTCTCACGTCGAAGTGCGGAAACTGCCTG
>Ga0315281_10005390_pt1 | contig 18325 bp, 17 predicted proteins | sample YL17G07_0_MG_FD_204540 | JGI IMG/M metagenome (GOLD analysis project Ga0315281, IMG submission 204540) | Sediment microbial communities from Yellowstone Lake, YNP, Wyoming, USA - YL17G07_0 | ecosystem: Environmental > Aquatic > Freshwater > Lake > Sediment | place: USA: Wyoming | collected...
TTGTTAATAAAAAGTGGATGATATGTGGAAACTGGGTAAGAAAATATTTTTTCAGGCGTCTCATATTTTGTAAAATTGGATGTCAGGAATATTAGATTGACTTTAAATCAAACCAATCGTATACTATGAGAAGTGAAAAAAAACTAACATTATTTTATGAGTATTACCTATCAGCCTAAGAAGAGAAAGAGAAAAAAAACGCACGGTTTTTTGAGGCGCCAAAGAACTAATTTCGGTCGCCGAGTAATTAAAAAGAGAAGGCAAAAAAATCGATATAAATTGACGGTTTAATTATGTTACCAAGGATTAACCGTTTGAATCGGCAAAAAAATTTTGATGCTATTTTTTTAAACGGTAAGTTTTACCAAAGCGAACAGGTAATATTAAGAATATTTCCTTCCGGGCAAAATTCTTCTCGTTTCGCTGTAATTATCAGTGCAAAAGTCAATAAAAAGGCAGTGGTGCGTAATCGTCTGCGCAGGCAGATGAACGAGATCATAAGACAAAATCTAAAAAAAATAAAGCCGGGTTTTGATATTATTTTAATCGCTAAACCGAAATTAACAGAACTATTTTTTAAGGCGATAGAAGCCGAATTAGTTGGTTTATTTAAACGGGTCGGATTGTTAATTAATTAACAGATTTTAGATAAAATTTTAATATTTTATAAAAAATTGTCCAACTTGCTTTTTGCTAAAATTCCAGCAATAATTAAGAATATTTTTTTGTTTCTAATCAGAATTTATCAGTTAATTTTTTCCTTGGATCATGGTATTTTTAGCAGTGAAAGCGTTTCTATCTGCCGTTTTTATCCGACCTGTTCAGAATACACTTATCAGGCGATAAATAAATATGGGATAGTAAAGGGCATGTTCAAGGGCATAAGAAGAGTTATGCGTTGTCATCCTCTAAATCAGGGCGGCTATGATCCGATATCTTGAGTTTTAAAATTAAATAAGATCTGATGAATTTTATAAGTTTATTTTTTAATGAAGTTTTCTATCGCCCGTTATTCAACGGACTTATTTTTTTATACAATATTTTCTCTTTTCATGACTTTGGAGTTGCTATTATCTTTTTAACAGTAATAATTCGCCTAATTCTGTATCCTCTTAATCAAAAGTCAATCCGGTCGCAGAAGGCCTTAAATGAATTACAGCCGCAGATTAAAGAAGTTCAAGCTAAATACAAAAATGATCGCGCCAAACAATCTCAGGCTTTGATGGATCTTTATAAAGAAAAAAAAATCAATCCGGCTTCCGGCTGTTTGCCTCTTTTAATTCAGCTGCCGGTTTTATTTGCGCTCTACAGGGTCTTTCTTGATGGTTTAAATCCCAAGAGCTTAAGCAGTCTTTATTATTTTATCAGCCGTCCTGAGGTGATTAACCCTTGGTTTTTAGGCTTGATAGATTTATCAAAGAGTAATGTTTGGATGGCTCTATTAGCAGGGGTGCTGACTTTTTTCCAATCAAAGATGATGTCGCCGTCTCAGGCAAAAAATAATAATACTAAAGATTTCGCCACGATGTTCAGCCGACAGATGGTTTATATGATGCCAATAATAACCGTAATCATTGCTTGGAAATTACCTGCAGGATTAGCGCTTTATTGGATAGTTATTACTCTTTTTGGCATAATGCAGCAGTATCTTATAAATAAGAAGAAAAATGGATACCAACAATTACCAGTTAAAAATTAAAAATATAATCCAGCAGCTTTTAGCAGCTATGGATTTTTCAGGTGAAGTCAATCTGAAAGACCAGGAGGAAGATTTCTTGATAGTAAATATTCAAAGCGCTGATGCGGCTTATTTGATCGGGCGTAGCGGCGAAAATTTGAGAGCATTGCAGCATCTTAGCAGAGCTATAACCAATAAGCAGCTCGGGGAGGCGGTCCATCTAATTGTTGACATCAATAATTACCAGGCTAATCGCCTGGAATTATTGAAAGAAATGGCTTTGAGTTCAGCCAAAGAGGTTGCCAAGATGAAGCAGCCGCAGTGGCTAGCCCCTATGAATGCATATGAGAGAAGGGTTATCCATCTAGCCTTAGCTGGTATGGTTGGTATTAAAACAGAATCTGAGGGCGAGGGTCAGGAAAGAAGAGTGGTAATAAAATCAGCTTAATAAGTAGAAACAATTAACGCAGAAATAGCGTAAATTTGCTTTTGATTTATTTGCGTCGTCTTTGCTTCTACAAATATGCTTGCTAGAAAAATTGCCTTAAATACTATTGTTTCTTTTTTGGCCAGAATTGTTGGCACGGGTTTGGCTTTGATAACCATAGGGCTGGTAACAAGATATTTAACAAAATCAGAATGGGGAGAATATTCTTTGGTGCTGACGTTTGGCGGAATATTTGCTGTTATTGCCGAATGGGGCTTGTATCAGTTAATGATCAGAGACATTTCTTGTCCGGGGGCGGATGAGCAAAAAATTTCCAGTAATATTTTTACCCTAAGACTGATCAGCAGTCTTTTTGTTTTTGCGATGGCCCCTCTGATAAGTTTGGCACTTCCCTATTCTAACCAGGCGCGCTTCGCTATTTTAATCGGGATGGCTGGCTTTTGGTTACTTTCCGGCGCCCAGGTGCTGATGGGAGTTTTTCAGAAATATTTACGGATGGATAAGGTTGCTGTTGCTGAAATAGCCGGCAGAATAATACAACTGGGTCTAATTTTTATATTTATAGAAATGAATTTCGGTTTTATGTGGATTGTGGCAACGCTGATTTTCGGCTCATTGGTAAATTTTTTATTGATTTTTTGGTTCGTCCAAAGATATATTGGTGTGCGTTTATCCTTTGATTTTTATTTTTGGAAAAAAAGCCTGATTCAAAGTTTCCCTCTCGCAGTTTCCAATATTTTAGTTATGATTTATTTTTCCACCGATTCATTGTTTTTATCTGTTTTCAATCCGGTTGCGGATGTCGGCATTTACCGCCTGCCGTATAAAATTTTGGAAAGCCTGATTTTTTTTCCTTCTATGTTCGTTGGTCTGGTTATGCCGTTGCTGTCACAAACAGCATTTTTTAACTGGCCTCGTTTTAAAAATATTTTTCAGCGTAGCTTTGACGCCTTGATTATCTTTGCCGTTCCGCTGATTTTAGGAACATTTGTTTTGTCGCCAGCCATAATCAATATTTTGGGCGGCGGTAATTATCCGGAATCCGTTCCTGTTTTGAATATTTTAATAATTGCGGTAGGAACTATTTTTTGCAGCACTCTTTTTTCTTTTTCATTAATCGCTCTTAAAAAACAAAAAAATCTTATGATGATTTCTGGCATCGGAGCCGTATTTAATGTCGCTGCCAATCTTATTTTAATCCCGCGTTACTCGTATTTCGCGGCGGCATCAACTACCGTGTTGACCGAAACATTGGTCGCGGTTTTAATGCTTTGGTCTCTTTGGGGGTATTTTCATTTCGTGTCATCGATAAAGGTTTTTTTAAAAAGCGTGGCGGCAGCTTTAATCATGACTCTGGTTATCTGGTATTTTAGATCATGGAATATGTTTTTACTTTTGGCATTGGCACCACTGGTTTATTTCGGGCCGCTATATTTAATTAGAGGTTTTTCTGCTTCGGAGGTTTTAAAACTTTTAGAAAAAGATGCCTCAAGTTAGCCTATATAAGACAATCGGGTTTATTTTTTTGGCTTTGGCGCTTGGGACGGCGGTCAGCCGCTTCCCTTTGATTATTACGGCGACTTTAATTTTGGCGGCCGTCTTGATTTTTTTTTATTTTTGTACAGAGATATCATTTTATCTTTTAGTCGCCTATCTTCCGTTCCAGCTGGCATTAAACATTTATCCTGACATAGATTTGCTTTCGGGCCGGCTGCTGATTTTGGCTCTATTCGTTGTTTTTGTCGTTAAATGTTTTAGAACTAAAATTATTTTTTGGCAGAAAGACCAAATGACGCTGGCTTTGGCAGCGTTTTTTTTTATCGCCGCCATATCTGTTTTACCCGCTCAGAATCAAATTTGGGGTTTACGTAAGTTATTGGTTTTTTTGTCGGTATTCCCCATGTTTTTTTTAACCAAATATTTTATGCGGTGCAGTGACCAGATAAAAAAAATTTTATGGGTGATTGCTGGTTCTTCGGCTGTAAGTGCTTCTGTTGCTTTGGGGCAATTTTGCGCTCAGTTTGTTTTTGGCCGTCAGGCGCTCTTTGATTTTTGGAGTAAATATATTGCTCCTTTTTTCTGGGGACAATCTTTCGGTCAAGTTGTTGTGCAAAATCCCAGTTGGTTGGTTGAAATTAACGGGCAGGCCATAATGCGAGCAATCGGGCTTTTCCCTGATCCGCACATGCTGGCTTTCTTTTTGGGTCTTAGCGCTCCGTTGGTTTTGGTACTTTTGTTTTATGAGAAAAAATATCGGTTGTTTTTGTTCACTGTTTTTTGTCTGCAGATTATTGTTTTATTGTTGACTTTTTCCCGGGGCGGCTATTTGGGTTTGGCAGCCAGCCTTCTGGCCGTGTTATTTTTTGGTTGGCGTCGTTTTGACAGAAAACTGAAGATTTTTATCAGCAGCTCTTTTTTTATCCTTGCAGTCTTGGTAATTTTGACGCCGGTTTTTGGCCGGCTTTATTCTAGCTTTAATTTGGCAGAAGGATCAAATTTGGCGCGTTTGGCAATTTGGGAAGAATCACTGCGAGAGTCGGGGCGTTATTTGATAACAGGCGTAGGCTTGGGTAACTATCCGCTAGAGCTTGATTTTAACACTAATTATCGCAGCGCGGTTACCAGTCACAATCTTTATTTGGATGTTTTTGTTGAAACGGGAATTTTTGGTTTATTGGCTTGGCTGTGGTTTTTAGGCAGGACAGCAATGGTTGCATTGTTTAAGGCTAAAGATCAAGATAATTTTTTAGCAATGGCGTCAATTGGTCTTTTGGGATCTGTAATCTATTTTATTGTCCACTCTTTTTTTGAAACGGCAGTATTTAATCCGACGGTTTTAGCCTTTTTAATGATGGTTGCCGGTTTAATCGCCTCAATAGATAATTTTAAGGAGAATAAAATTTAATGTTTATTTTATTAAATAATTCCATTCAGCTTTTTTTTGTTTTTTGCGGCTTGGTAATTTTTTTTCTGGTTAGCTGGCGGCGGCTTGATTTTGGCTTGAGTTTGGTAATCTTTTTGGCGCCACTTTATCTTTTAAAAATCGTTATCGGCTGGTTACCGCTGACGGTTCTTGAACTTTTAATCTTAGCGGTATTGGCGGTTTGGCTGGTAAAAAAAACTCTGGCCGGTTTCAGTTTCGATTTATTTAGAAGATTTGGTTTTTGGGAATTTTCGTTTCCGGCTTTGCTGGTTTTGATAGGAATTTTTATTTCAACTTTAGCTTCGGCTGATTTAAGGGTAAGCGCCGGAATTTTTAAATCTTGGTTTGTCGAGCCTATAATTTTTAGCCTGCTGGTAGTAGATACTGCAAAAAATAGCCGCCAAGCAAGAAATCTGCTATTGGCAGCGGTTTTTTCCGGTGTGGCTGTGGCAGCTATCGGGTTGGGTTATCTTTTGGCTGGTGATTTAACTTTTGACGGCCGGCTGAAAGCGTTTTACCTTTCGCCAAACCATTTGGCAATGTATCTGGCGCCTGCTTTATTGTTGGTTATCGGATTTTTGGTTGGCGCAAAAAATTTTTGGCAGAAAATTTTATTAGTTGTCAGCGGTTGGCTTCTGGCAGTTAGTATATATTACACTTTTTCTTACAGCGCTTGGCTGGCGATTGTGGCAGCATTAATCTTTATGTTTTTAGCCAGTTATAAATTCAAATTAATCGCGAATAGAAAAATAGCGATTGGCGGTTTGGCAATTGTGTTATTTGTTTTTTTATTTTTAATATTATTTCAATGGGGCGACGTTAAGCTCGGCAATCTGTTAAAATTTGATCGTTCGTCGCTAGAGTCTCGGCTGATGGTGTGGCGGGCAGGCTGGCAGATAATCAAAGATCATTGGCTGTTAGGAATTGGTCCTGGCGAATTCCAAAAATATTATCTAGATTATCAAAAATTTTTCAAGACACCATATCTGGAATGGGCAGTAACTCAACCCCACAATCTTTTTTTGGCTTTTTGGCTGCAGACAGGGATTTTTGGGTTGGTCGGCTTTATCTGGTTGATAGTTAATTTTTTCAAAAAGACTTTTAATTTTTTAAAACAAAAAACCTCCTTCGCTGAGGCTTCGGAGGCCAGGCAGCCGCTGGCTGTAACGCTAATGGCTGTTATATTTTATATTTTAGCACACGGCTTAGCAGATACGACCTACTGGAAAAACGATCTAGCTTTAATGTTCTGGTTAATCATAACTTTATGCTATACAGTCGTCCGTCTGCGCGATTAGTAAAAAATAGATAATCTTCTTTGGGTGAAAGAAATAAATCTTGAGCATCGTAATTTATGTCGGCAGAAGAGCCGGCAATTTTTGTTTTTTCACCGCTTTCCAGATTAATTTTATAGAAATCATCGGATAAAATCAGCAACCCTTTGTAATAGTCGTCCGGCCAGGTGACATTTTGATTGATTTCTTGGGGCAGGGCGCAAAAAATTGTTCGGTCATCTAGCGACCAGGTGCATTTATCAATAATCCCGGAAAGTTTTAAATTCTTGGTATTGGCGCCACTGCTGTCTGACAGCGAGATTTTGGGCTGTTTGCCGTAGTTTGAAGTAGAAGAAAAAATAATTTTATCAGCCTTGGGCGACCATTTGATATTTAAACCGTAAAGGTCGCTTAAAACTTTGTTAAAATCGCCCGTTAAGGAGTCCAGCGCAAAAAGCACTCCCTGAGCCAGGCCGCTAACTTGAGTTTTAAGTGAAATTTTTTCTTTTGACGGCCATTCCACAATCAGGTTGTCCAGCCGAGTTTTGAAAATATTTTTCCAGTCAGAACCGTCAGGATTTGCCGTGCTGATCGTGCTCTGTTCGGAACCGGCAGAAGTAAACTGGTAGGTAATTTTTTTGCTGTCCGGCGACCAGGCAATAGAACCGATGTTGTTGTTTAAAAGCACTGACTGGCCGCTCGCATAATCGTAAAAATATTTTTTTATTTGGTTGTTTTCTGAAAAAAAGCCGATGACTTTTTCTTTGTCGGGCGACCAAATAATTTTGACTAAGCCTGAAAGCGTGACCGAAGAGATTTTTGTGAGATTTGAGCCGTCAAAAGCTGATTCATAAACGTGGCCGTTTAAGCGGCTATAGTATTTGACGGTTTTGCCGTCAACTCCGATGGTAGCGCTATAAACTTGTTCCTGGCTGATAGGTTTTATTTTTAAATCTGTTTGAGCAGCCGGCGTTTGCGTCTGATTTGCGGGCGTGCCGTTTCCCGGTGCCGGAGTTTTGCTGGCGTTGCCAGACGAAGGGAGTGAGCCGTTAGTTTGCGGATTTTCGGTAATCGTTGGGGTTTGGCCGGCAGAGAAGAATAGATTGTAGACTAAAAGAGTCGTGCCGATTAAGGCGAGCAATACCGCGGCAATGATAAAGATTTTTTTAGCATTCATGAATTAATAAGATTAATTTTAAAAAGAATGGAAAATTATATTTTTATAAATGTGGAGATAAATTCACCAAGTTCGGATCAATCGTGTAAAGCAGAAGATATGAGCACAAAAGCAGGATTAAACCAGTGATCGCTCCCCAGATAATGGTTTTGGCCTTTTCCACCCGGGTGATTGTGCCGCCCATCATATACATTATTCCGCCAACCACAATCGCCCCAACCGCCAGAAAACCGACTGTGAACAGCCCGAAAACAAAAAACTGGGCGATGTAGGCGCCGGGGTCGCTAGCTGAGCTCATATTAGGCAAAGGAAATTGCGGCGTATAGGTGATAGCGTCCGCTTTATAGGCCACCAATAACAAGCCGTTTGCTAGAATTAAAAAAATTTTTTTAAGGTTAAAATATTTCATTGGATAGTTTTATCATTTTATTTGTAAATTTAAATTTACCGAGGATTGTTGAGACTGGTCGTTTTTATTTGCGGCGCTTACTTTAAGATTTTGTTCCAATACCTGATTTAGGTTTCCTTCGGGGATTATTAAATTTAAAATATTTAAGTCTTTTTCATCAGGACTGGTTAAATTTTGGCCATCATATGTCCACTGCCAGTCAATTTCAGTTAGGTTTTTTATGTGAAAAAACAGCGGGATAGCCGCGAATTTTATTTCTTGGCCAGTGGCGGTTTCTAGTTTATTTTGTAAGGCATAATCCTGGCCCGATCTGGTTAATAGAAGTTCGGGATTAGCTATTTTAATAGTCATAATATCTTCCTCTAAAATATTCCCCTGTTGATTAAGAATCTGCAGTTTAACTTCGTGAGAATCGCCGGTCCATTTGGTTACAAGGAATTTAAAAACCGCTTTGCCCTGGCCCGAAGCATTGCCGTTTACCTGATGGTCTAATATCCAGCGATAAGTAAGTTTATCTGGGTCCAAAGCAAGTTTTTTTATTGGCTCAGCCGCTACTCTAACAGTGCTGCCGGTGGTGGGCAGGGCTTTGCCTTGGTAATCGTTTGGTACATAAGAGTCCGTCGACCAGCTTAACATAAAATCCTGGGTATTCGTTTGCGGCGATCCGGTTAAATTCAGGCCTCCATATTGGGCATGGCTTGAAAATTGGCTTGTAAACGAAGCCAGAAATATTAAAGTCAGGATAATTAATGTTTTGGAAAATGCTAATTTTGTCATTTTATTTTTTAAATTAGGCGGGTTGAGCGGCTGACTCCTGTAGTTTTGAAGCAGGGATTTTTGATTCCACTTTCTTTTTCATATAAGCAAAAATGACTATGGCGATGTTGCTGGGTAAAAATCCAAGACATAGGGCATCGGCAATTTTTGCGACTATAAAGGTTATTAAGGGGTTGGCTTTTGGCGAATATAATTTTTGCCAAAGACCAAAAGTCAAGCCGGCGATCGCTTCTGAAAAGAAGTTGACAATCGGGATCATTCCAACCGAATCAAACAATATTGCCACGCATAGCATGAGCCACGGAAAAGTAACTGATGGCGGCGGTGCGGAAACACTGCCTTCTTCGGTTTCTTCATCTTCGTCTGGTGATTCAATTTGTTCTTCGGCTTCTTGGGGCATAAATGTTATAAAATTTCTAATTTCTAATAAAAAATTATTTTTGCGCTTCCTCTAAAGCCAGCTCTTCTTTGGCTTTTTCTACTTCCAAAATTTGGCGGGGGTCAGAAGTAATAATCTGGTCTTCAGTGTAGGAAGCGATGACCTTGATAGCGGCATGCTGCAGTCCAGCAAAGAAAATACCTTCACCGACATTGCATTCAAGCAGCAGATATTTTTCCTGGTCGGTCAGGTTGAAAGTTTTTTGGATTACATCCATTGTGGCCGGCGACTGGCGCAGCAGAATCTGCATGGAGGAATTTGTGACAATGGGCTTGCCGTAGGGCGAAGTCATAAAATCGCCGACATCTTGCGTGATTGTCGTCATGCCCAGATAATATTTGCGGCAGCGCTTGGCGATGCCAAATAAAAACGAAGCTGCGTCATCGTGGCGCATCATAACCCAAGCCTCATCTACCACCAAAATTCTTTTTTTAAGTTCGGAACGTATAATGTTCCAGATATAATGCAAAATAATATACATGGCGACCGGCCGCAATTCATCTTCCATGTCGCGAATTGAAAAGGCCACCAATTTGTTTTTTAACTCAATATTGGTTTGTTGGTTGAAAAGGCTGGCGTAAGAGCCGCTGGTAAATTTTTCCAGGCGCGTGGCAAGAGAAGAACCGCCTTCCATATTTTTCAAAATGGTGTATAGATCACCCAAAAGCGGCGGAGTAATTTTTGAAAAATCGGATTCGGGCGTGATATCGCGCGAAGAGTAAGTTTCCGAAATTGCTCGGTCAAGCAGCGAGTCTTCTTCGGCGCTTAAACCCCCAAGCATAATACGCAAAAGCCCCACTAAATTAATTACGGTTGAGCGCAAAATATCGCCGGCTTTCTCGCCTTTTGGCGGGATGGGCAGATCAAATGGATTTAAATGATTGGAAGAAGTCAGAGAAATTTTAATAAATGACCCTCCAACAGTTTCGGTTAAATACTGGTATTCGTTTTCCGGATCAATAATGATAACTTCGGTTCCCATCATCAAAGAGCGAAGAACTTCAAGTTTGACTGAATAGCTTTTGCCCGCACCAGATTTTGCAAAAACACAGGAGTTGGCATTTTCCAGCGAAAAACGGTCAAAAATAATCAGAGAATTGTTATGGCGGTTAATGCCATAAAGTATGCCTTTGTTGTCAGATAAATTAGCCGAAACAAATGGGAAGGAGCTGGAAAGCGGTCCGGTATTCATGGAAGTATGGTTTTGCAGTTCGTCTTTGGCCAAAGGAAGAGTGGACAGAAATCCTTGTTCCTGCTGGAAAGTGGCAGGCTTGACATAGACGAGTTTTCCTTCAAGCAAAGAACGGATTTCGTTTTCGCTGTCATCTAAACCTTTCTGGTTATCCGCAAATATCGTCAGATAAATTCCGAATTTGAAAAATTTTTCATTGCCCTGTTGGAGATTGTCACGGAGTGTCTCAATATCTTGCAGCGCCGTTTCTAACATCGGATCCCTGACCAGCCCTTTTTCCTGGCGTTCGGTAATTTGCGCCTGTACCTGCGCCACTCTTTTCTTCAGCTGATTCATAATCCAAGGTGTTTCCACCGGATGGATAAACATAGATATATTGATTTGGCGGTCTATTGCCAGAACCGGCGAAAACCAGTTGGTAACAAGATACCGGGGATAGGTGAAAATAAAAAGCGTGCGGCTCAATTTGTTGCCGATTTCTAAATTGTTGCTGGAAATCTTCATTCCGGGAGGAGCAATTAAGTCTTTGATTGAAGGACCGGTTTTTTGAACCATGGTGTCAATCAGAGAACCAGAAAGGTTGTCGTCCTTTTTCTCTTGTTTTTTGCCAAGAATGTTCGGTAATCCAAAAGGCATAGTTTCTATTTTAAATTATTTTTATTCTGATTTTGTTTCTTTGACCAAGGCCGGTTTTTCCGTCGCCCCCATGTTGTAAAGATGATAGAATAATTCCGTTATCTCTTGAGTGTTGAGCGGTATTGACTTTAAACCCATGCCGGCCAAACCAGACACAATATACTCTACTCTCTGCCAGAGCTGAGCTCTGAGATCGTCTGTTGATTTATTTTCGTTTGATGATTTTTTGCTGCTTAAGAAATTCAGTTTCCCTAGTAACCCTTCGCTTTCTTTTTTTTCGACATTGGCTATTGGCACAACAACAAAGAAAGATTGGCTCATAATATTTGAAACGTCTATCAGATTTTTTATAAAATCTATGTATTCGGAAATCTGAATTTTTAGAAGTTCATTGGGCTGTTCTTTTGATTTTTGATCCAAAGCGGCCAAATAATCAGAAATATCCAATTGTCGCGAGATTATCAGAATTTGCAGCGAGAAATCCAGCGAGTTTAAAAACATCTGGTATTTGGAAATCAGAGCATCTTGTTCATCGGCTGACTTCAAGGCGAAGTTAGTAGAGGAAGTCATCAAGATTGCTCTCAATCCTCCGCCGCCGGCCAAAACAACCACTCCTTCCTGGATGTCATCAATAATAATTTTTTGTTGGACAGGCGCTCCATTCATAAATTACTAATTTATAATATTAAAATCTTATTAAATATTTTTTGTCTCTTTTCTTTTCCAGATGTAAATTCTGGGATTGGTTAAAAATTTGACCCACGAAAAAAAGAAAGTGGTAAATGAGCGGCCGTTGATTTTGACAAAGACCGAAGCGGCCAGAAACCCGGCCAGAGGTAAACCGATTATTATAACCATCCAGAGACTGAATAAATACCAAACAAATAAGAGCAGCAGCGCTCCGCCCAAAAACAACAGAAATTGCTTCATGGTCAAGGGGCCAAGAATTTTGTCTTCCACGTCGGTGAATTGGGGATCGTTGTATTGCATAATTGACGGATTATTCGTTAATGTTTTTTAAATCAACAATATTTCCATCCAGCCTCGGTGCTGGTTTGGCCAGCGGTTTAATCGGTCCGGCTAAGTCTTCTTGTGCTACCTGTTCGCGGTATGTATCTGGGCCGGTTCGGGGGATGGGTCTTGGCTGGGGCGGAGACGGCGGATACACAGCCGGCGGCGGTTGGGCGGGCGTTTCAGCTTTTGGCGGCTGTGAAGTTTGAGCAGGCGGACTGGCTGGTTTTGGCAGCGGCGACTCTTTCTTTAAAAGTTCTTCAATCAAAATCAATTTTGTATCGGATGCTACTGGCATTTCAGAATCTTCATCGTAAGCTTTTAAAATTTTGGCGAGCTTGGTGCGTTCCTCATTTGGCAGGTTGGCGGCGTTTTGGTTTTTAAATAAATAGTCACTGCGTTCCATTTCGTCATGGTACCCTGTTCCTTTTTGTTTAATATAATCAGACAGCCAGTTTTTGATGGTCGGCCGCACGGGTTGTTCAAAGTCAGTGATTTTTATCGGATTAGCGGTCAAAACCTGATTTAAAATTTCTTTGTTTTCTTGGATAGCCAAGCGGAATGGTTTTTTTACGATAGAAATCATTGGTGCCGGTGCGGCAATAGTTGAGAACTGATCAGGAACTTTCGGTTCAAAACTGGGCATGATTTGGGGCAGGGTGCCGCCTTGCTTCAAAATAAAGTCCTGCACATTTTTTAAATGTTCGCGTAGTACCAATAGTTGTTTTAGCGCGACCTCAAGCGCGATCTGCCGCGCTTCATCTGCACTGACATTTAGATTTTGTTGCAAATATGAAGGCAGAGCATCCAGTATAAAATCTTTCAGTATTATATCACCGGTGACTCCTGCTAAAATCGGATTTTTGTCTTGGGCCAATTTGAATTTTTGAGCGATCAGGGCATTATTTTTCGTCGCTTTAATTGAACACATCCAATCTTGGGCAAAGGTTGGTAGACGCAAAAACTTTACCTGAAAATCATCAAGCTCTTTGATTTCTGGTATTGGTCTATTTGTAATCTGCTCATCCATAGATGACAAAAAAATTACTTATCCCTTTTTTTCTCCCGGCGGTGGTACTTTAGCATAGGGGCTGGCGACTTCTATATTGGACTTTTCCTTCTCTACCCTTTTACCCCAAGCGAGATTATTATCGATAAATATTTTAACTTCAGGATCTTTGTTATTTTTGGTGCCTTCCATTATCCACTTTTTCTGTTCGCCGCTTAATTCTCCTCTGACAGCGGTAAGTTGTCTGGTACTAATGTATTGTCCGATAAGCTTCATATCCGGTCTGTCAGGTTCGCCAGGGCCCACAGCGCCGAGTTGCGCTGGCGTTCTTGACTGGATATGCATTTGGGCCATTTCTTCATCAAGCTTGTTTTTTGCATCAGTAAACGCGACTACTAAATTATCAGTGGCCCCAGCATATAAATCTCTTCTTTGGTATTCTTTCTTTCTGTCAATTTCTGGATCGTCGAAATCCTTAAAGTTGGCTTTCATGGCAACTTTTGCCTGATCCTTGGTTGATTTAATCCAGCCGTTATAAGTGCTAAGGAAATTGCCACGCGACATATTATCTTGCAGTTTTTGCATCATCTCTTTACCCTTATCATCTTCAAAGACCTTGGCTGACCAGTTTTTATAACTGCCAGAATCAAGCGCTCTCCGGAAAGCATCTTCCATAGCCTTGGGATCCACAACGGCGTCAACCCGCATTTCTTCTAACTGCTGTAATTCTTTTTGCATGCCAAAATTTTTGAATGTCTTCATCGCATTTTGGACAACATCTCTGTCAGCCTCTTTCAGATAATTTTTTTGCATAGCTACCTTATTTGCCATTAGTGCATTAATGCCGCTTTCGCTCTTGGCTCTTGCCAGGACTTCATCTTTGGGCAGTTTATTTAATAGCTTTTCGTAAAGCTGATTTTCACGGCGCTGTAGCTGTTTCTCTTTCATATCTATGGCTTTACCTTTCATAATATCGCCGGTTTTTTTAACACCCGGAATTTTATTGACAAGTGGAATTTTACTAACTACTGTTCCGCCGGCAGCCATTAAGGCCGGAGCCCACTTGTCGTAGCCTGTTCCCTTTCTGGCGGTCCATTTGCCAGCAGCTTTTCCGGCCTTTTTCCCTGCGTTCATCACTGCCCCCGCGCCGTAGATACCAAGTTGCTGGGCAGCCAATAGTCCGCCTGTAAGTATTATGATAACAGTAATATATTGTAAAACTAAGGTCACGCTGCCATTTAGAATTCCAGAAAGAACGCCCATTTGGATTGTATCAGCCTGGGCTGCACTAAAGGCTTGCCCAAAGCTGCCGCTGCTTATTGCCATGACAGCCAAATAAATAAAGAAGGCATAAACCGGGGCAAAGAAGGTATATTTTAAAAAAGTAGACCACCATCTGCCCCAGATGCCGCCGGCCATTCCGCCGGGCACAATAAAGGAAACCCAGGCCAAAGGCGCAAAAATAAGCAGAAGCCATAAAGCGACAATCCGCACGATTAAAAAAAGCGCGGCCGCCAAAAGCACAAAGGTGGCGATTAAAATAGTAATGGCGCCAAAAAGCATGCCGATACCAAGATTAATTAGTGCAGTTGCATCCGCCCCGGCTGTCGAATTTGCAAAACCACCCTGTTCTTGGAAGGTTTTGGCGAGATTCAAGCCATCTACCAATCGTGTAGAAATGCTTCCGCCGGCGCCCCCACTGGCGGCATTAAAAAAATAAACGGTTAGAATTTGAGCAAAATCAATAATCATGCCGGCAAACATCAAGCTGAAATTTATAAGCAGAGCGGCAATAATCAGGCGCGGCAGGATTTTTTTGGCGCCGTATCTTTCAATGCCCAGCACCGTTGAGACCGCCATAATGAGCAAAATCAAAGCAAAAAACATATTGGCCAGGCTTCTGGTAATCGCCCAGCCGTTATTTACCACTGGAATATTGGTGAAATTTTGTATTTTAAAAACTGCTTCCAAAATTGCCGCCGCCAGACTCAAAAATAAAGCGAAAAACGAAAGAAAAATGTTCATGAACCAGGCAAAAAATATTGCTACAGCCTGTCCTGGTTTTGTGAGAATATCCCAAAGGCCCGCTTTGGCTGGTTGCGCGCCTAAAACAAAAATCCCTCCGGCCAAAACTAAAACTAATGCCAGAGTCAAAAGATTTTTTCTGTTTTGCAAAAATTTAGGCAAGATTTGAACAGTCAATTAAATTAATTTCTCTGTCTATTTTTTGATTAAGGCGTTGGTGTGGGTTAATAAGGTGAGGCTAAAGGAACATAACTACAGGTGGTAAGATACGTAGCAAATCTATCTCTCCATGTATTGGCATCACAAATATCATGCCGGGTGGTGCCTTCTTGAGCAGGGCAAACAGTTCCGCCTCTTATTTGAAGAGCCTGGATTTCCTGGGTATATTGAGTGGCTGCCATTAATACTTCCGAAGTAAGAACCATTAAATCAGTAGAAGTTGAGCCAGTCGCGGCTTGGACTGAGCGAACAGCTGTGTCTCTGGCTGTATTCATAGCGTTTAATGCCGCATCAAGCTCTGCCTGTGTTGCCAGACCATTCAAAAATCTGTTGTTGACTGTATCATAATTAGCAGCGGCTGTTTGATAAGCTTGCACGGCAGGGATTGCCTGGTTGATAATAATGTCTAATCGGTTTTGAGCGATATTTAACATTTCTGTCACCTCGTCAATTTGTGTACTGGCCGAAGGATTGATAGCTGTAGTTTGAGCTGTGAAAGTGGCGGTCATAACGCAAGCAGCATCGTAGTTATAAACTGTAGTTACTTCCTGTTCAATAGAGCCAAGATTAATAGTAGTTGATAGCGTCGTAACCGTGTCTACAGTGGTCACAGTGCAGGAACAGGCAACGCCGTTGATGCAGGTGTCGTTAGTAATCGTGCCGTCTGTGATTATTTGTTCAAAGGGCCAATTTGTTCCGGCCGGCGGGATTGGGCAGCCCTGATTAAGAACGTCTTCCATATTATTTAATGCGTTTGTTTGAGCCCTTTGAACGTCAATAAATGAACCGGTAGGGTTACCCGAATCAATTTCTAGCATAAGCATTGCTTGTCTTATGTAGTCATTTAAGTTATCTCGTAATGTTCTCAAATTTTGAAGTAGCTCAGTTACTGAATTTTGCCCTGTATCGGGCGGCGCGGCTCGACTACTAATATAATCGCCTGTTTGTCCAGCACTGCCCTGACCCGTTAAAGCCGTGAGGCCCTCTCTAAAAATCCGGTTGATTAGCGCATCAATGATTGCGCCTAAATATTCTGAGAACTCTTTGGCATTGATTAGCCAGTCAATTTCAACACCGGAGGCCTTGACCACTGACTCAGCCGCAATTTTGCCGGGTGTGCGGATTCGCCATCTGGTGCAATAGGCGCCGCTAGCCGTATCAATTTGATCGGGAGTCAATCCATTTACGGCTATAATACTTCCGTCTGCTGCCCTGATTTCATCGCAGACTTTATCGCCCAAAAAGCCGGCTGAAGCGATGGCTTCGTTTTGGGCAGCTTGCATCGCGGCCGATTGAGCGCCGATTTTTTCATCTAGGGCGGCCAGGTAAGCTCCATAGTAATTATTGGTGCCTTGCGAAAGTTGCACCCAGGTATCCCATCCCCCATTGTTGAAATCTTGGTAAAAGTTGTTGATATTTTGGGCCATCATAGATATCGGGCATCTGACGCGATCAACAAATGTTCTTGTGCCAGCTAACGCCATCCTTATGCTTAAGTCAAATCTGTCGCACAAAAATCCCATACCCAAATACCGGTCAACGAATTGTCCGCCGGCTTGGTCAGCCGCGTCTTTTAAAAATCCCTGCCAGTCGGTGACTAATTTTGGTTCACCTCCGCCGTTAATCCAGTTAACAATATCGTTCACCAGCATATCCAATAATGTTCTTTTTAAAACGGTCCAGGCCCATTTGAGGGCTCGCATTAAATAAGTATCTGCTCTATCCCAAATTGCCCAAGCCTGCATAATAGCTTCATAAGCATGTGTAATAGCTGCCTGAACTCTATCCCAAGCCCATTTCATTTGATCTAAAATATAATTCAGAACATTTTCAGCCATGTTAGTCGGGTCATAAACAATGTATGCTTGGGCATTTCGGTAGGGTAACAAAACACAGCCGACAATTAAATTAATTGCCAGAACAAAAAGCACGACGCTGGCAAAATATTTTTGATTGAGGTAGCCGTTTAAAATATTCATACCGTCTGAGACATTAAGGATGAGCTTTTATAAATTCCGCCAGATTCTTTAGCCAATTGGCAAACTGTTCCCTGACCAGTTCATATGATTGCAGGGCCAGGTTGGCCTTGAGCGGGTCAGTGTTTATTTCTTTTATTCCTTGATAGATTTTGATTGTCTGTGAAATGATTTCCAACTGCTCTTTATGGAGCGGGAGTAACTCGCTTGGTACAGTTAATTTTTTTAATTTTTCGTAGGCATCTTGGTAATCTTTGAGCCGTTTTTCAAGCAAAGAAAAATCATTATTTTCCAGGGCGTTTAAAAACATTTCACTTTCTCCCTGGCTTGTTTGGGGATCAGCTTCAGATTTTATATCTAAGGCGGCTGTGGCTGCCGCAGCGAAATTTTGGATAGCTAGCCGGCTGTTATCGGGAATTGTTTTTATCTGACTGTCGTCAATTGTTTCTGGAGCAAACAAACTGGCGGGGTTGCCGGCGATTATATCCTGGATTGATGCGGTGATACCCGGGTAATTTTCCAATTCAGTGGCAGAAAGAAGTTCGCCGCTGCTATTGAAAGCGCGGATTTTGTCTTCCGTAATTTGCTGGCTGAGTTTTTGCCGTAGGGCTTCGGTCAAATTTGCGGGCAAAGGCCGGGGAGTTTTTGGCATGGTGCCTGGCAGTTCATCGCCCGGCGCTTTTTTAGTCGGATCATAGCCCGAAGCGATTTCTTCTCCGTCCAGATACCCGTCGCCGTCTGAGTCTGGTTTGCAGGGGTCGGTTTTATAAACTTGGATTTCCTGCCAGTCCTTCAGGCCATCATAGTCAGAATCTTTATTTGGGTCGTTAGGGTTTGATTCGCAGGAACTGATGGCAAAAGAATTACCGCTTAAAATACCTTCAAGCTGGCTGGCAGAGCCGCGGCCGCTATTTAACACCAGATAGCCGCCAATAAAAATACCGGCGAGCAATATAAAAATCGCCGCGAGGACAGGAATTTTTCTCGATTTTTTTGATGTTTCCATTATTGAGTAAATTATACAATATTTAATTTAAAGTAACAACAAAAAAATGACTGTATTTATCCACAGTACCTTTATTTTTGTTTATACCGGTGTTATGCTTAAAAAAATGCAAAAACTTTTTATTGC
>Ga0315281_10005391_pt1 | contig 18316 bp, 14 predicted proteins | sample YL17G07_0_MG_FD_204540 | JGI IMG/M metagenome (GOLD analysis project Ga0315281, IMG submission 204540) | Sediment microbial communities from Yellowstone Lake, YNP, Wyoming, USA - YL17G07_0 | ecosystem: Environmental > Aquatic > Freshwater > Lake > Sediment | place: USA: Wyoming | collected...
CAGCAAGGCATGGAATTCGTCACGGGCATCGTCCTGCCGACGGCCAATCGTCCCGCAGCCGCGGCGGCCGGCAATCCGTTCCAGCAGCAGGGCGGCCGCGGACAAGGCGGCTTCCCCGGCGGCGGCAACTTCGGCGGCGGCGGACGCGGTCGATAACGCTGATGCCTCACGTGATCTCCGTCAAGAACCTCGTCAAGACGTACGTCGTCGGCGAGGTCGAAGTGCGGGCGCTGCGCGGTGTGAACCTGGACGTCGAACGCGGCGAGTTTCTCGCCGTCACCGGGCCGTCGGGCTCGGGCAAGTCGACGTTCATGCACATCGCCGGTTGTCTCGACCGGCCCACATCCGGGCAGTACTTCCTCGACGGCGACGACGTGTCGCGCATGTCGAAAGACCAGCTCGCGGCCGTGCGGAACCGCAAGATCGGTTTCGTGTTCCAGGGCTTCAACCTGCTGTCCCGCACGTCGGCGCTCGACAACGTCGAGCTGCCGCTGCTGTACCAGGGCGGCCTGAAAGGCCCGGAGCGCCACAAGCGGGCCGTGGACGTCCTGACGGCGGTCGGGCTGGGCAACCGGTCCGACCATCACCCGAACCAGCTGTCGGGAGGACAGCAGCAGCGCGTGGCCATCGCGCGCTCGCTCATCAACAACCCCTCGATTCTGCTGGCGGACGAGCCGACGGGGAATCTCGATACGCGGACGAGCATCGAAGTGATGGACATCTTTCAAACCCTGAACCGCGAACGCGGAATCACGGTGCTGCTCATCACCCACGAGCACGACATCGCCGAGTACGGCACGCGCATCGTGTCCTTCCGCGACGGCGTGGTCGTCGCGGATAAACCCGTCACGCGGCGGCGCCTCGCGCAGGACGAGCTGCAGGCGCTTCCCCCGGCCCAGGCCGTCTAGGACGACGACATGTCTATCTTCATGATCTTCCGCATCGCGCTGAAAGCGCTCAACCGGAACAAGATGCGCACCGCGCTGACAATGCTCGGCATGATCATCGGCGTCGCCGCCGTCATCACGATGGTCGCGCTCGGCACCGGAGCGCAATCGTCGATCGAAGCGCAGATTGCCACCGCCGGCACCAACATGATCATCGTGCAGACCGGCAACTTCACGCAGGGCGGCGTCCGCCAGGGCCAGGGCAACGCCAGCACGCTCACGCCCGACGACGCGACGGAGATCGCCAAGCTGCCGGGCGTCCAGTACGCGGCAGCCGGCCTCCAAACCCGCGGCCAGATGATCGCCGGCAACCAGAACTGGAACACGCAGGCGCAGGGCACTGATGTCGATTTCCCGCTGATCCGGTCGTGGCAGACGGCGGAGGGCGCGTTCTTCACGTCCATCGACGTGACGACGGCCTCGAAGGTCGTCGTCATTGGCAGCATTGTCCGCGATCAGTTGTTCGGCCCGGACGTCAATCCGGTGGGACAGGTCATCCGCATCCAGAACCAGCCGTTCACCGTGGTCGGCGTCCTCGCGTCGAAGGGACAGTCCGGCATGGGACAGGATCAGGACGATGTCGCCTTCATCCCGTACACGACGGTCATGAAGAAGCTGCGCGGCGTCACCTTCATTCAGCAGGTGCAGGTGTCTGCGACTTCAGCGACCGAAGTGACGGCCGTCGCCGATCGAATCTCATCACTGCTTCGCGTCCGCCACAAGATTCAGCCCGGCGACCCGGACGACTTCATGGTGCGCACCATTGAAGAGATGGCGAACGTCCGCAAGGAGGCGACGCAGACGATGACGGCGCTCCTCGCGAGCATCGCCGGCGTGTCGTTGCTTGTCGGCGGCATCGGCATCATGAACATCATGCTCGTGTCGGTCACCGAGCGGACCCGCGAGATCGGGCTGCGCATGGCGATTGGCGCGCGCGGACGCGACGTCCTCCTGCAGTTTCTCGTCGAGGCCATCGTGCTGAGCCTGTTCGGCGGCGGCATCGGCATCGCCCTGGGGTTCGGCTTCTCACAAGCGGTCACCATCTGGCAGGGCTGGCCCACCGCCGTCTCGGCGGACGCTGTGGCCATCGCTTTCGGATTTGCGGCAGCCATCGGCGTGTTCTTCGGCTTCTACCCTGCCAGAAAAGCGGCAGCGCTCGATCCGATCGACGCGCTGCGATTCGAGTAATTCGGCGTCAAACGAAATAGAATATCTTCCACATGCGTGAATCGGCTCGCGTCGGCCTTCTTCAACTACTTATAGTCGTCTTCGCGCTGATGGCAGTTGCGTGCGCCGGCGGCGATGCGCGGACGGCGTCGCCCGGAGCTGGCGGCGGACGCGGACGCGGCGGCGATCAGGCCGTCCCCGTGACCGTCGCGTCGGTCGTGCAAAAGCAGATGCCGATCGAGATCCGCGTCATCGGAGCTGTCGAGGCGTACTCGGTGGTGTCCGTGCACGCGCAAATCACCGGACAGCTGACCGACGTCAATTTCAAGGAAGGCGACGACGTCAAGAAGGACCAGGTAATTTTCAGACTCGACCGGCGGCCGCTCGAAGCAGCGCTGCTGCAGGCGCAGGCCAACCTCCAGCGGGATATCGCGCAGGCGGCCAATGCGAAAGTCGTCGCGCAGCGGTACGCCGACCTCGCCGGACGCGGCATCGCCACCACCGAACAGCTCGAGACGAGCCGCACGAGCGCCGCGGCGCTCGAAGCCACCGCCGAGGCCGATCGCGCCGCCGTCGAAAATGCGAAAGTGCAGCTGCAGTACGCCACTATCTCGTCCCCGATCGCGGGGCGCACCGGTGCGCTGATGGTCCACGAGGGCAACCTGATTCGCGCGCAGGACGCGGCGCCGCTCGTCGTCATCAATCAGGTGGCGCCGATCTACGTGACGTTCGGTGTGCCCGAGGCGAGGCTGAACGAGGTGAAGCGCTACATGGCGCAGGGCACGCTCCGGGTCGAAGCGCAGCCGCCTACCGAGGTCGATCGCGCGTCGTTCGGCCAGATCACGTTCATCGACAACAACGTGGATCAATCGACGGGCACGATCAAAATGAAGGGCACGTTCTCGAATGAGGACCACCGGCTCTGGCCGGGTCAGTTCGTCAACGTGATCCTGACGCTGACGACCGACCCCAACGCGATCGTCGTGCCCTCCGCCGCCGTGCAGACCTCTCAGCAGGGGCAGTTCGTCTTCGTCGTGAAACCCGACAAGGCCGTCGAAATGAGCGTCGTCGACGTGGCGCGCACGAACGGCCTGGAGACCGTCATCCGCACAGGCATCGCCGCCGGTGAGACCGTGGTCACCGACGGCCAGATCCGTCTCGTGCCGGGCAGCAAGGTCAGCATCAGGCCCGGGGCATAGCAGGCCGCGTCATGAACCTTTCAGCCGTTTTCATCAAACGCCCGGTCACGACGACGCTCGTCATGCTGGGGATCATCGTCTTCGGCGTGATGGCGTATCGGCAGCTGCCGATGTCGGATCTGCCGACCGTCGACTTCCCCACGATTCAGGTCGAAGCGAACCTGCCGGGCGCGAGCCCGGAGACGATGGCCTCGTCAGTCGCATTGCCGTTGGAGAAGGTGTTCTCCAGCATTCCCGGCCTGACGGCGATCAACTCGTCCAGCAACCAGGGCAGCACGCGCATCACGCTGCAGTTCGACCTGAGCCGCAACATCGACGCCGCCGCGCAGGACGTCCAGGCGATGATCGGGCGCGCCTCGCGCCAGCTGCCGCCGCAGATGCCGGCCCCGCCGTCGTACCAGAAGGTCAATCCCGGCGACCAGCCGGTGTTCTTCATCGTGCTCAGCTCGCCGACGCTGACGATGTCGCAGCTCGACGAGTACGCGCAGCAGACGCTCGCGCAGCGCATCTCGATGGTCAGCGGCGTCGCGCAGGTGGACGTGCAGGGGTCGCAGAAATTCGCCGTCCGGATCGACGCCGACCCGCGGAAACTGGCGGCGCACTCGATCGGCATCGACGACCTCGCGGCATCGATCACCACCGCCAACGTCAACCTGCCCACCGGCACAATCTACGGCGACAAGACGTTCGTCGTGCAGGCCAACGGCCAGCTGATGCGCGCGGCGGCGTATGGGCCGACGATCATCGCGTATCGGAACGGCCGGCCCGTGCGCCTCGAAGAAGTCGCGCACGTGTTCGACGGCGTGGAAAACGACAAGACCGCCAGCTGGCAGAATGAGGATCGCTGCATCTTCCTCTCGGTCCGCAAGCAGCCCGGCACCAACGTCGTCGAAGTGGTGGACGGCATCAAGGCGCTGGTGCCCACCTTCCGCGAACAGCTGCCGCCGTCGGTGACGATGGGGTTCCGGAGCGATCGATCGGGACCCATTCGCGAGTCGGTGCGCGACGTCAAGCTCACGCTGCTCGTCACGATCGGCCTGGTCGTCCTGGTCATCTTCCTGTTCCTGCGGAATCTCTCGGCCACGATCATTCCGAGCCTGGCGCTGCCGGCGTCGCTCATCGCGACGTTCACGGTGATGTACCTGCTGAGCTACAGCCTCGACAACCTGTCGCTGATGGCGCTGACGCTCTGCGTCGGGTTCGTCGTGGACGACGCGATCGTGATGCTCGAGAACATCGTGCGCCACATGGAAATGGGCAAAGGCGCGATGGAAGCGGCCTACGACGCGTCGAAGGAAATCGCGTTCACGATTCTGTCGATGACGCTCTCGCTCGCCGCCGTGTTCATCCCCGTCCTGTTCATGGGCGGTATCGTCGGCCGGCTGCTGCACGAGTTCGCGGTGACGATCGGCGTGGCGATTCTGGTGTCGGGCTTCGTCTCCATCAGCCTGACGCCAATGCTGTGCAGCCGGTTCCTGAAGCCGCCGCGCGACCAGCGTCATGGCTTCGTCTATAACGCGTTTGAACGCATGTTCGACGGATGGCTGAAGCTCTACGACTGGACGCTGCGGATCAGCCTGCGCTTCCGCCCGGTGACCATGGCGATCTCGATCGCGCTGCTCGCTGGCACAGTGTATCTCTTCACGCTCGTGCCGAAAGGTTTCCTGCCGAACGAAGACCAGGGCCGCTTCAACGTCAACGTCGAAGCTCCGCAGGGCGTCAGCTTCGATGTCATGGTCCGCCGCACGCGTGAAGTCGCCGCCATTGTGCAGCAGGACCCCAACGTCTCGGGCGCGAGCGTGAACATCGGGTTCGGCGGCAACGGCGGGTCGAACACCGGCCGCCTGTTCGTCGAGCTCAAGCCACGTGGGGAGCGCAAGCTGTCGGTCGACCAGACAATTGCGACGCTGCGGCCCAGGCTGGCGCAGGTGCCCGGCGTCCGCGTCTTTCTCACGAACCAGCCGCCGATCAACCTCGGCGGCAACAACGGCGCACGCGCCACCTACCAGGTGACGCTGCAGGACACGGACACGTCCGAGCTGTATCGGTACGCGCCGGTCTTCGAAGACAAGATTCGTGCGATGACAGGCGTCGAGGACGTCAGCAGCGACCTGCTGCTGAAGAATCCGCAGGTCACCGTGGATATGGATCGCGACAAGGTGTCGACGCTGGGGCTGACCGTCAGCCAGGTCGAGAACGCCCTCTTCAACGCCTATGGCAGCCGGCAGGTCTCGCAGATCTACGCCGCCAACAACCAGTACCAGGTGATTCTGCAAGTGGCGCCGGAGTTCCAGAAGGATCCGGCGGCGATGTCGCTGCTGTACGTGCGCTCGAACAGCGGCAAGCTGATCCCGATCGACTCCGTGGCGAGAATGAAGCCGGCCGTCGGCCCGTTCTCAGTGAGCCACTACGGACAGCTGCCGGCCGTCACGGTCTCGTTCAACCTCAAGCCGGGATTCGCGCTCGGCGACGCTGTGACTGAAATTCAGTCGATTGCGGCGACGAGCCTGCCGTCCACGATGTCCACCAGCTTCCAGGGCGCGGCGCAGGCGTTCCAGGATTCGCTGCAGGGCCTCGGCCTCATCCTGCTGATGGCGGTCGTCGTCATCTACATCGTGCTGGGCGTGCTCTACGAAAGCTTCACGCATCCGCTGGTGATTCTGTCCGGCCTGCCATCGGCCGGCTTCGGCGCGCTGCTGACCCTGCTCATCTTCAAGACCGAGCTCAGCCTCTACGCCTTCGTCGGCATCATCATGCTCGTCGGCCTCGTGAAGAAGAACGGCATCATGATGGTCGACTTCGCGGTCGAGGCGCAGAAGGCGGCGGGCAAGACGCCGATCGAGGCGATTCATGAAGCCTGCCTCGTGCGCTTCCGTCCGATCATGATGACGACCATGGCCGCGCTCGTCGGGACGGTGCCGATCGCCCTCGGCCTCGGCGCCGGCGCCGAATCGCGCCGCCCGCTCGGCCTCGCGGTTGTCGGCGGGCTGATCGTGTCGCAGCTGCTGACGCTGTACATCACGCCGGTCTACTACGTGTACATCGAGAACACGCGGCTCTGGCTGGCCCGCAAGAAGACAGTGGCCGTGCCGCACCCGGTCGGCGCGGCGCACGCGCACGTCACGTCGTCGGTGGCACTGCGCGAAGGCGAAGGGCGCGCATAAGCGCGTCCACCGTGGATCCCGTGACGGGGTCCACGAGGTCCGGCGCGATCTCGGCCAGCGGCTCCAGCACAAACAGACGCTCGCGAAACCGCGGATGCGGGACCGCCAGCCCCTCTTCGTCGAGTACCAGATTCCCAAGCAGGATGAGATCGAGATCGAGCGTCCGCGCGGCGTTCTGAAACGGACGTTCGCGCCCGCGTTCACGTTCGATGGCCATCAGCGTGGCCAGGATGTCCCGCGCGGACGCCGTCGTGTCGCCGACGGCCGCCGCATTCAGAAACGGCGGCTGCGGTCCGGAGACGCCGACGGGTTCGGTTTCGTAGTAGCGGGAGACGAGGAGGTTCCCGAACGACGCCCTGAGACGCGAGACGGCGAAGTCGAGATGGGCGCGGCGGTCGCCGAGGTTGCCGCCGAGGGCGACGGCTACTCGATCCATCGCGCGGGAAGCACGTCACCCTGCGCGGGCAGGCCCGCGCTCGAGCGGCGGCCGAGCAGATCGGCGCGGCCGGCGAGCGCCTGCTCGAAGAATCGCTGCTGCTCGCGCGTCTCGCCGAGGATCACGCCCAGCATGGCACGATGGCGCGCGTTGTCCATGCGCGCCACGCGCGGACGCCAGCGATCCAGAAATGCCTGCGCGCTTCTGATGTCGTCGTCGAACAACGCGCGGACGGCCTCCTTGCCCCTGGCTGCAGCGGCAGGAGGCACGCCGGCCGACTCGGGCACGGCGCCGCCGGCATCGGCAATCGCGTTCGCGAGCCAGCCGAGCTGTACGTCTTCGCGGTTGATGATGTACTGGTAGGTGTTGTTCGCGTCGTACTGGAGCACGAGCCGCGCGTGAGCCTCGTGCTGCCTGACCGATGCGAGCTTGTCGCCGTAGAACTCGGTCAGCAGGCCCAGCGTGCCGGCGGACTCCACGGTCATGCGTTCTGCTTTTCCTTGCACGTGATGCAGACGCGCGTCCACGGAATGGCGTTGAGCCGTGCGTCCGCAATCGGCTCGCCGCAGTCGCGGCACAGGCCGTACGTGCCTTTATCGAGACGCGCCAGCGCGTCTTCGATTGCCTGGAGAATCTTCGCGTCCGTCGCCTTCAGCTTGAGCTGGATGTGGACCTCGTTGTTGCCGCTCGCCTGGTCCGCCATGTCGCCCTGACGCGTGTTGTTCTCCATCGACGCTTGCAGTGGTTTGATGCCGCCTGTTCCGAGGATTTCAGTGCGCTTCTTCAGAAGCGCGTCTTTGAAGTGAGAGACATCCATCGGCGCTGAAGACTCCTGCAGGGAGCGGCCTTGTCTGGCCGCCTGAACACTCGATGATAACACGGGCACCTGCCGGATATCCTCACTCCGCTCGCAGCGTCGCGAGCGGCTTGTTGCGCAGCACGTCGAGACTCGAGAGCACTCCAATGGCCGCGACGAGCGTGGCCGTCAGTCCGACGCCGGCGAGATGTTCCACCGGGAACACTTTCCACGGAATATCAAGCGCGAAGCGGCTGACTCCCCACGTCAGCGCGACGGCGCCGGCCGAGCCAACCGCCCCCGCGAGCAGGCCGAGGACGCCGTACTCGAACAGCAGCATGCGGGCGATGGCGCCGGTGCTGGCGCCCAGTGTCTTGAAGATGGCCGCTTCGTAGACCCGCTGGAATTTCGTCATGGCCACGGCGCCCACGAGGATCAGCGCGCCGCTGAAGAGCACGAGCCCGCCGACGGCCGTGATGGCCAGCGTCACTTTCGACATGACGTCGCGAATCGTCGCGAGAATCTCGTGGAAGTCGATCACCGACACGTTCGGGAACTTCGCCACGAGGTCGTGCTGAAACTTCGAGCGGGCGCTCGCGCTGTCGGGGCCCTTGAGCGGCGCGATGAACGTCTGCGGCGCCTGCTCAAGGGGGCCGCCGGGCCTGAACACGAACATGAACCCGCCGGCCCGCGCGTCCTTGAAATCCACGTCGCGGACGCTGCTGACGCGGGCGTTAATCGTGCGGCCGAGGATGTCGAAGCGGACGATGTCCCCGACGTTGATGGCGAACCGCTGGCGCAGGCCTTTCTCAATCGACACCTCGGGCTCGGCCGACGGGCTGTTCCAGAACGCTCCCTCGAGCACCCGCTCGTTGGCCTCGAGATGATCGCGATACGTGACCGTGTACTCGCGCGCCAGCGAGCCGCGCGCGCGCACGTCCTCGAAATTCTCGAGCGTCGTGATCCGGCCGCTCACGCCCGTGACCCGGGCGCGCAGCACCGGAATCAGCCGCGACGTCCCGACGCCGTTTGCCGGATCGGCGAAGAACTGCCGCATCCCCTCCACCTGCGCCCGCTGGATGTCGAGCAGGAACATGTCGGCTGACTCGCTGCCGATTTGAATCGAAAACTCGTCGAGCAGACTCGCCTGCAGCGAACGCACGCCGACGATGAAGAACGCGCCGAGGCCGACGGCGAGCAGGATGACGCGCGTCTGGTTGCCTCGCCGCGACAGATGGAGCACGGCGTGTCGCAGCGGGAACGACGGCGCATTCGCCATGGGCGAGATGACCGTCACCAGCACCCGGCCAGCCACGAGCAGCACGACCGCCAGCGCGGCGAAGCCGACGCAGACGACCACACCGACCCGCAGCGACGCCGCCTGCCAGGCGGCGACGGCGACCAGCGCCGCGGACACGAAGATCATCGCGGCGATGCGCGCGGGGTCGCGTCCCGGCGCCCGCGTCTCGTCGCGCAGCAGGAGCGACGGCTTGACCAGCCGCACGTCGAGCAGCGGCACCAGCGAAAAGAGCAGCGAGACCAGCACGCCGATGGTGATGCCCTGCAGCGCGACGCGCCACGGAATCGCGTAGTGCACGTCTGCGAGCAGCGAGATCGAAGACGGCCCGAGCGCGATCGGAATGCCGGCCAGGGCCGCGCGCGCAATCGCCACGCCGAGAAGGCTGCCGGCCAGGCCGAGTGACACGACCTGCAGCAGGTACACGGCAATGATCTGCCGGCTCGTCGCGCCGAGGCATTTCAGGACCGCGATGCTGCGGATCTTCTGCAGCACGAAGACCCGCGTGACGCTCGACACAGCGATCCCGCCAAGAATGACGATGACCAGGCCGACCAGGCTCAGGTAGTTCTCGGACCGATCGAAATCCCGCCCGATCGCGTCGTCGGTCGCGCGATAGGAGCGCGCGTTGATGTATTCCTCGACGAAGTCCTTGTTGATCGCGCCGACCATGTCGTCGAGGTTGTCGTCGGGCACACGCGCGAGAATGACCCGGCGCGCCCGGCTGCCGAACACGAGCAGGCCAGTCGCCGCCATGTCGTCGAAATCGACGAAGACGCGCGGGCCGAGCGAGAACGCGCCGAGATTCCGCCCCGGCTCGTTGGCGACGACGCCCCGAATGACGAACGTCGTCGTGCCGATGGCCATCGAGTCGCCGACGTTCAGGCCGAGCGCGGCCAGAAGTTCGGGGCGGACCAGCGCGCCGCGGTTTTCGAGAAGGCTGTGCGAGTACGGCTGCCCGCTTTCGAGCGTCATCGAGCCGTACAGCGGGAATCCGGATTGAATCGCCTTGAGCTCCACCATGCGCGCGGCGATGCGCGCGGGATCGGCCGGCCGGACCATCGTCGGCGTCTCGATGGTTTCCGTCCGCGCCGTGGCTCCGGCCTCGGTCATGCGGCGATCGATCGTGGCGCGCGCTTCCCGGGTCCAGTCGCGGCTGGTGCCGATCAGGGCGTCGGCGGCAATCAGCGACCTCGCTTCCCCGCCGAGCACGTCGCGCACGCTGCGGATCACCGATCGCAAGGCGACAATCGCCGCCACGCCGACGGCGATGCAGACGAAGAAGAAGATGAGACGCCGCCACGACGCGCGCGTTTCACGCACGGCCATGCCGAGGACGAATCTCATGACCGTTCCACCACGCGGCCGTCGCGAAGAACGAGCCGCGAATCGGCAAGCGCGGCCAGCTCCGCGTCGTGAGTGACGAGCACCACCGTCGTGCCGCGCGCCTTATGAATGTTGCGGAGCAGCTCCATGATGAGCCGTCCGTTCGCGCTGTCGAGATTTCCCGTCGGCTCGTCGGCCAGCACGATCGGCGGGTTGTTGGCCAGCGCGCGCGCCAGGGCGACGCGCTGCTGCTCGCCGCCTGACAGCTGCGAGGGATAGTGATGCGCCCGGCCGGTCAGGCCGACCTCGTCGAGCAGCGCCTGCGCGCGCGGCCGCGCGTCGCGCGATCCCGCGATTTCCATCGGCACGGCGATGTTCTCAAACGCCGTCAGCGACGGAATGAGGTGAAAGAACTGGAACACGAAGCCGATCTTCTCGCCTCGCAGCTTCGCAAGGCCGTCCTCGCCGAGCCTCGTGATGTTCACGCCGTCGATGAGGACGTCTCCGGAACTGGGCGCATCGAGACCGGCAATCAGACCGAGCAGCGTGGACTTTCCGCTGCCCGAAGGACCGACGATCGCGACAAATTCCCCGCTGGCGATGTCGAGCGACAGCGGATGCAGGATCGTGAGCGGCTCGGTGCCGCTGACGACGGTTTTCGAGACCTCCCGCAGCGCGATCATGAACGGGCGGTGGCCCCGGCAACCATGACGGGCTTCAGCACCTTCCAGATGTTCCGGGCGACGATTTCCGCGCCTTCAGCCGTCGGGTGAATGCCGTCGCGCTGATTGAGCCGATCGATGCCGGCGACGTCCTGGAGCAGAAATGGCACGAGGGCCACATTGTACTTGCGGGCCACGTCGGGATACACCTGGTGGAATCTGACGACGTAGTCGCGGCCGAAGTTTCTCGGCGCTTCCATGCCCGCGAGAACGACCGTGATGTGTTTCGCCTGCGCGCGCTCGACAATCGTCGAGAGGTTCCGGCGCAATTCATCCGGCGGCAGCGCGCGCAGCGCGTCGTTGCCGCCGAGCGCGACGATGAGGACCCGCACGTCGCCCTCGAGCGCCCAGTCCAGGCGCGACAGCCCGCCGGCTGACGTGTCGCCGGAGACGCCGGCGTTGACGACCTCGTACGTGAGGCCCGCTGCGTCGGTCCATTGCTGGAGCAGAGACGGATACGCGTCAGTGGCGGGAAGCCCCAGACCGGCAGTGAGGCTGTCGCCGAGCACGACGACTCTCGGCCGCACCGCCGCCATGGCCGGCCGTCGAACGGCCGGCTGCACAACGGCGGGCGGCTTTGGCGGCGGCTGCTGTCGCTGCTCCTGCCGGGATCCGCACGCCGCAATCGCAATCAGCGCGCAGACGACAAGCGCGAGACGTCTACGCATGCACGATCAGTTGACGCTCGAGCTCGGCGATCGCCTGCTCGAGCATGCGGCGATGCGCCGGCAATGTCGCACGCACGAGATCGCCGCGCGATCGCACGAGCGCCAGCGCAATCGAGCGTCGCCGCGAGGCGTCGTCACGTTCCTCTGGGCTCAGCGTGTGCCGGGCCGCGCGTTCGCGTATTGCTTCGGCCTGCTGATACTCGACATCCTTGCTCTCGAAACCTCTTGCCATATGGTTACTATGTTACCAGTGACTCCTCTCCAGCTCGCCCTCGGCCCGCTCGAACGACACGTGCGTGCCGCCGCTCCCCAGGCTGAACGCGCGGCCGCCGCACTCGCGCGCCGAGACACCTCCCTCTGGAGCCAGGCGCCCGACGTCCGGGCAAAGATCGCCAACCGGCTCGGCTGGCTCGACTCGCCGGCGCTCATGGCGAAATCCATCGGGCGTCTGACGTCCTTTGCGGCGGGCATCAAGGGCGCGGGGTTCACCGACATCGTGCTCCTCGGGATGGGCGGGTCGAGTCTCGCGCCCGAGGTGCTGCGCGCCATCGTCGGCATCGTGCCCGGCTGGCCGCGGTTTCAGATGCTCGACTCGACCGATCCGGCCGCCGTGCGCGCGGCCGCCACGCCGCCGGCGAAGACGTTGTACATCCTTGCCAGCAAGTCGGGCGGCACGATCGAACCCAATTCGCTCGCCGCGCATTTTCGCGCGACGCTCGACGCCGCCGGCATCAGCCGCTGGTCCGATCACTTCATCGCGATCACCGACGAAGGCACTGCCCTCGCGACGCGGGCGCGTCACGAGCGCTTCCGCGAGGTCTTCATCAATCCGTCAGACATCGGCGGCCGGTACTCGGCGCTGTCGTTCTTCGGCATGGTGCCATCCGCGCTGATGGGACAGGACGTCGGCGCAGTGATCGCCGGCGCGAAGACGATGGTCGAGGAGGCGCTTGCGCCGTCATCCGCGATCGACAATCCGGCGGTCGGCCTTGGCCTGGTGATGGCCACGGCGGCGAAAGCCGGGCGCGACAAGCTGACGCTTCTCCTTCCCGATGCCTTCGCCTCGTTTGGACTCTGGGTCGAACAACTCGTCGCCGAAAGCACCGGCAAGAACGGCGTCGGTGTCGTGCCGATCGCGGAAGAGCCGGTCGGAACACCCGCGGCCTACGGGGAGGATCGCCTTTTCGTGGACCTCCGGCACGGAGCGCCGATCGCGATGAGCCCCGCTGTCACGTTCAACTGGACGGATCCGCTGTCACTCGGCGGTGAATTCGTCCGCTGGGAAATCGCCACGGCGATCGCCGGCGCGCTGCTGGGGATCAATCCGTTTGACGAGCCCAACGTGCAGCAGGCCAAAGACGCGACAAACCGCCTGCTCGGCGCCTTCACGTCGAACGGCGCGCTGCCGTCGGCCGCGCCGGATGCCACGCTCGCCTCCGGCGTGGAACTCACGGCCACTCGCGCCGCCAGGACCATGCTGGCTGGCCGTGACGCGACCGCGCTGCTCACAGTCCTGAAGCCGGGCGATTACTTCGCCCAGCTGGCCTACGTCAGCCCGGCGTCCGATCTCCTGCCGGAATTCCAGCGGCTGCGGACGGCGGCTCGCGATCGCGCGCGTGTGGCGACGACGCTGGGGGTCGGGCCGCGCTATCTGCATTCGACCGGACAACTGCACAAGGGCGGACCGAACACGGGCGTGTTCCTGCTCATCACGACGGCCGCCGCCGCGGACGTCGAGATTCCCGGCCAGCCGTACACGTTTCTGACGCTCGAGCGCGCACAGGCGCTTGGCGATTTCGCGTCGCTGGACGCGGCCGACCGCCGCGCCGTGCACCTGCATCTGCCGTCGGCCGATCCGAAGCTCGCGCGCGAGGCCGTTGACAGGATCATCGCGTTCATTCGCGCCGCGTCGTCGTAGAATGGCGCCATGCGCTACCTGGTCACAGCGCGCGTCAAAGCCGGAAAAGCCGCCGAGCTGGCCGGCGCCATCGAGGACGGCACGCTCGGCCGAGGCTCGGTCGCCGGCGGTGAGTACGACCGCAACGTGCATGACGCGCGGGCGCTCGATGACGGCCGCGTCCAGTGGGTTGAAGTCTGCTACTGCTACACGCCGCTCGCCGAAGAGCGCGAGTACTGGGAAGAGTACTTTCATCTCGACAAAGTGCAGGACGCACACGCGCGCACGCGCTGCAAGGACCTGAACGGCGCCGAGCCGTGGTCCTGCAGCAACTGCGACTGCTCCGCCCGTCTCGAAGCCCGCCTCGCCACCAAGGGCCGTCCGTTCCTGGACACTCTTCGTCCGACGCGGTAATGCCCTCTTCTTCCCTGCAGGCCCTGCTGGCGCGCGCAGCCACGGCGCTCGAGCGCGGCCGCGGCGCCGACGCCGCGCAGATGCTCGCGCCAGTGCTCAAGTCGACGCAGCCGCGCGACGACGAGTTGTTGTTTCGCGCGATGCTCGCGGAAGCGTGGCTGCAGCAGGACGACCTCGAGCAGGCCGCCGCGGCGCTGGGCCGGGCGCCCGATACCTTCCGCGACACCGTCGCGCCCGTCCGTCTCGCGACGCTGTGGCGGCTGCACGGACGCCTGGCCTCGGCGCGCGGCGATCAGTCGCGCGCCATCGCGCTGCACGGCCGCGCGCTGAAGCAGGCCGAAGCCGCCCACGAGCCCCGCGCGATCGGACTGGCGCACTACGAGCTGGCGCAGTGCTATCGCCAGGTCGGCGACACCGCGATCGTGCGCGAGCACATCTCCAAAGCGGCGTCGGCGCTGCACGCGGCGGGCGATTCGCGTCATCTTGCGCTCGTCCACTCGCTCTCGAGCATCCTGCTCGCGCAGGTCGGCGAGTACGACGAGGCCATGCGGGCGCTGCGGCAGGCCGAACGGCTGGCCACGCTGGTGCAGGCCGACGACGTGCTGGCCACGGTCTGCGGCAATCAGGCCGGCGTCATGATGATGGAGCACCGCTACGAGCAGGCGCTGGCGCTGGCCGAACGCAGCGTCGCGCTTCAGGAAGCGCAGGGCTCGGGACACGGCCTCGCCGCGGCACTGGGCACCCTCGGTCAGATCTGCGTGCGCCTCGGCGATCTCAATCGCGCCGAAGGCGTCCTCCATCGCGCGCTCGAGACACGCAGTCCCATCCAGTTCCACGAAACCACTGGCGCCGTGTTCGACACGCTGGCGCAAATCCACATGATCCGCGGCAACTACGAATCCGCCGAGGACTTTCTGACGCAGGCCGGCGAGGCGTACGGCGCGTACGGACGGCAGACCAGCCGCTGGTACGAGTGGTCGGTGCGCGTGCTTGGCGCGCGGCTGGCGCTGCGGCGGGGCGCGCTCGACGAAGCCGTCGCGAAAGCCGACGAGATTCTGCAGGCAGGCGCTCCGCCGTTCGATGCGCTGCAGGCGACGCTGATTGCCGCCGAAGCCCTCACCGCCGCCGGACGGCTGGCGGAGGCCGAGCGACGGCTGAGCACGGCGGCCGACGCGCTCGACCCGGCGACCGCTCCCGCCGCGTGGGGCGAATATCTCCGGCTGCGCGGCGGCCTCCACGCGAAAGGCGGCAGCTCGGCCGACGCGTACCACAACTTCGCGCAGAGCGCGGCGCTCCTCGATCTGCTCGGCGAACGGTATCAGTCGGCGCTCAGTCATCTCGCCCTCGGCCGCCTGGTCGCCCAGACCGGCGCGCGCTCCATTGCCGAAAAACATCTCACGCAGGCGCGCGGCGTGTTCGACCAGCTCGGCGCCTCGCGCGACTCCGATGACACAGAGGCCGCGAATCAGCTGCTGACGACGATCGGCTCGGGCGAGTACCTCATCTCGCCCGCCGACGCGGACGACGCCATCGTCCGGCGCATCGTCGATGCCGCGGCGCTGCCGGATTTGCTGGGACGCGAAACTGCGTCGGCCATGCTCGAGGCCGCGTCCGCGGATTCCGCCGTCGTCTTCGTCCGCGTGACCGGCGGCACCGACGTCACAAGCGTGGCATCGGTGGGCGTCGATGCGGACACGGCGCGCACGATGGCGCGCTCGGCCGCCAACGGTCAGATGTACGGTCGCGGCGTGATCTTCGTCGAGGCGCTCGGGCGCGACGCCGAGGGCGAGCGATTCGTGCTCGTCGCCTCGCCGCGGCCCATCGGTCATCCCGTCATGCGACGCCTGCGGATGATTGCCTCCGTCGCACGGCAGGGGTTCGCGCTCTGCGCCGCGCGCGATCGGTCCGTGAAATCCGCCGTGGTCGCGTTGGACCGCTCGCTCGAGCCGCTGCTGCCGGGCTTCCTGACGGCAAGCGCCGCGATGGCGCGGCTGGTCGAGCAGATTCAGCGGCTGCAGGGGAATGACCTGACGGTGCTCGTCACGGGCGAAAGCGGCACGGGCAAGGAGCTCGTCGCCCGCGCCATTCATGTCGGCTCGCAGCGGAGCGCCGGCATGTTTCTCCCGTACAACTGCACGACGACGGGGCGCGATCTGGCCGACAGCCAGCTGTTCGGCCATCGTCGAGGCAGCTTCACTGGCGCCGTGACGGATCAACCCGGGCTGGTGCGTGCCGCCGCCGGCGGCACCCTGTTCCTCGACGAGATCGGCGACCTCCCGATCGACGTGCAGCCGAAGCTGCTTCGCTTCCTCGAGCTGCAGGAGATCATGCCGATTGGCGAGACGCGGCCGCAGCGCGTCGACGTCCGCGCCCTCGCAGCGACCAACGCGGACCTCGAACAGCGCGTGGCCGAGGGCAAGTTCCGCGAAGATCTCTACTACCGGCTCAACGTCATCCGCATTCACGTGCCGCCGCTGCGCGAACGGCTCGAGGAAATTCCCCACTTGAGCGCGTTCTTCCTGCGCGACGCGTCCGAACGCCTCGCGAAGCCGGACGTGCAGCTCAGCTCCGACGCCCTCGACGCGTTCAGCCAGTACTGGTGGCCCGGTAACGTCCGGCAACTGAAGAATGAGATCCAGCGCGCTGTGGCCATGAGCGCACCTGGCGGAACCATTGAAGCGCAGCACCTCTCGCCAGAAATCGGCTCGACACGGGCGCCGGTGGTGGCCCAGACACAGACCCATGCACGAGCCCCGCGAGCCGCCGCCAATCTTGCGGACGCGATCGAAGAGGTCGAGCGCGAGCTGATTCAGGCCGCCCTGAACGGATCGAGCGGCAACATCTCCCAGGCCGCCCGCGTTCTGGGCCTGACCAGGCGAGGCCTGTACTTGAAACTCCGACGGTTGGGCCTCGACGCACCGGCTGAAGCTGAATAGCTAGACCGCTAGTCAGTATACTGGGTATCCGGTTACGAGCATTAGCGGATATACAGTATCCATATTCACAGGAATTACATCCGCTGCAATTTCTACTTAAGTCGTTTTGAAATAGACTGTTAGGTCATAACACCAGTACTTTCGCTTCACAGAATTTCGTACGGCAGGCCTATTGAGTAACGAGTCCGCACCGGCTCATCCGGAGGGACCCGTGAACAAGCACATCTGGACTGACAAGTCGCCGCAACAGACCTCGCCCGAGCAGCGAACCGCTGAGCGGAGGGCTATCAATATTCCCGCCCGCCTCACGTGGAAAGACCATCGCGGCGCGGCGCGCTTCGCCAGCGTCGTCACGCGCAACGTCAGCGAATACGGCGTGCTTGTCGAGTGTCAGTCGGCGGTGTCGATCCCGATGTACCGCCTGGTGCAGATCCAGCTTGAACGTACGGTGCGCGACAGCGACGACCTGCCGGCGGCTTTGCAGGCCGGCCGCATCCTGTCGGCAGTGTATCGGGTGTTGCCCGGCTCGACGTCGGGGCGCATGCAGTGCCTGGCGCTGCGGCTGATGGTCGAGCCGCAACGGCGCGCCGTGGGCGTCGCCGCCGAAGCGAATCGCGCTACGGCGTAGGGGTCTTCTTTCTCCAGTAGCGCGCCAGTCCCCGCCAGTTCAGATCGAAGCGGTCCGCGACTTCGTACGCGTGGGCGTCGGCCACGTTCATCCGCCGCGTCAGCTCGAGCCGCAGTTCGTCCGCATACCACTGCTCGCGATCCGCATCCGTCCCGTCACGCGCAAGCGACTGCTTCACCAGCCCGCTGGCCAGGCCAATGTGATCGCGCAGAGCGCTCAGGTGCCCGGGGACCGGCGCCGCCGGACCGAAGTGCGTGAGGAGGAGCGTGTCGGGCCGCCAGCGCTCGATCCGATCGAGGCTCGTCTGCCACGCTTCGAGATCGACATCGGGCGGAGGAGTCGGCGGCAGGACGAAGCCTCCGGCCATCAGGCGCACGCCCGCGGTGTCGCCGACGAACGCGACGCCGGAATCACGATCGAAGTAGCTGACGTGATGCGAGGCATGGCCGGGCGTGTACTCGACGTCGAACACGCGGTTGCCGACGGCCATCCGCTCGCCGCCCTGAAGAATCTCCATGGAGGCCGGCGGGACCGGCCGGACATCGCCCCAGAGGCGATCCATCTCGCCGCCGTACAGCCGCGACGCGCTGGCGAGGAGCTTTTCAGGGTTCGCCATATGCGGCGCGCCCTTTTCGTGCACGAACACGCGCAGCTTCGGCAGTTCTTTGACGAGCGTGCCGGTCGCGCCCGCATGGTCGAGATGAATGTGCGTCAGCAGC
>Ga0315281_10005392_pt1 | contig 18313 bp, 16 predicted proteins | sample YL17G07_0_MG_FD_204540 | JGI IMG/M metagenome (GOLD analysis project Ga0315281, IMG submission 204540) | Sediment microbial communities from Yellowstone Lake, YNP, Wyoming, USA - YL17G07_0 | ecosystem: Environmental > Aquatic > Freshwater > Lake > Sediment | place: USA: Wyoming | collected...
TGTAAATGTCAAGTACTTTTCCTACCCCTACGGTAAGGACCTTTCCCAGGAGCGCGGTAAGGATATTTCCCACCCTTGAGGTGAGCAGATTTCCCATCCTCCATCGGAATGACTCAAACCTCCTTTCTTGATTTTTTGATGCGGTAAGATTCTCCGTCCAAGGTAAAGACCTTGGCATGATGAAGCAGCCGATCCAGAAGGGCCGTGGTCATCACCGCGTCGCCCATCATTTCCGCCCAGGATTCGAAGCTCTTGTTGGAGGTGACGATCAGCGGGACCTTTTCATACAGTTCGCTGATCATGCTGAAAAACAGATTGGCCTCCCGCTTCTCGATGGGCGTGTAGCCGATCTCGTCGATGATGACCAGGTCCGACTTCATGATCCTCCGGATCCTGTATTCCGACGTCTTCTGCACCTCCGCGGTTTTGAGAAGCTTGATGAGGTTGGTGACTCGCTCGAAACAGACCTTGTACCCTTTCTCCACGGCTGTCCGTCCGAAAGCGATGGCCAGGTGCGTTTTCCCGATGCCCGGAGGCCCGAAGAAGAGCAGGTTTTCCTTGGTGTCGATCCACCGGCAGTCGAGAAGGTTGACCGCCTCCGATTTGCCGATCCCCTTCACCCGTCCGAAATCAAAATCCTCCAGCCCCTTGTGGACCGGGAAGTGGGCGCCGGTCATGTTTCTCTCGACACGGCGCTTGATCCGGAAGTCGATCTCCGCCGAAAAGACGGAGTTCAGGAACGTCAGGTAGGAGACTTTCCTCGACTCCGCGTCGTTGATCATCTCATCGAAGCCCTGGAGAACGCCTTGGAGATTGAGCGTTTTGAGGTAGGCGAGCGTCTGCTGCTGGGCCTTCATGAGACTGCCCTTTCCCGGGCCACGTTCTCGTAGTCGGAAACTTGTCGTTGGCTGACCTTCAAGGGTTGATAGTGGCTGAGGCCTTCGGCCTCAACGCTGGCGACCGGTTCGGGCTGCCGGCTTTCCCTTTCGAAATGGACATAGGTGTCCTTGAGGTTTGTAAAGCTCGGCGTGTCGTTTTCGAGGCAGTAGGCCAAGGCCCTCTCCAGGATCCCGGTATCGACCTCCTTTTCGGCAAAGAACCTCTTGGCTTCCAGACACTGGTCTCTGGCGTATCTCGGGAAGGTCTTGAAGTTTTGTTCGGCGAAACGCTTCCACGACTCGAGCTCAAAGAGTCCGCTCACGGCGGCCTTGAGCTCCTCGACCGTCTTTTCGCTTTCTCTCCGGCAGGTCCGCTTGGAGATCAGCTGTCCCGGGATGAGAGAGAGCCGGTAGGCGACGATCTCCTTTCCGGTGAAGATATCGAACACAAAGAGCTCCTCCTCGGTCGTGTAGATTTCGACCGTCTTGTCCCTGTACTTGGAGGGCAGCTGATAGGTACAGGCCTTGACCGAGATCCAGGCCTTTTCGTTGGCCGCTCGCTCCTCCCGACCGAGGAGCGAGTCTTTCCGGAAAATAGAGTTTCGCAGCGGCCGCAGATGCGCCCGCTCCTGTTCGATGAGAACGGCCGGGATTTGCTTGGTCGCCTGGCAGATCTTTCCGTTCGCCCGTCTCCGAAGCCATCTCAGAACACCGGCGTTCGCTTCCTCCACAATCTCAAAGTCCCGGGTCGCGAGGAAGTTCCCCTTGACGAACTTCACCAGGTTTTCGACCTTGCCTTTCGTTTCAGGATCGGCCCGCCGGCAGACGTAGAGGCCGAGCTCTTGTTCATCGACAAAGTCTTTAAAATCTTTCGTATAGATGATGTCCCCGGCATTTTCGCTGACCACCATCAGCCGGTCCTGGTCGATCACGAGCTCCGTCGGCCGGCCTCCGAAATAGTCGAACGAGTCCAGCAGATGACGGATGACATCCAGCGTCCGAAACGGTTGACTCTGAAAAATCACGTACTTGTAGCGGCTGGCCGAGAGAAGGGCGGTGAAGATGTAAAGAACAAGTCCGCTGCGGCATCGGAACCGGCCGAAATCGAGCTGCATCTGCTTGCCGAAGGGCAGTTCGGGGACTTTGGTATAGAGCCGGACGTTCTCGTCCAATCGCAGACTGTCCGTCTGGATGAGATAGCCGATGTAGTTGCGCAGGGTTTGTTCATTCCCCGGCAAAACGCCGTATTTTTCCTCCAGATAGTCGTAAACGGACGAAACCTGAAGCGTCCGGAAGTCGTTGGCCTCGTAAACCTCGAGGATCTCCCTCCGGAAGTCGACGAAGGCCTTGTCCCGGAAAAGATGATCCTGGCGGTAGGCCCTGTAGTCCTCTTCCTCCATGGCGAAGTATTTGGCGACGGTTTTAGGATCGAGCTCCAAGGCCTTGACGATCGAACCCTTGGAATATCCCTGCCGCCTGAAAGCTTGAACCTGTTTGAACATCGCTTTGTTGATCATTCCGACTCCTGTAAAGTTTTTTTCTACATTACAGGAGTTCTCAGCCCATGGGAATTCCATTTACCCTGCCTATGGGATTTCTGTTTACCGTGACCATGGGAATTCTGCTTACCATAGGTCTAGGAATTCAGCTTACCATTTCCATCTGTCGGTTAAGACTCTCAGAACCGATACTCCCTGGTCGTCGAAGAACGGCAATACGCGGTCGTTGAGGAGATCAGCCGCCGTGACCGGGACCTTGGCCGTGTAGAGTTTGGCAAAAGCCACGCTGGAGTACGTATCAAGCGCCGTCTGCTGATAGATCCTTCCTATCGCCTTTGAGATAGCCGACATAGTAAGTGTCCTGAGCTAAAAGGTAACCAGGATGCTTGGTTTCGATCTCATCCAGGCTCTCCTCCCGTTCTCGCCTCATGATCTCAAGGACCCGAAGCTGCTCTTCGGTATAGACGATGCCTTCCTTGGCCGCTTTTTCCTCGAGCGCTTTGAGCCTTTTCTTAAAGGTCTCCAGGTTATGCCTCTGCCAGATCGACCGAACACCTCCTCCCGAGACCAGGATGCCATTCTTCTTCAGCTCATTAGAGGCCCGGACCTGGCCATAGGCGGGATATTCAATAGCCATCTGCACAACCGCCTCTTCAACCTCGGGTGAGACCCGGTTCTTCAGGCAGGGTTTCCGCCGAGATTTTTCCCTGAGACCTTCGATGCCATTCTCCTCGTAGGCTTGTCTGACGTCATAGAAGTGCTGACGGAAGCAGCCATTGATCCGACAGGCCTCGGAGATGTTGTGGAGAAACTCAGACAGCTCTAGCAAGCTGAGTTTCTTTTTGATAAGCTTGTCTTGGGTGGTCATTTGGTCCTCCTTTTTGAGATCTACCCAATTTCTTTGGAGGTAATTTGACCACCTGTCTCCTCATAGTGTCAACTCAAGTTAATCCTTGAGCAGACAATCGATCAGCGTGATTCCGATCAATGGGGATTCTATCGCTCCCCCTGTTTTCGTATAGCCTGTAACCATCCACAGATACGTTTTAGGGCATCGTAGTTTTTCCGCCAAATCATCAGGGATTGAGCAGCGATTAACGGTCAATTTCGGGCTTTTCCAAACTGGCATTAATGCTTCATCATAGAGTTCAAGAACATAATAGTCCACGATTTCGTTCTGGCTCCATTTGAAAACCAAGTGAGTCTTTGAGATGTTTCCACGGACAGGCTCGATCAAATGGATTCCCGGCAGGTGATTTTCTCGTTCCCTCGGTGTTTTTGAAGGTAAAACGAGGCCATTCTGCAATAGCATAAAGAGGCTTGTCGAAAGAAAAATGATTCCCGCGAAAATAAACACATATCTCCAAAAAGGCAGAAGGACAAAGGAATTGCGCATGACACTCTTGCGGTATTGCTTCGAGGCCGGCTTTGACTCCAGCCATGATCCGATTTCCCTATTTAAGTATTCCGAGCCTCGTTTGATCTCTAAGATCAATTCGAATTCCTTGGCGCATAAGGCGCATCGTGAAATATGATCAACGATGTTGGTTTTGATCCTTTTTCTTGTTCGAGGGTGAAAGAACTTCATGAGCTCAGCGGTGGACAAGCATTCTTTTCTTGAAGGCGGAATTTGTCCCTTGAGGTAAGCCCGGTAGAAATCACATAGTTCTTTATGAGTTATGTTCATAATCGATATTCTTTTCTTTGAGAATTTTTTTCAGGTCGGATAAGCCGCGATAGAGCAAGTTGCGCGTTTTGTCTTTGCTCCAGTTGAAATACAGCGCGATTTCCTCGATGCTCATGTTCAAGAGGTATAATTTCACGACTTTTCTCCGCGTCTCGATGAGACCCTCGACGGCCTTCCCTATGATATCCTTGATATCCATTTCTACATAAAGAAGATCCGAAGCGTAGGCATTGTTTTGCTCGGCGATATGTTTGCTTTTTTCGTGAAGATAAATGCCCTCCTCCCTCTTGAATTTTCTAAACTGGTCTATGACGGAGGAGTCCACGATTTTCTTAATATAAGACGAGTAGTTCGTGATTTTTTTCTCATGGTGCAGAATTTTCCAGATCTTGATCTTGATCTCTTGGAGGATATCGTCGATTTCCAGGCCGAATTTAGGCAGATTATACCTGTAGATATTGGCTTTGATGAAGCTTGAAAACCGGTCGAGAATCTCGGCGAGTTCCTTGTCTTTGCTCTCGTCCCATCTCATCTTTAACGCCGGTTCATCTTGAAGTTAATAATAAAGAAATCATGATAGCAATACAATAATATAGATGATACTTTTAAAGATTTTTCTCATGAGCGGCTTGACTTTTTTTTTCAAATGGAATATCATTCCCTTCCCTAATAAATGATTTTTTTCATCTTTTTTCCTTAGAGATACTACCTTTTTAAGAATATAGACTCGTTCAAAGGGTATGGTTTTTTATATGTGGGAAGAAACACTTGATGATCTCGAAGTCGAAAGCCAGCCCCGGAGCTTGGTCTTTAATCTGCCGTTCCTGAAGGAACGCATCGATCATTTCATCGTTTTTTTCGTCGTCATCAGCAGCGCTTTGGTCCTGATCATCTCGATCAAATTCCATCTGTTCCAGTATTGGGCTGAATTCCTTAAAAGCTCGAAATTCTTAAAGATCGCCGCTTACCCGCTCCTGATCTCGGCCGTCAGCGTGGTCGCGGCCTTGGCCCTCCAGACCATCCTCTGGCTCCGGTATAAACCCGAGACTCTGAGCGTTGATGAAAAGGACTTCTCCTGGCCGTTCGTGTCGGTCATCGTCTCAGCGTTGAACGAGCAAGAGCTGATCGGGAAAGCGATCGATTCGATTATCTGCTCGAATTACCCTCAGGACAGGCTCGAGGTCATCTGCGTCAACGATGGCTCGACGGACGCGACCTTTTACTACATGCTAAGGGCTAAACAGAAATACGGGGACCGGATCAAAATCGTCAATTTCCGGAAGAATCTCGGCAAAAGAAAAGCGCTCTACGTGGGATATAAAAAATCAAGGGGAGATATCATCGTCACGTTCGACGCCGATAGCAAGATCGGGCGAAGCGCGATCCGGAATCTCGTGATCCCTTTGATCAAGGACCCTCAGGTCGGGGCGGTCTCGGGGCGGGTGGCTGTCCTTAATGAGAAAGAAAATTTTTTAACGCGCATGTTGTCCGTGCGCTATTCGATTTCTTTCGATTTTGGCCGCGCCTATCAAAGCGTATACGGGACAGTGGTCTGTTGTCCCGGCGCCCTGACGGCCCTGAGGAAGGACCTGATAAAAGATTTCATCCACGAATTCATGAATCAGAGATTTTTGAATGCGCCCTGCACTCATGGAGAGGACCGGGCATTGACGACCTTGATATTACGATCGGGCCATGAGGTCAAATATCAATCCAACGCCGCCGTTTATACGACTGTTCCCAAAAAATTCAACCAGATGAACAAAATGTTTCTTCGGTGGACGCGAAGCTATGTCCGGGAGTCCGTTTTTCTAGGCCGGTTCATCTTTTCCCGCCAGAGGAAAAGGCACCGCGTCTTACCGGTCATCGATTTTATCTTTCTGAATTTCCTCCATCCTTTTCATCTGTTTGCTCTGGGAATCATCGTCTATTCTTTCGCGATCAATCCTCTCTTCATGGTCTGTCACCTGTCCTTTCTGGTCATTTCGTCCTTCATCCTTTCCCTCTACTATCTCCGGACGAACAAAAGCCTGGCTTTTTTGTATGGAATTCCCTATGGAATCATCGCCGTGTTCTTCCTGTGGTGGATCGTCCCCTTTTCCGTTCTTACAATGAAGAATCAGTCCTGGGTGACAAGATAGGGCATTTATTCTTTTTCATGCCTCTCATCCCTACCCGAAGAATCCCCCCGAGACATTGTGATATCCCCCAGTGAAATCTACGAGGTCATCTTTTCGGGAAGATGACCTTGGCCGCATCCCCGGTGATCACGAAAGCGGCCCAGTAAAAGGGGTGCGAGAACGGCTTGAATGCGATCATTTCCAATTTGGCTTTCTGCAGAGCGTCCATGATCGAATTTGAAGAGAGGAGATGAAAATAAAATCTTTCCATGAGCTGAGAGCTGGCCTGATCATTGATGGACCACAAGCTCATCAGGACAGAAGACGCCCCGGCGTAGAAAAACGCCCGGTTCAAGCCTTCGATTCCTTCCCCCCGGATGAATTGACCCAGTCCCGTCTGGCAGGCCGATAGACTCACGAGATCGGCGCCCATTCTCAAATTGTAAATCTCTCTCATCTGCACGAAACCGTCTTCCTGGGATTTTGAATCCAGGGAGAGGACGATGGAAGAACGCGCCGGCTTTTGGTCGTCGATGAGGCCGTGGGCCGCGAAATGGATGATCTTGAAACTATCGAGGTCAAGCTTTTTCAATTCCTGTTCCGATGCGTTCTCTCTTTGGAGGATTTCTACCCGGCTTTTGTTGAAGAGGGCCGCGATCCTTTGGACTTCCACGCCGCTATATTTCAGCCGGAAGAACTTAAAGGCGGAGGACGAATAGAAGTCCTGGAAAATGTCGGAAGAATTTTGACTGTTGTCCTGGTCTTCAGCCGGACCATAGACGGGATCTCCGAAGGCAAGGATGTCTTTTTTGTGTTTGGTGCCGTCCCGTTGGCCGCGCTTGATGATTTCCCAAAGGGAAGAAAGAGAAGGGGCGTAGGCGATTGCATAATCTTGGATCAGCCACCGGCCTTGGTTTCCGCTCTGGAGGAGAGTCTCAAAGGGCAAAAAGTAAAGGATGTCGTCAGGCACGAAAACCAGCCGTTTCGTCTGTCGGTCTAATCCGGGTCGCACAAGCTCTGCATAAAGCTCCTGGCCGAGATGAAAATCGGCGTTTTCCTTGTCGGTTATAACTTTGATATGGGATGAGACTTTCGCTTGGAGTTGTTTTCTTGGTGATATCGGGAAGATCTTCAAACCATTCTTGCTGATGGCGAACCCGAAGGAATTGTCCTTTCCTATGGAATAAGAGATATATGTCGTCTGATTATCGACGAGTTTTTCCTGAGCTTCATTGAGCGTGATGATTTCCGGATATCTTAGGTTCGCGTAGGCCGGGCTCGTGGCGCGGATCTCTCTTTTCAGCCTTTCATAATCGTCTTCGAATTTTTTCAGCTTTTCGTTTATGTCATTCTTTTGTTCCGCTGTCAGATCCGGCACCAGGAGCTTTTTATAGAGGCTCGTGATGTCGTTGTTGAGTAGTTTTTCCTGAGCGGAGAGCTTTGTATCTATGCCTTGAGAGATCGAGACCTGCGCGACTTCCAGGCTGTCGAGGAAAGCCCGGGCCTTGGCTTTTTCCAGATAATTAAATGCCTTGGCCTCATAGGCTTTTTTAGGTTCGGATTGGTGAAGTCGGGTAAGCAAATCGATCAGATTATGATAGGCTTCGATTCTCTTATCCGTGCCGAGATAGCTCGCCTTCAGCTCTTCAAGCTCTAAAGTCGATCTAACACTTTCAATTGCAGCTATGGAATATTCATAATTTTTTAAGGCATCATCAAATTTTGCCTGCTTCTTATAGGAGTTCGCGACATAGAGAAAAGCCTCCCAGAGAACTGGACCTGCTTTGATTTGGCTAGCCAAATCTATAGCATTTTGGCAATATTTCGTTGATTCTTCATAATCACCTAAATTGTAATAAACGATTCCGATATTGTTTAATATAAGGCTCATCCCTTCTTTATTCATTATATTTTCTGCGATCTTAAGCCCTTGCTGATAATATCTCAGTGCATCGGAGTAATTTTCCAAATCAGAATAGACTGTTCCCAAATTATTGTAAATATGTATTGCTGTTTTTTTATTATCTATTTTTTTTGTTATCTCAAGACACTTGCTAAAGTATTCTAAAGCTTTTAAAAAATCTTCTTTGTTGTTATTAAGAAGCCCTTTTTGTCTATAAATAATGCCAATATTATTTAAGTCAATTGAAATATAGTTGTTTCCAAAAGATGGATTATCAATTAATAATGCCTTATTTAAATATGTAAGAGCTTTATCATAATTGCCAATATCTTTATATATAAGTCCGACATTATTTAAACACTCATTTTCTGATTGAATATTTTTAATATTCTGAGCTATTTCTAGTGCTTTTTCACAATACACCAAAGCTTTTGGGTAATTATCAATTTTCCAGAGATACAGGCCAATATTATTTAAGCAAATACCCTCGTCTCTTTTATTCCTTATTTTCCGCGCGATTGAAAGCGCCATTTCGTTGAGGCTGTGGAACTCTTGGAAATCATTTTGGTCCCAATAACAAAGGCTCATCTGTCTGAGGCATTTGAGCTCATGATCGGGGCTGTTGATGTTTTTAGCAATATTTATGGCCTTCTGAAAATATTCGATCGAATTTTCATAATCGCCGCTAGAGCGAAATTCCTTGGCTTTATTGTAAAGATTGATTATATCAAGCGCGTCCAGGCATTCCGTTTCTCGGTCTTTGAGTCCCAAGCTTTTAGCTAAGGCGAGCGCCTTGAGATAGGAATTTTCAGATTCCTTGAGCTGGCCGAGGTTCCAAAATAGGATGCCAAGTTTCGTATGTGCTTCCAACTCAACTTTCTTTGCGCCGCTTTTGTTCGCGAGGGAGATGGAATTTTTAAAGCAATCGATCGCTTTTTCAAATTCCCCTTCCAACCTGAATTTTTCACCTTGATTGAAAAGTCCGTTATATTGGGGCTCTACAATAGATGGGGATTTCGAAATTGGAATATCCTGGGAATGGAGATTGAAGGAATAGGAACAGGGAAGAATCAGGAGCAGGGCTGAGAAGAATCTAAGCTTCATTTGCTATACTATTAAAATATAAAAATCCCCATAAATCAAAAGCTAAAAATTATTATTGTTTAATTGAATGGGAGAGACAATCCCCTACATTGGGGAATTAGCGGGTGATTTTGTCTTCATTATTATCACCCCTAGGGGTGATAGACGATTATGCTAATTAAAACGAATTTACAGGAAAAGTCGAACCTCTTTTTAAGAAGAAGTTCTTCGCTAATTTCCTAAAGGATTAAATTAATCCTGCGTTCCCGGCTTTCCAATAGGATAATCACCCGTCGGGCGGACGATCCCTCCGGATGAAGGTGTGCCTCTGGAGATTTTTCCTTTGGATCCGCTGTTGAAAATGGGATTCAGCCCGGGGGATAGAGCGGCGAGCGTCTGACCGGACTGGCTGAGCAGGAGTGTGAGGTTGAGCTTAGGGGTCTTCTTTTCGGCGAAGTTCAGGTTGGGAACAGCCATCAGGAGAAAGCCGAAGCACACAATAACGGCGACCGCTTTGTGAAAAGACTTTTTCATCGTGGCCTCCTTTTGAGATTAGCCACGCCTCAGAGGATGATAATAGACAAAATTAAATAGGATTTAGCTAGATAACCGGTCTATACATCACCTCTCATCCAAGGCGTAACTCTTATTTAAAGTTAACTCAATCGGCCTTAATTGTCAAGTGGAATTTATTCATTAGGCTATTCAAGAGAAAAAAAGGCATCTTCCGCATTATCTTGTAGGGTGGAACCTGATAAGGCCAAGATATTAGGCTTTTCAGGAAGGGAAAAATAAGCTCTTTTGGATTATTTTTTGAAAAAATAGTTGAGTTCCCACTCAGCGGTTTCCCGCGCGTCCGAGCCGTGCACGGCATTTCTTTCCACGGAGAATCCATACGCGTGCCGCAGCGTGTCGGGCTCTGCCTGGGCGGGGTCCGTCGCTCCCATCACCTGGCGCCAGTGGGATATGGCGTTTTCTCTCTCCAGGGCCATCACAACAACCGGACCAGACGACATAAAATCCGTCAGGCTCTCGTAAAAAGGCCTGGCTTTATGGACGATATAAAATCCCTTGGCCTCGTCTTTCGTGAGATGAAGCATTTTCATGGCGGAGATCTTGAAGCCTTCGTCTTCGATCCTCTGGATGATCTTGCCGATGATGTTCTTCTTCACGGCATCAGGCTTGATGATGGCCAGGGTTTGTTCCGTCATGACGGCTCCTCCGTATCGTTTTGATCATCCTTTATATATTAATATGGAAATTCCGTCAATCCGCCCTCATGAAACGCATCGGCCGGGCGGCCATTGACAGCCGAGTCTCGGGGCCGTTAGAATGGAGAACGGTGACTAAAGAGCAAGAAAATAGCCGCCTGGTCCAAAAATATGGCCGGGACCTCGGATTTTCGCTTTTCGGCGCGGCGGATATCACCCGGGTCAGAGAAGATTTTCTTCTCTCTGAACCACTCAAAACGAGATTCGACCGAGCCATAGCTCTGGGGAAGCGGCTTTCGGACGCCGTTCTCGAGGACGTCAAGGCCCAGCCGACGCCGCTCTATTTTCACCACTACCGGCAGCTCAATTTCTTCCTGGACAGGGGGGCTCTTCTTCTCGCTGACCATATTCAAGATCTCGGTTTTGAGGCCCTCCCCATTCCCGCTTCCCAGATCGTCGATTGGGAAAACCAAAGAGCGCATGTGTCGCATAAAAAAATCGGCGCCCTGGCCGGCTTAGGCTGGATCGGACGGAACAATCTGCTGGTAAATCCCGGGCTCGGATCCAGGTTCCGGTTGGTGACGGTTTTGACCGATATGCCCCTCGAGACCGGCCCCTCCCTGGATTTTAAATGCGGGAGCTGCCGCGCCTGCATTTCCCCATGCCCGGCTCAAGCCATTCATGAGAATCCTGCGGACTTCGATCACCGCGTGTGTTACGAAAAGCTGGATGAATTCCGGCGGAAGCATATCGTCAGCCAGCATATCTGCGGCGTTTGCGTCAAGACCTGCCGCGGGCCGAAAGCCTGAGATTTTCTGAAAGGCTTGATTGACTTTCTGCCGGCCGGTAGGCCATAATCTTAGCCGCTATGGCGGAGTCGGTGGGTTTCAAGAAAGTCGCATTCATCTTATCGCTTCTGGCCGGGCTTATTATCGTAATCGTCTCTATCTTCGGATTCTCCCTTCTCCGCGACAGGCGCGGGGTTCCCAAAGAAATCGACCTCGCCCGCCGGGTCCAACACGCCCGCTTGGTCCGAATCGATGACGTGGACATTCAGGCCGAGCGGGACGAGGAATTCGTCCTGGCCTGGAAAGCGATCGGCGAGCCGGCCGCTTTTTATTTGAATTTGCGGCCGTCGGAGGGCAAGATCGAAAAAAAGGTCCTGGCGGTCGTTCCTTATTATGCCGGGACAGCGTTTCCCGTCATCTATTTCGTGATCGGCCTGCTCTGTCTCGTCATCGGCGCAGGCACGTTCCTGCTCAAACCGGAGGACCTCAAAGCGCGTCTTTATTACTGGCTGACGCTGGCCTTCGCGAGCGCCCTGATCATCAGCGGCGACAATTATTGCCTCAGCCGCGCCTGGCCGACCTTCATCCCTTGCCTGCTCTTCATCCTGGCCTACGCTTTTGCTCCGGCGTTCCTTCTCCATTTTTCTCTGACCTTTTCCAAAGCGCCCTTCAAGCTCAGCCGATTCATCCTGTACGTCCCGGCGATTTGTTTGGCCGCGGTCCAGGTTTCTTCATTCCTTTACGCCTACCGTAAGCTGTCCATCGAGATGGCCAGGTTTTATAACAGCCAGTATTTTCTCTTTCGCCTCTACGTCATCTTCTATTTTCTCCTGGCTATCATCAGCTTGAGCTTCAGCTACAAACGGTCCCAGGAAGACGAAGAACGGGCGCAGATCAAATGGATTTTCTATGGATTGGCCGCCGGACTCCTGCCTTTTCTGTTCTTATACCAGCTTCCTTCCCTGGTGAAGCTCAGCCCTATTCTCTCCGAGGAGATATCTCAGGTCTTCTTCATCGCCATCCCCATCGCCTTCGCCATCGCGATCATCAAGTACAAACTGATGCACATCGAGCTTGTGATCAACCGCAGCCTGGTCTATTCGCTGCTGACCGTCTTCACGGCCGGCGTATACCTCTTGTTCGTCCTAGTCTCCCAGAAGATCTTTTCCAAGGTCTTCGTCGTCAATGAGACACTCTTCTCGGTGATCGGCGTTTTCCTCGCCGCCGCGGCCTTCCATCCGGCCCAGAAGAAGTTCCAGGATTTCGTGGACAGGGCCTTCTTCCGTCAAAAATATGACTATCGCCGGACCATCCTGGCCTTCACTGAAAAGGCCCAAAACACGTTCATCAAGGATGACCTTCTGGATAATTTTTTTAAGGAGATCCGGAAAGCGATCCCGGTGGAAAGGCTTGAAATCATTTCACGGGAAACCACTCCCGGAGAAAACAGGAGCGAATTGACGGTCCCTCTGATGCTTTCCTCCGGAAAGAGTTACGGATTCTTGACTTTGGGCAGGAAGAAGTCCGGCGAGCGCTATACGCGCGAAGACATCGAGCTTCTGAGGACCATGGCCGGCGAATTGGCCGTGAACCTGGACCGGATCAGACTCCAGGAGGAAGTGATCTATGAGCGAGCTTCCAAAGAAAAACTGGATGAGCTCAGCCGCTTGAAAACGGAATTCATCTCGACGGTCTCTCACGAGCTCCGCACGCCCATGAGCTCGATTCAGGGCCTGGCCGAGATCCTTCAATCGGGCAAGATCGAGAGCAAGGAACAGGGGGAGAAATATCTCAACCTTATAGCCTCCGAATGCAGCCGCTTATCCCGCCTCCTCCATAACATCCTGGATTTCGGGAGGATCGAGCAGCAGGCTAAGCTCTATCATTACCAAAAGACCATCCTCCAGGACGTCATTCAGGAAGCCGCGGACGTCCTCGGCCGAATTCTTGAATCTCAGGGTTTCCGCCTGGCCCTGAATGCGCCCGAGCATCCGGTCTTTATGGAAATCGACCGCGACGCGGTCAAACAGGCATTGATCAACCTCATCGACAATGCCATGAAATATTCAACGGATAAAAAGACGATCGACATCGAACTTGTCGAGAGGGACCATGAGGTCGAGATCCGGGTGACAGACCAGGGCATCGGGATTCCGCTGGCGGAACAGAAAAAGATCTTCGAGAGTTTCTACCGGGTGCCCGGCGTTGAGCGGATCAGCCCCAAGGGCGCGGGTCTGGGATTGAAAATCATCAAGCATATTATGCAAGCGCACGGAGGCAATGTTCTCCTCGAGAGCGAAGTCCACAAGGGAAGCACATTCCGGCTGATTTTTCCGAAGCTATAATCCCATGAAGAGAAAGCTCTTGATGATCGAAGACGATCAGGTTCTTCGGGAAACGACCGCCGCGTTTCTCGAAGCCGAGGGCTTTGTGGTCAAGACGGCCGCCGACGGCAAGACGGGTTTCGAGCTCGCCTCCAAGGAAAAGGCGGACCTCATCGTCACGGACCTCATGCTGCCGGGGCTCAACGGACTGGAGATCTGCCGCAAGCTCCGCGAGAAGGGCATCGGCACGCCGGTCATCATGCTGACCGGGCAGAAAAAGGACGAGATCGACAAAGTTGTGGGATTGGAGCTCGGCGCCGACGACTACCTGACGAAGCCCTTCGGCCAGCGGGAGCTTTTGGCCCGCATCAACGCCGTGCTCCGCCGCAGCATGCCCGAAACCAAAGACATCGAGGAATATTCGTTCGCCGACGTCATCATCAATTTTAAGAAAAGAATCGCGTCCAAGGGCAAAAAAGAATTTTATCTCACGGCTAAGGAATACGACCTTCTCAAGCTTTTGATAGCCCATGAGGGCGAAGTTGTCAGTCGGGATACGATCCTTAACGAAGTTTGGGGCTATGAGAAATTCCCGACGACGCGGACCGTGGACACGTTCATCCATAATCTCCGGCAAAAGATCGAAAAGGACCCGTCCAGACCCGCCCATCTTTTGACCATTCCCTGGTCCGGGTATAGATTCCAAAAGTAGAGCTTTTTTCCCGCCTTTCTTAACAAATTCTTAACAATTTTTTGACATCTCCATGACAACTCCGGCCGCCCCCGGGGCTATATTGAGACCGTGAAGAACATAAACCAAGGAGGAACAAAATGTCAGTCTCAAATCAAAACTTGGCCTTAAAACGGACGGTCCCGGTCTTCGTCCGGCCCCGGACAGACGCTTTTCTCGTCAAATGCGCGAATTACCTGAATTTCGTCGAGACCTACCTGGCCTCGATGAACGTCCGGAATCCTTATCTCCGGGTTCTCGACTCCGGCGCCGAAACCGAGGTCCTCAGGAACGGCAAGACGCTCATCATGCTCGGTTCGAACAATTACCTGGGGCTTTCGACCCATCCCGTCGTGGTCAAAGCCGTGAAAAAGGCGATCGACATCTACGGGACGGGGTGCTGCAGCTCCCGCCCTCTGGCGGGGACGACGAACCTGCATGTCGAGCTCGAGGACGAGCTGGCTGAGTTCAAGAGCGCGGAAGCATCGCTGCTCTTCAGCACGGGCTATATGACGATGATGGGCACGATTTGCGCGCTGGCTGGCGAAAACGACGTCATTTTCAGCGACCAGCTGAACCACGCCAGCATCATCGATGGAATAAAGCTCGCCAAGGCTCAGATCCGAGTATTCCGGCATAGCGACATGGAGCACTTGGAAGAACTGCTGGCGGCATGCGATCCCGAAGCCAACAAGCTGATCGTCACCGACGGCGTCTTCAGCATGAAGGGCGATCTGGCCAATCTTCCGGAGATCAAAAACCTGGCCGATAGGTACGGCGCCTGGATCATGATCGACGACGCCCACGGATCAGGCGTCATGGGGGAGAACGGCCGCGGCGTCGCTGAGCACTTCGGCCTCGAGGGCGAGATCGACCTCGTCTGCTGCACGTTCAGCAAAGTCTTCGGGACGGTCGGCGGCGCTGTTGCCGCGCGGCGGGATGTCATCGAGTTCCTGAAATTCAACTCGCGGCCGTTCGTTTTTACAGCAAGCCTTCCGCCCTCGGTTGTGGCCACGGTGCTTGCCTCGCTCCGGGTCCTCAAGAGCTCGCCGTACTTGCTCAAGAACTTGAGGAAGAACGCCCAGATTCTTAAGGACGGCTTGTCCGCATTGGGCTTTCCGGTCATGGCCACGCCGACGCCGATTATTCCCATTCCGCTTGGAAACGACGAAAAGGTCTTCCGCTTGGCCTGGGCGCTGGAGGACGAAGGCGTGTTCGTCAACCCGATCGTTCCGCCCGCCGTGTCCGCGGAATCATCGCTCATCCGCGTGACGGCCATGGCCACGCACACGGAAGAAGAATTGGAATTTGCGCTCGATAGATTCAAGCTCGTCGGCCGGCGCCTGGGGTTGATCTAACCCCGAACCGCCCAGTGAGGAGGCCGCTATGAACAAGAAACCGGTTCCGCTCTTCAGCCTGGCGTTCGTGAAGGCCTATTGGATTACGATGCGGCCTTACCTTTTATTTATTTCTGCAACAGCCGGAATGGCCGGGTTCGCCGGCGGTCCTCTGCGCGGGGCGGCGGCCACGCTGGCCGCGTTCTTCGTTTTCTTCTCCGCCTACGGGTTCAGCCAGGGCGTGACCGACAGCTTCCAGACGGACACCGACGCCATCTCCTCTCCCTATCGTCCGTTGATCCTGGGCGTCATCAACCGGACCCAGACCCTGTCCGTCAGCTTCACCGGACTTTTCGCCGGCTGCGCGATCCTCTACGCCCTCAATCCGCGGACGCTCCTCCTCGGGATTCTCGCCGTCTTCGGCCTGGCGACATACACATTTTTTAAACGGCGTTGGTGGGGCGGGCCTTTTTACAACGCCTGGATCGTTGCCCTGCTCCCTATCATCGGAAAAATGGCCGCGCTGGGGGCGGGAAGCACTCCGGCCTTGGCCTTTAAGGGCGGCCTGCTCTGGCCCATTGTGATCGGCGTTTTCTTCAGCTATGCCAACTTCGTCCTGGCCGGATACACCAAGGACCTCACGGCTGACCGGATGACGGGCTACCACACGTTCGTCGTCGTCTTCGGCTGGAGCAAAGCGGCGGTCGTGTCGGATATCTTTGCCGCGCTTTCCGTCCTGGCGGCCGGATGGGCGATCGCGCCCGTGGTCCTGGCCGGCGAGGCGTTTTCCTGGAAAGGAATTTCGCTTTTCGTCTTCGCCTCAGCGGCCGCGGTTCTTGCCTTTGCCCAGCTCGAGCTCCACCGAATCCGGGACGAAAAATTCGCTTTCAAACCGATCGTCAATGTCGTCCGCGGCTTCATCCTTTTGCGCCTTGCGGAAATCATTTGTCTGCGGCCAGGCTGGATACCGGCGGCCGCCGTCTTCTACGTCTTTTTTGAATGGGTCCTGAGCAGAAGGCCGGCGAAAGAGCAGGTGTAAAATGCGTATCTTCGTTAATCCGGTTTGCCGCTACGGCAGAGGCCGCCGGACATGGGCTCTGGTTGAACCCGCGCTCCGTCAGCGCTTCGGAGGCTTCGAGGCCGAAGAGATCCAGTCGGTCGAACACTTTGAAGGCCAGGTGAGAACGGCCCTGGCCGCGGGCGAGCGCGTCTTCATCGCCGCCGGCGGCGATGGAACGGTCAACCTTCTCTTGAATGCGCTCCTGAATTCCGGCGCGACGGGCGAAGATGTTATCCTTGGCGCGGTCGGGCTCGGGTCGAGCAACGATTTCCATAAGCCTTTCCGGCCAGAGTCTTTTATCGAAGGGATCCCCGTCCGGATGGATCAGCAAAACGCCGTTGCTTGCGACGTGATCGCCGTGCGCTATCAGAATGGCGGCGACGGCCTCTCCAGGCGATACTGCCTCATCAACGCCAGCATTGGGATCACAGCCGAAGCTAATGCCCTCTACAATTCTCGAGCTCGATCCATCGCCCTGGTCCAAAGAATATCCCATGAAGCGGCCGTGGTCACGTCCGCCCTTCAAACAATCGCCCATTATCGAAATATCTCTGCCGAGCTTTCGTTCGAACATCAGCCGGCGCAGCCATACAAGATCACGAACCTGGGTGTCATTAAGAATCCTCATTTCGCCGGCGGCCTGTGCTACGACACGGCCATCCGGCCGGACGACGGTCAGATCAGCGTCAACTTGTGCGCTGGCATGACGAAATGGGAAGCTGTCATGACCCTCCTCCGTTTATACCGAAAAGATTCAAGCGGGCATCCGAAAACGTATTCGTGGTTCGCCCGCGAGTTCAGTTTGCAGAGCAAGACGCCGTTCGCCCTGGAGATGGACGGCGAAGTGGTCAAGACGGACCGGGCCGTCTTCAGCGTCCTTCCCGGTCTCATGAGGTGCTGCGCATGAGTGGTTTTGAAGAGATCCTCGAAAATAAGGCTATTAACGCCTGGGCGCGGCATTTTGTCCGTCCGCCTTTTCAGCTTAACAAGCTTCACGAATCCGATGCGGAGCTTGTCGAAACCGAGGACGGCTCTCCCATTCTTGCCGTCACGATCGATACCGTGTCTGAAGAGATCAGGCAAGGCTTATACCGCGACCCGTTCACCATGGGCTGGGTGACCGTGATGGCCAATTTCAGCGACTTGGCCGCGGTCGGCGCCGAGCCTTTGGGGATCGTCATCAGCGTGTCGCTTCGGCCGGAAAGGGCAGACTCTTTCCGGGATGGAATCGCTCAAGGAATGGCGGCAGCCTGTCGGGCGCTCGGCGTGTTTATCTTGGGGGGTGATACGAACGCGGCCGCCGAGGTCAGCCTGACAGGCTGCGCCTTTGGATTCGTGCCGCGCGGCGAAAAATTGATGCGCGTCGGCTGCCGGCCGGGAGACGCCGTCTTCCTCAGCGGCGGCGCGGGGCGCGGCAACGCGCTGGGCCTGAGAGTGCTGGCTCGAATGCCCGAGGAGTTTTTCCCCGAGGGGTCCTACAGGCCTGTAGCGCGGCTCAAAGAAGGGAAACGGATCAGAAAATTCGCTACATCCTGCATGGACACGAGCGACGGCCTGTTCATCACGCTCGACCAGCTCGTCCGGCTCAATCACATCGGTTTCAGCATCGCGGCCGGCTGGGAAAAAGTGCTCGCTCTTGATGTTTATCAATTTTGCGGCCGGACAGGAATTCCGCACTGGTTTATGGCTGCGG